>Ga0315276_10003294_pt1 | contig 14799 bp, 16 predicted proteins | sample YL17G05_0_MG_FD_204542 | JGI IMG/M metagenome (GOLD analysis project Ga0315276, IMG submission 204542) | Sediment microbial communities from Yellowstone Lake, YNP, Wyoming, USA - YL17G05_0 | ecosystem: Environmental > Aquatic > Freshwater > Lake > Sediment | place: USA: Wyoming | collected...
GGGGCATGAACCAGCCTACGACGCATCACGATCCTCCTTGTCGGACGGCACATGCGGGCGTAGAAGCCGTCCTCGACGGGGTCGGGGCCCTCTGGCATGTGGGGCGCCGTGGAGACCGGCGTCAGTCCTTCGCGGCGAGCTTGCGCATGTAGGCGCCGAGCCGCTCGTTCTCGTAGGTCACGGTGTTGAGGAACAGGCTTTCCTGCAGATAGGCGCGCCGCTCCTCCTCGGTCATCTGACCGATCAGGTGCGTGATCTCCCGCGCCATCTCTTCGAACGACCGCTCGAGCTCCCGCCGCGCGGTCACCTCCTGGTAGAGCGTCTCCATCACGGTGAGCAAGTCGCCGTCGAGCACAATCTCGGCTCCGGTCGTGGTCTTGATGGTCCGCATGGCTACCCTTCGAAGCTGGCAAGCGCGGTCGCCTCGTCGGCGAACAACTGGATGAAGTTGTGCGCGCCGGTCATGGTCAGCATCGTCTCGACCCGCTTCTGCACGCCGGCGACCTTCAGCGAGCCGCCGGCGGCCACCGCCTGGCGGTAGAGATCCATCAGGCAGCCGATGGTGGCGCTGTCGACGTAAACGACGGGCGCCAGGTCGACGACGATCTTGCGCGTGCCGCCGCCGATCAGGGACACTACGGCCGTCGAGAAGTCGGACAGCAGCGGGTACATCAACCGGCTCTCGGCAACGCGGACGATGGCGATGTCGCGGACGTGGTCGATGCTCAGCTTCATGCTCATGCTCCGGAACGGCGGCCGGCATCGCCCGCCGTCGCCTGCGTGGGGTCACTACGGTCTCTGAGACGGGTAATCTGGCGCGCCAGTTCACTCCGCCCGCGGTTGATCCGGGACTTGACCGTACCTTCGGGCAGTCCCAGCTGGTCGGCAATCTCCTGATACGAGAGTTCCTGCAGGTCGCGCATCTTGACGGCCTGGACGAGTTTTTCCAGCCCCTCCGTCTCCATCTGCGCGAATGCGGACTTCAGCAGTTCGACATTGTCCCGCCGCTCCAGCGCCAGATGCGGCCCGACTTCGGTCGACACCGGCGACAGGTCGTCGGCGTTCACGTCGCGATCGATCGTCTCCCGCTCCTTGCGGACGCTGCGGTAGTGATCGATGCACAGGTTGCGGCTCACGCTGATGAGCCACGTCTGAAAGTTCGCGCGCCGGTCGAACGTCGCCAGCGACTTGAACACTTTCAGGAAGATGTCCTGCGTCAGGTCTTCCGCCTGATCGTGCCGGCCGACGAATTTGTAGGCGACGTTGAAGACCTTGCGCCAGTACTGGCGGACGACGGCCTCCCAGGCCTGCTGATCGCCCTTCAGGCACCGCTCGATGAGCACGTCGGGATCGGCCGGAATCGGCTCGGAACTGGTCGAGGTCATGCCGGTTAGGGCCTGTTAGCGAACAAAGGAAGCAACGGTTGTTTGCTTACAGGCCCTTATGGCGGGCCCGCACGATCGAAATGCCACGTTTGTTCATATACGGTGCCTTGAATGCAGCGTCACAGCGTACCGCAGGGTAGGGGGGGTGTCAAACGGCGAACCAGTCGGATAAGATCTTTCGATTGTGACTGGCATGACCTTCCAGCAGGGGTCGCTGCACTGCGACGGCGTGTCGGTGGACGCCATGGCCCGGGCGATCGGGACCCCTGTCTACATCTACAGCGGCGGCGCCATCCGCGCGGCGTTTGCCGGGCTGGACGGGGCGTTTCGCGAGTATCCCCACACCCTGCATTTCGCGCTGAAGGCCAATTCCACCCTCGCGGTGCTGCGCCTGCTGCGGGAGCTCGGCTGCTCGGCCGACGCCAACTCCGGCGGCGAGATCGAGGCGGCGCGGCGCGCGGGCTTCGAGCCGTCGCAGATCGTCTTCACCGGCGTGGGCAAGACGCGGGACGAACTGGACCAGGCCGTGGCCCTGGGCGTGAAGGCCATCAACATCGAGTCGGACGGCGAGGCGGAGCGCATCGACCAGGTCGCCCGCGCCCGCGGCGTGAAGGCGCGCGTGGCCCTGCGCGTCAACCCGGACATCGATCCGAACACCCACGCGCACATCTCGACCGGGCTGCGGTTCAACAAGTTCGGCGTGCCGCTCGAGTTTGCCGCCCCGTTATTGCGCCGGCTGGCGGCCATGCCCGGCCTGGATCCGATCGGCATCCACGTGCACCTCGGGTCCCAGATCGTGGACGTCGAGCCGCTGGGCCGCGCGGCGCAGGCGCTGGCCGATCTGGCGATCGAGGTGCGGGCGGCGGGCGTGCCCCTGCAGCACATCGACCTGGGAGGCGGCTTGGGCGTCGCGTACGACGGCGTGAGCGCGGCCGACCCGGTGGCGTATGCCGCCGCGGTGCTGCCGGCGATCAGGAAGACCGGGCTGCATCTGATCATCGAGCCGGGCCGGTATCTGGTGGCGCCCGCCGGCATCCTTGTCGGCAGCGTCGCCGACACCAAGGCCTACCAGGGATCGCCCCGCTTCGTCGTGCTCGACACCGGCATGACGGAGCTCATCCGCCCGATGCTCTACGAGGCGTACCACCGGATTGTCGCGGTGACGCCGCGGCCGGGCGCCGGGCAGCCGAGCGAGATTGTCGGGCCGCTGTGCGAGACCAGCGACACGCTCGGGCACGACCGGCAACTCGGGCCGGTCGAGGTCGGCGACCTGATCGCCGTGCTCGACGCGGGCGCCTACGGATTCGTGATGGCGTCCAACTACAACCGGCGGCGTTTCCCGGCGGAAGTGCTGGTGGATGGCGGCGTGTGGCGGGTCATCCGCCGCCGCCAGACGTTCGACGATCTGTTTGCGACCGAAGAGCACGCGTCATGACCGAGACCGGCATCCTCATCGCGTTCGAAGGCATGGACCAGAGCGGCAAGGAGACGCAGGCGCGCCTGCTCCGAGAGTGGTTCGAGGCGCGTGGCCGCGTGGTCGAGTCGCTCGATTTCCCGTACTACGACACGGCGATCGGGCAGGAGATCTGGAAGGGGCTGCACGGCGAGCGCGACTACGGCGCCGACACCATCCAGCTCCTCTACATCGCCAACCGCCACGAGTTCAAGCCGCGGATCCTCGAGTGGCTGGCCGCCGGCCGCGTCGTGATCTGCGACCGCTACACGGCGTCGAGTGTGGCCTACGGCGAGGCGCAGGGACTCGACGCGCACTGGCTGGCCTCCATCCAGGTGTATCTGCCGCAGCCGGCCGCGACCATCCTGCTCGACATCGCGCCCGAGGTGGCCGCGGCGCGCAAGTCGAAGGGCCGCGACAGGTTCGAGAGCGATCTCCCGATGCTGGGGCGGGTGCGCGCCAGCTACCGGCGCCAGGCCGCGGATCTCTCGTGGCTGGTCGTCGACGCCGCGCGGCCGGTCGAGATCGTCGCCGCGGATGTCGCTAGCGCCGTGGCGACACGACTCGGGCTGCGGTAAGCGCCCGTACCTCGGCCGCTCCTGCGGCGAGCAGCACCCGGGCGCAGGCTTCCAGCGTGGCCCCGGTCGTGCTCACGTCATCCACCAGCACGAGGACCTGTCCATCCAGCAACCGGGGACGGGGCGGGTTTCCCGTTTGCCGGGGACGGGGCGGGTTTCCGGCGCCCCGCACGCTGCCGGCGAGACGGAAACCCGCCCCGACCCCGGCGAAGAGGACCCCGTCCCCGGTGCCAATTGTCAGACGCCGCGTGAGCGCGAACGCGCCGTCGACGTTCGTGTGGCGCGTGCCGGCGGGCAGTTCGATCTGCGGCCGCGTGTGGCGGCGCCGGCGCAGCACGTCCCGCACCGGAAGACCGAGTTCCCGCGCCAGCAGCGCGGCCTGGTTGAAGCCGCGCGCGTACCGGCGGCGCCAGTGCAGCGGCACGGGCACGGCGGCGTCGGCGCCGGCGAGGATGTCGGCGCCGTGCTCACGCATCAGCGCGCCCAGGCGCCTGGCCAGCGATCGCCGCTGCTCGTACTTGAAGGCATGGATGATGTCGCGCAGGTGATGCTGGTAGGCGCCGATGGCGCGCGCGCGAACAATCGGCCGGGAGCCCCGGCGGCAGGACGGGCAGCGCAGCCCGCTGCGCGCCGGGCGGGCCGCGGGCATCGGCGCGTCCGGCGGCGCGAGGCTGCTGCGGACTGATGGCACGGGATCGCCGCAGATGTCGCAGAGGGGAGGCGAGAAGGGCCGGATGCTCTGCCAGCACGCGTCGCAGACAGGACCATGCGACGGCGCCGCCAGCATCTCGCCGCAGGAGGCGCACGGCGGGGCGATGATGACGGCGACAAGCGCGTCGAGGAGGCTATTCCGACAGCCCGATGCGCTCGGCGCTGCCCCAGAGCCGCTCGAGGTCGTAGAACCGGCGCAGCTCGGGCGAGAAGACGTGCACCACGAAGGTGAAGTAGTCGAGCAGAATCCAGTCGGCCTGCGCATAGCCCTCGACGTGCGCGGGTTTCAGCCCGAGCTCTGCGAGCGCCGCTTCGATGGCGTCCGCAATCGCCTTCACCTGCCGGGCGTTCTGACCGGTGCAGATGAAGAAGTGATCCGTGAAGGCCTGGGCCTTCCGCAGATCGAGCAGCACCATCGCCGTGGCTTTCTTGTCGGCGGCCGCCTGGGCCACCGACGCGAGCTCGTCCGGCAGGTTGGGCTGCGTGGTCGCGCGCGTGCTTGTCGTCTTACTCATGCAAATGACCGGCCACGGGCCTGCCCGGGATGCCGGCGCTGGCAGGAGCGCTGTACAACCCAAGGCGGCGGATGTAGGCATCGACTTCGGGCGGCAGCAGGCCCGCGAGCGGCCGCCCTGCACGCGCACGTGCGCGAACGTTGGTGGACGACACGTCAGGTGTCGCAGCGTCAAGCAGATACACGGACGGAGAGGGTGCCGCGGGCACCGGTTCGCCATCGGCGCCAGGCGTCACCATGCGCGCCGACAGCTCGGGCAGGCGAGCGGGGATCGAGGACGCCGGCATCCCCGGCCGGCTGCAGACGACGAAATGCGCGAGGTCGAGCACGGCCGGGTACTCGCGCCACATGGCAATTTCTGCGAACGCATCGGCGCCTATCAGGAAGAAAATCTGCAATCGGTCCAGGCCCGTGGCGTGCAGCGCGCGAAGCGTATCCGCCGTGAACGAGGGGCCCGGCCGGCTCAGTTCGATGTCGCAGGCCACCATCCGCGGATCGGGTTGCGCTGCCAGGGCGACCATCGCGAAGCGGTGGTAGATCGAGGCCGCCGGATCGACGGGCCGATGGGGAGGCGTGCGCGACGGCACCAGGAGGATCTCGTCCAGGTTGAGCAGACGGGCGGCGGCGGAGGCGACCGCGAGATGACCCTCGTGGATGGGGTCGAAGGTGCCGCCCAGGACGCCCGTGCGTCGCGCAGTCGTCACGGCGTGTCGTCGTCCTCTGGCTCGCCCAGTTCCGGTTCGCCGATCTCGTCGTCTTCCGGCTCTTCGTCCTCGGACTCGCCGTGTTCCGGTTCGCCATCCTCCGGTGCGCCGTCCTCCGGTGCGCGCGCCGCCGCCAGGAGGCGCCACATCTCCTCGACCAGCGGTGCCACGCCCTCGCCGGTGACCGCCGAGATGCGGTGCAGCGTGATGCCCTGCGCGGCCAGATGGGCCTCGAGCTGATCAACCAGGGCCGGGTCGCTCACCGAGTCGATCTTGTTGGCCGCCGCCAGCGCGGGCTTGTCGGCCAGCTCGGGGCGATAGAGTTCGAGCTCCCGCCTGATCGTGGTGAAGTCCTCGATGGGGTTGCGGCCCGAGACGCCGCAGATGTCGATCAGGTGCACGAGCAGCCGCGTGCGCTCGAGGTGGCGCAGGAACTGGTGGCCCAGCCCGAGGCCGCGGTGCGCGCCTTCGATCAGGCCCGGCACGTCGGCCACCACGAAGCTGCGATCGTCGCTCAGGGCGACCACGCCCAGGTGCGGCGTCAGCGTGGTGAACGGGTAGGCGGCGATCTTCGGCTTCGCCGCCGAGATGCGCGAGATGAGCGTCGACTTGCCCGCGTTGGGGAAGCCGACCAGCCCGACATCCGCGAGCAGCTTCAACTGCAGACGCAGCGGCTTCTCATCCCCCGGCATGCCCGGATCGGCGCGCCGCGGCGCGCGGTTGGTGGAGGTCGTGAAGCGGGCGTTGCCGCGGCCGCCCTGGCCGCCGGCCGCAATGCGCACCTTCTGGCCGTCGACGGTGAGGTCGGCCAGCTGGACCATCTCCCCGTCCCCGGCGCGTTCGAAGATGACGGTGCCGATCGGCACGTCAATCTTGAGGTGCTTCCCGTTGCGCCCGTGGCAGTTCGAGCCCATCCCGTGCTCACCGCGCTCCGCCTTGAACTCGGGATGGAACCGGAAGTTCACCAGCGTGTTCATGTGGCCGCTGGCGACGAAGAAGACCGAGCCGCCGTTGCCGCCGTCGCCGCCGCTCGGGCCTCCGCGCGGCACGAACTTCTCGCGCCGGAACGCAATGCAGCCCCGGCCGCCGCTGCCGGAGGCCACGCTGATGTCAACCTCGTCAACGAACATGCAGCATCACCGTATCACAACGCGGGACCCACCGGCCGCGGCCGGCACCGTCCCTCTCCCGCATCCAAAACGACTCCCGGAGTTGTTTCCGGACGCGAAATCACTCCGGGAGTGATTTCCCTGCGACCCGAGGACATCACTCCGGGAGTGATTTCGCAGGCACGGGCGGGGGGACTTGCCGTACAGACGAAAGCCACGGGCACCCAGGCGCCCGTGGCCGGTTGGAACCGACGGACCTCGCCGGCGAGGCCCGGACGCCTTACGCCTGCTCGGCGACGGGGTGGATGCTGATGAAGCGGCCGCGGCGGCCGTGATCTTCAAATTTCACGACGCCGGAGATCTTCGCAAACAGCGTGTCGTCCTTGCCGAGGCCGACGTTCAGGCCCGGCTTGAACTTGCGCCCGCGCTGCCGGACGAGGATCGATCCGCCCGTCACGATATTGCCGCCGAACCGCTTGACGCCCAGGCGCTGCGAGTTGCTGTCGCGGCCGTTCCGGGAACTGCCCTGTCCTTTTTTGTGTGCCATGGCCGTGCTCCCTGACTACGCCTGGATGCTGGTGATGCGCACGCGCGTCTGGTCGGCGCGGAACCCGTGGGTCCGGCGCTCCTGCTTGCGGCGCTTGCTCTTGAAGACGCGAATCTTCGGGCCTCGCGGGTGATCCTCGACCACGCCGACGACCTTGGCGCCGGCGACGTACGGGGTGCCGGCCACGACGTCGCCGTCGTTCGACACCAGCAGCACCTGGTCGAACGTCACTTCCGCGCCCGCCTCATTCGCCATGCGGTCGAGCGTGACAATGGTGCCGGGCTCGACTTTGACCTGATGTCCGCCGTTTTGAACGATCGCGTACACGAGTCCACTCCTTCGGAAGCCGTTTCGCCGCCCGGGACCCCAGACGAGGCCGCTACAGGCTGACGGAACCATTAATACTAGCAGAAAGTCCAGCCGGAATGCCAGCCGGATGCGGCCTGCCGGTCAACCGCCCCTACCATATCAGCGGAGCAGGACGCGGGTGCCCTTGATGGTCTGGCTGCTCAACGTCGACAGGAACGACGGGAGCAGGCGGTCCATCAGCTCGAAGTACGACGACAAGGCCGGCGTGCTCTGCTCGGTGTTGTAGAGAATCTCTTCCCGGTACGTCTCCGAGTAAAGCGTCTCGCCGGTCTTGCCGTCGATGAACAGGAACTTGGGCTTCAGGATGAACCCCTTGCGGTCCATGTAGGTGCGTACGGGAACGACGCTGCGGCGGCCGAAGGAATCGTAGACTTCCGCTTCCTTCTGCACGTAGCCGGATCGCTGGTACGGCACGAAGATGACCGAGCCGGTCACGATGAGCGCGCCCTGGTACTCCTCGCCGACACCCTTCCAGTACTCCTTGTCGGCGAAGATCTTCTCGTAGGGCAGCATGTCGCGCTCGTCACGGATGGCGAGCCTGGGCGCGTCACCCGGCGCGGCCGGCGCGGTGCCCGGCGCCGCAGGGCCAGGCGCCAGGCCGGCGGCCTTCACCGCCAGGTCGGCCAGCGGCTGCACGTCGGCCTCGATGACCCGCAGCGACGATTTGTTCTTCAACTGGCTGCGCAGCAGGCGGACCGTCTCGAGGTTCGTGTCGACGTCCTCGGTGCCGCCCGCGATGAACCCGGCCACGTAGACGCGCGCGAACTTCGACGCGTCCAGCTTGGGCTTGATCGGCGTTTCGACCGACACTTCGACAATCGACAGGCAGCCCGCGGTGCCCATCGCCACGACGAGGCTAGCGAGGAGCTTGGCGGTTCGCACGGTCGTTGATTTCCTTGAACAGGTCGAAGTTCTGCTTGATGTAGATGCTCTTCGGGTCGAGTTCGATGGCTTTCTCGTACGCCTGCTTGGCCTTCTGGAACTCGCCGACCGTCTCGTACGCGATGGCGAGGTTGTTGTACGCGGCGGCGTAGGTGGGGTCGAGTTCGACCGCCCGTTCCCAGCGGTAGGTGGCCTCGCGCCAGAGCCCCTGGCTGGCGACGCGGATGCCGAACTCCACCTGGTTGCGGGCTTCTTTGCGATCGCCCGCACCGGCGGCGGTGGCAGAAATTGCCACCCCAACCGTCGCCCAGCCGATCACTTTCTTCAACGTGGGCATAGACACCTCGAGTGCGACACGACGCGCGAGATTCTCGGAAGGCAGGGTCTGGCTTCACTATAGCGCTCGCGCCGATGGAGGCGCAAGCCACTTGGTACGGTCTTCGCAAGGGACAAAGCCGTGCTGACCAGGCTCGACGCCATCGCCCTCTCCCTGCTCTGGACGGAACAGGCGGCCCGCAAGCCGGCGCGCCAACGGGAAGCGCCTCCCCGGGCGGGGGTGCTCCCGGCTGGACTCCGCCTCGGAGACGCCGCTTCGCTCGAGGAAGTCATGGAGGGCGGGGAGGGCGCGTCCGACCTGGCGGCGGTGCTGCGATCGCGCGCCGGTGCGGCGATGCTGGCCGCAGACCGTGCCGGGCTTGGCCTGGTCGCGTTCGGCGACCAGGCGTATCCGGCCCTGCTCACCCAGATTCCCGATCCGCCGCCGGCGCTCTGGGTGGCCGGGTCGCTTCCCCCCACCGACGCCACCGTCGCCATCGTCGGCTCCCGCAACGCCACCCCGCATGCCCTCCAGGTCGCGTGGCGGCTGGGTGAGGATCTGGCGCGCGCCGGGTTGTGCGTCGTGAGCGGCCTCGCGCGCGGCGTGGATGGGGCGGCGCACCGGGGCGCCCTGCGTGCGGGCGGGCCGACGATTGCGGTGCTGGGTTGCGGCGTGGACGTCATCTACCCGCCGGAGCACGCCACGCTGTCCCGCGAAATCGCCGCACGGGGCGCCATCGTCAGCGAGTTTCCGCCCGGCACGCCGCCTCGCGGCTGGCATTTTCCCAGGCGGAACCGCATCATCAGCGGCCTCTGCCACGGCGTGGTGGTCGTCGAGGCGTCGGACCACAGCGGATCGCTGATTACGGCGCGCTGCGCGCTGGCGCAGGGGCGAGAGGTGATGGCGGTTCCCGGGGGCGTGCTCAGCGGACGCAACCGCGGCGCGCACGGCCTGCTGCGAGACGGGGCGGCAGTGATCGAAGGGGTGGAGGACGTGCTCGAGGAACTTCACTATACGGGCCCGCGGGCCGCTGAGGGCGAAGACACAACGAAGCTCAAGGCGCCCGAGGCGTGGCTGAGATCGATGGCGGCCGCGGAATCCTATGATTTGGAGGCACTCTGCGCCCTCGCCGGCCTCGGTGCCGTGCCCATGCTGGCCCGGTTGTCGCGGCTGGAACTGGCTGGCTGGATCGTGCGCGACGGGGGCGGCCGATTCGTGAAGGCCGGCGGGAACGTGTTAAGGTAGCGGGAAACCTCAGGTAATTGGGAGTTTCATGGCGAAGCCATTGGTGATTGTCGAGTCGCCCGCGAAGGCCAGGACGCTGGCGCGGTTCCTGGGGAACGACTACCGCGTCGAGGCCAGCTACGGGCATGTGCGGGATCTGCCCGAAAAGGCGTCGGAAGTGCCCCCGGAGATCCGCAAGCTCCCGTGGGGACGCCTGGGCGTGGATGTGGACGGCGATTTCAAGCCGTACTACGTCATTCCGGCCGACAAGAAGAAACAGGTGCTGGCGCTCAAGGCGGCGCTCAAGGACGCGTCGGCGCTGTTCCTGGCGACCGACCCCGACCGCGAAGGGGAGTCGATCAGCTGGCACCTGCGGGAGATCCTGAAGCCGAAGGTGCCCGTGCGGCGCATCGTGTTTCACGAGATCACCGAGGAAGCCGTCAGAGAGGCGCTTGCCTCCGCGCACGATCTCGATGAGAACCTGGTGAAGGCGCAGGAGAGCCGGCGCATCCTCGATCGCCTGTACGGGTACACGCTGTCGCCCGTCCTCTGGAAGAAGGTGGCCAGCGGGCTGAGCGCGGGGCGCGTGCAGAGCGTGGCCGTGCGCCTGCTGGTGGAGCGCGAGGAAGCGCGCCGGGCTTTCCGCACCAGCGCGTACTGGGATATCGAAGCCACGCTGACCGGCGGCGGCCGCGAGTTCACGGCGACCCTGGTGCGCGTGGCCGACGAGCGCGTGGCGATCGGCAAGGACTTCGACTCGTCCACCGGCCGGCTTGCGAGCCAGCGCGTGCGCCACCTCGACGAGCCGGCGGCCCGGCGTCTGGCGCAGGGGCTGCAGTCCCATCTGCCGTGGCAGATCACGTCGGTCGAGGCCAGGCCAGGCGCCGAGCGGCCGGCGCCGCCGTTCACCACGTCCACGCTCACGCAGGAGGCGAGCCGCAAGCTCGGCTTCTCGACCGAGCGGACCATGCAGATCGCGCAGCGGCTGTTCCAGGGCATGGAGATCGGGAACGGCGAGATCGAAGGCCTCATCACCTACCACCGCACCGACTCGACCACGCTCAGCGAGAAGGCGATCCACGAGGCGGAGCGCGTCATCCGCGAGATGTTCGGCGACGACTACTACACCGGGCCGCGGCGCTACCAGACGCGGGTCAAGAACGCGCAGGAAGCGCACGAAGCGATCCGCCCGTCCGACTTCCGCCAGGCGCCGAAGGATCTCGAGGGCGTGCTCTCGGGCGAGGAATTGCGCATCTACGAGCTCATCTGGAAGCGGACGATGGCGTCGCAGATGCCGGACGCGCGGGTGCTGAAGACCTCGGTCGAGATCACGGGGCTCGGGCCCGACGGCGAGGCGTGTGCCTTCACCGCGAGCGGGAAGGCCATCGAGTTCGCCGGGTTCCGGCGCGCCTACGTCGAGGGCAGCGACGATCCGGACGCGGAGCTGGCGGACCAGGAGTCGATCCTGCCGACCATGAGCGTCGGCGACCTTGTCGAGGCGGCCGGGCGCCCGAATGCCTCGCCGGTGGCGCTGAGCCGGCTCACGCCCAAAGGCCACGACACGCAGCCGCCGGCCCGGTACACGGAGGCCGCGCTCATCAAGGAACTGGAACAGGCCGGCATCGGGCGGCCGTCGACCTACGCGCCGACGATTGCGACCATCGAGCGGCGCGGCTACATGTTCCGCCAGGGCAAGGCGCTGGTGCCGAGCTTCCCGGCGTTTGCGGTGACGCAGTTGCTGCGCACGCACTTCGGCGACTACGTCGATGTCGGGTTCACCGCCGAGATGGAAGAGGATCTCGACCAGATCTCCAACGGCGACCGCGACTGGCTGTCGTTCATCAAGGCGTTCTACCGGGACGGCGAGGGCGGCCACCCGGGCCTTCAGCCGATGGTGGCGCGCGCCGAGCCGAACATCGACTATCCGGCGATCGACATCGGCCTCGACCCCGGGTCGAACGAACCGCTGCGCGTGCGTGTCGGCCGGTACGGGCCGTTCGTGCAGCGGGGCGAGGGCGGCGCCGGCAATACCGCGACGCTGCCGAAGACGCTGGCGCCGGCCGATCTCACCGTGGAGAAGACACTCGCGCTGCTGAAGGCGAAGGCCGACGGCCCGCGGACGCTGGGCCCCGACCCGGTGACCGGCCTGCAGGTCTACGTGCAGCACGGCCGGTTCGGGCACTACGTGCAGCTGGGCGAGACGCCGGAAAAGGTGAAGGGCAAGAAGCCCGAGATGCCGAAGCGCGCGTCGATTCCCGCGACGATCAGCGCGTCGGCGATCACGCGCGACGAGGCGCTGCAGCTGCTGAGCCTTCCGCGCGAGCTGGGCGGGCATCCGGTCGACGGCGAGATCATCGTCTCCAACCGCGGCCGTTTCGGGCCCTACGTCAAGCACGGCGACCAGTTCCGCTCGCTCGAAGATGGAGACGACGTGTTCACCATCACGCTGGCGCGCGCGCTCGAGCTGCTCGCGGCGCCGAAGAAGAGCGGCCGGCGGACGATGACGCGGACGGTGCTCCGGACGCTTGGCGCGCGGCCGGGCGGCGGCGCCGAGGTGAAGCTGATGGACGGCCGCTACGGGCCGTACGTCACCGACGGCGAGATCAACGCGTCGCTGCCGAAGTCGGCCGACCCCGCCGCGTTCACCATCGCCGAGGCTGTCGAGCTGCTGAAGGCGCGCGCAGACGCCGGGCCGTCCAGGAAGCCCGCGCGCGGGCGGGCTGCCGCAGGCGGTGGCGGGCGGAGGACCAAGAAGACGTAGCCCGGCCGGGGCGCCGCTCACGTTCGCGTCCCCGCTCACGCAAGCCGGAAAAACGCATCTCCAGGGTGCCGTCGGCGGAAGGCGGGGCCCCACTTCGTCACCCCACCAGGTCTTCGGCCCTTGCGATGCGTTTTTCGACCTGACGCGAATCGGCTTGGTTCGAGGGGCCGCTCAGTGAGCGGCGCCCCAGCCTCCCATCGAGAACAGTATGCCCAGCGTGCGGATCGTCGGTGGCGGGCTCGCGGGATGCGAGGCCGCGTGGCAGATCGCCTCGCGCGGGATTGCGGTCACGCTCTCCGAAATGCGCCCGGTCCGCCCGACCCAGGTGCACCAGACCGACCATCTCGCCGAACTGGTCTGCAGCAACTCGCTGCGCGCCGACAAGATCGACAACGCCGTCGGCCTGTTGAAGGCGGAGATGCGGCGTCTCGGGTCGCTCGTGCTGCGCGCCGCCGACGCCACGCGCGTGCCGGCCGGCGCCGCGCTGGCCGTGGATCGCCATCAGTTCTCGGCGTTCATCACACGCGAGATCACCGCGCATCCGCTCATTACCCTCGTCCGCGAAGAACTGCACGAGATCCCGGAGTGCCGCGGCCCGGAGCACCCGGTGATCATCGCGACCGGTCCGCTCACGTCGCCGGCGCTGGCTGCGGCGATCGCCGCGTCGGTGGGGCAGGATTACCTCTACTTCTACGATGCCATCAGCCCGATCGTGCTGGCGGAGTCGATCGATCGCGAGAAGGTGTTTCGGGCATCGCGGTGGGGGCGCAGCCTCGGGGCGCCGGCGGAACCTGCCGGGCCGGCGTGCGGGGTGGACGATGGCGAGGGTGACTACCTCAACTGTCCGATGACCGTCGACGAGTACCGGCGGTTCTACGCCGCGCTCACCGGGGCCGAGAAGGCCGCCGTGCACGATCTCGACCGTGAGCGGTTCTTCGAGGGCTGCCTGCCGATCGAAGTGCTGGCGCACCGCGGGGAAGACACGCTGCGGTTCGGGCCCATGAAGCCCGTCGGCCTGGACGATCCGCGCACGGGCCGCCGGCCGTACGCGGTCGTGCAGCTACGGCAGGACAACCTCGCCGCCGATCACTACAGCCTGGTCGGGTTCCAGACGCAGCTGAAGTGGGGCGAACAGGAACGCGTGCTGCGGATGATTCCCGGCCTGGAGCAGGCGGAGTTCGTGCGGTTCGGGATGGTGCACCGCAATACGTACATCAACGGGCCGACGATTCTGCACGAGACGTGGCAGACCCGGGCCCGGCCCGACCTCCTCTTCGCCGGGCAGATCTCCGGCGTCGAGGGGTACGTGGAGTCGGCCGCGTCGGGCCTGCTCGCGGGCATCAGCGCGGCGGCGCTGGCGGCGGGCGGCACACCCCGGCCCGCCCCGCGCACGACCGCCATCGGCGCGCTGGCGTACTATGTGTCGCACGCGCGGGCCGGCGGCTATGAGCCGAGCAACATCACCTTCGGGATCATGGAGCCGCTTCGCGACGCGCCGCGCCACAAACTGGCGCGCAAGACGGCGATCGCCGAACGCGCGCTGGCGGCGCTGGAGGCGTGGATCGAGGGCAGCCCGTGCAGGACGAACTGAAGGCGTTTCTGGAGTTTCTGCGGTTCAACCGCGGCGCCTCCGTGCACACCGTGCGCGCCTACGACAGCGATCTGTCGCAGTTTCTCGCGTTCCTCCCCGTCCACAATGGCAAGGCGCGGCAGGCGCAGACGCCGGCCGACTGCGATGTCGGCGCGATCCGTTCGTTCCTCGCGGAGCTGTACAGGACGCACCGCTCGCGCAAGTCTGCCGCGCGCAAGCTGGCGGCGGTGCGGGCGTTCGCGCGCTATCTGCGCCGCGGGGGGCAGATCGAGTCCGATCCCGGAGCGATGGTCTCGACCCCGAAGGTGGAAGATCGATTGCCGGCCCATCTCGAGATCGACGAGATGACGCAGCTGCTCGAGTCGCCGGATCTGTCGACGCCGTTCGGGCGGCGCGATCGGGCCATCCTCGAACTGTTCTACGCGTCCGGCCTGCGCCTGAGCGAGCTGGTGGGGCTCGACCTGGACCACGTCAACCTGAGCGCGCGGATGGTGCGGGTGCTGGGCAAGGGCGGCAAGGAGCGCGTCGTGCCGTTCAACACGAGCACCGAGCGGGCGCTGCGGGCCTGGCTGAAGGACCGGCCGCAGCTCGAGCGCGAGTTGCTGCGCCAGCGAAAGGGTCCGCCCAAGGCGGGCGCGCGCCACGCGCCCGTGCG
>Ga0315276_10003295_pt1 | contig 14795 bp, 11 predicted proteins | sample YL17G05_0_MG_FD_204542 | JGI IMG/M metagenome (GOLD analysis project Ga0315276, IMG submission 204542) | Sediment microbial communities from Yellowstone Lake, YNP, Wyoming, USA - YL17G05_0 | ecosystem: Environmental > Aquatic > Freshwater > Lake > Sediment | place: USA: Wyoming | collected...
TTGTCGTAGTGCTCGATCTGGGTGGTCGTCCGTGAACGCGAAAGCCCCAGCACCCGGTTGACCAGATCGTCGGCGAACGCATTCCAGTCGATGTCCGGATAGGCCACGTGGTGGGCGTTGAAATTGCCGGTGGCGCCGCCGAACTTCGCCGAAAAAGGGATCCGCTTGAGTTGTTCCAGTTGAATGTTTAGCCGTTCGACGAAGACGTAGATCTCCTTGCCCAGGCTCGTCGGCGAGGCCGGCTGGCCGTGGGTGCGGGCCAGCATGGGGACGTGCTTCCATTCCCGGGACCTGGCCTCGAGGCGTGAGACGACTTCGTTCAACGCCGGCTCCATCACATCGCGCCAGGCCTCTTTCATGGAAAGCGGGATGGCGGTGTTGTTGATGTCCTGCGACGTCAGGCCGAAATGAATGAATTCCTTGAATGCCTGCAGGCCCAGCACGTCGAGCTTTTCCTTCAGAACATACTCGACGGCTTTGACATCGTGGTTGGTGATTTTCTCGACGGCCTTCATTCGCTGGGCATCTTCCAGCGAGAACTTCCGGTAGAGGTCCCGCAGCGTCTCGACCTGTCTTGGGTCGAAGCGCTTGAGCGGCGGCAGCGGCAGCCGGCAGAGCGCGATGAAATATTCCACCTCCACCCGCATCCGGTATTGGTGGAGCGCGCCTTCTGAAAAGTAACCGGCCAGCGGTGCGGTGATCCGGCGGTAGCGGCCGTCCACCGGGGAAATGGCCTCAAGCGCTGTCATGGGCATGGGTCTGGTCCCGTCCGATGAGAGTTTACAATATAGCCATCAAACGCTTGGGAGTATAAAGAAGGGTTGCAGCAGAGTCAAGAAACCAGATTGTGAAAGCGATGGAAGGCGAGGGTTTTTCCCCCAATCCCCGCGTGAGGCACCCAACCCACACAACAGGCTCAATCGACCCCTTCAGGCCAGCTCCGGCGGGGGCACGATCGCAAGCTCCCCGATCTTCTGCAGCAGGGTCTTGTAGCTCACATTCAGAATGCGGGATGCCTTGCTGCGGTTCCAGCCCGTCTTGATGAGAACGAAGCTGATCAGCTCCCGCTCGGCCTGGTTCGTGGCCTTTTTGCGAATCTTTTTCAGGGCGAGATCAGAAAGATCGACTTCACCGAAGTTCGCCGCCAGCATGCTCATCAGGCTTGACGACCCGCCGCCGCGAGCGGGGCTGCGGGTAGCGGCAGGGCTTATGGCCGCGGCCGTCAGCATCGCGTCGAGGGCCTCCTCACTCTCGCCGAGCACGATGATTCGCTGCAGGACATTCTGAAGCTCCCGCACGTTTCCGGGCCAGGGATAGGCCGCCATCTTGGCGAGGACCTCCGGGCTCAGCACCGACGAGTGCGTCCCGTTGAATTGCTGAGCGTATTTCCTGATGTAGTAGTCGATGAGAAGTGGCACGTCTTCCGGCCGGTTGCGGAGCGGCGCGACGGAGATCCGGATGGTGCTCAGTCGATAATAGAGATCATCCCTGAAATGGCCTCGTTCAACATCCCGTTCCAGGTCGCGATTGGTGGCGGCAATGACCCAGACATCCGTCTGGAACGGTTTTTCCGACCCCAGGGGCGTAAAATCCCCTCCCTGAAGCACATGCAGCAGCTTGGATTGGAGCGGCAGCGACATGTCCCCGATCTCGTCGAGGAACAGCACCCCGCCGTTGGCCTGCTCGAACTTGCCCCGCCGCGTGCGGATGGCGCCGGTGAAGGCGCCCGTCTCGTAGCCGAACATTTCGCTCTCGAGCAGGGCATCGGGCAGGGCGGCGCAGTTCACCTTGATGAAGGGTTGCCCCAACCGGTTCGACCTCTGGTAAAGATTCAAAACGACCAGCTCTTTGCCCACGCCGGTTTCCCCGCAAACGATCACGTTGAAGCCGGTCTCGGCGACCTGCCCGATGAGTTCCCGTATTCTTCGAATGTTTTGGCTGACGCCGACAAGTTCGTAATTTGCATTGCGAAAATCCATACACTGCCCCACAGCAAAATTCGTGCAAATAGAAGCAGTTTTCCCTTGATTGTGAAATCTCATTCAAATTCAAGCGGTTATGTTAACCACGCAGCACCTCAACGGGATTGCCGGCCGTGATTGTGGATTTTTCTGCCTCGGGTTGGAGAAATTAATTCACAACGCAAGCGCAAGGGAGTTGGGCGGTGCAGGCAGGCGGGATGGATGGGGCGGGTTTGTCAATTTGATTACAATAGGGTAAGATTTTTGCGGGTTGACGCAAACACGCTAACCGGAGGCAGTCGGATGAAAAAATTGTATCTGTTCCTGGCGCTGGCAGTTCTGGCCAGCGCCGGCTACCTCGCCTACGACTGGCACACTGTCATCCAGGCCCAGAAGCAGCCGCCGAAGGTCACCCTCTATACATGGTCGGATGAAAAGGGTGTGAGACATTTCACGGACGCCCCACCCCCGGTCGGTGCCCGCAACGTCGAAAAAAGCACGGGTGTTGCGCAACCCCGGGAGCCTCTGGTCGTCCGAATGAAGGATGCTGTGGTTGACGCCTACCGTGGCATCCGGTCCAAATTCACGGACGACCCCGGTCAGCCGAAAAAATACAAGCGGGTGATGTGAAAAATGGGCGGCCCGAGGCTCAGGGGGTAAGCTGACGCAGCCGCTCACACAGCCGGGTAAAGCGCCGCTCCGTGCGGGCGCTCTTGACGCCGATGGCCAGCGCGCGCCGGGTGCCGACCAGGACCGCCAGGCGCCGCGCGCGCGTGACCGCCGTGTAGATGAGGTTGCGCTGCAGCAAAATGTAGTGCTGGGTGAGAACGGGGAAGATCACGGCCGGGTACTCCGAGCCCTGGGCCTTGTGCACGGAGACCGCGTAGGCGTGCACGATCTCGTCCAGGTCGGAGAAATCGTACGCGACCGCGCGGCCGTCGAAGACGACGGTGAACTGCCTGGCCTCGGCGGACAGAGCGGTGATCCGGCCGATGTCTCCGTTGAAGACCTCCTTGTCGTAGTTGTTGCGGATCTGCATGACCTTGTCGCCGACCCGGTAGAAAAACTCGCCCCTGGCGACACCGCCCTCCCCGGGGTTCAAGGCCTCCTGCAGTTTCTGGTTGAGATGGGTGGTGCCGACAACCCCCTTGTGCATCGGGGTCAGGACCTGGATCTCGTTCAGCGGGTCCAGGCCGAATCCTTTAGGGATGCGATTCAACACGAGCTCGATGATGGTGTCGAGAACATGCTCCGGGTCCTCCCGCTCGATGAAGAAGAAATCCTGGCCGGGTTCATCGGCCCCGGCCGCGTCCGTGAGGGGGACGATCCCCTCGTTGATCTTGTGGGCGTTGACGATGATCTGGCTCCGGCTGGCCTGGCGGAAGATCTGGGTCAGGCGCACCACCGGCACCGCTCCGGACTCGATGACGTCCCCCAAGACATTGCCCGCACCGACAGAGGGCAGCTGGTTCACGTCGCCGACCAGGATGAAGGCGGCCGTGAGCGGCACCGCCTTGAGCAGATGGTGCATGAGCAGGGTGTCGATCATCGAGGCCTCGTCCACGATGAGCGCATCGCAGGCGAGCGGGTTTTCCTCATTCCGCTGGAACCCGCCCTTCTGGAAGTTGTATTCGAGCATGCGGTGAATGGTTTTGGCCTCGCGGCCGGTGGCCTCGCTCATGCGCTTGGCGGCGCGTCCGGTGGGTGCGGCCAGCAGTACCCGCGCCGGGACCCGGCCCAGAATTCTCAGGATGGAATTGACGATGGTGGTCTTGCCGGTGCCAGGCCCGCCGGTGATGACCATGACCTTGTGGGTGATGGCGACCCGCACGGCCTCCACCTGGTTTTCGGAGAGCGTGATGGCAAGCCGCTGCTGGACCCAGGCAAGCGCCGGGCCGGCCTCCACGACCGGCCGGGCCCGCGGCACCTCGAGCAGCGCCCTCAGCTTCCGGGCGATGGCGGTCTCGCAGCGGTGAAAGGTTGTGAGATACACCGGCCGGGAGGCGCCCTCGGCTCCCGGTACTCCCGGCGGCGGGCTCTCGATGATGATGAGCTGTTCGGCCGCGAGCGTTCTCAGCGACTGGACGATCAGCGCCTGCTCCACCGCCAGCGTCTCCTGCGCCCGGTCGATCAGCGCCGCATCCGGAAAATACACGTGGCCGGCGTCGGCCAACCGGTTCAGGACATAAAGAACCCCGGCCGCCACCCGCATCGGGGCATTCCGGGGGATGCCGATCTTTTCGGCGATGCGGTCTGCCGTGATGAACCCGATCCCGGCGATGTCCGTGGCGAGGCGGTAGGGGTTTTCCCTCACCACGGCCACAGCGCGGTTGCCGTAGTGTCTGAATATCTTGACGGCATAGCCGGTGCCGACTCCGTAGCTTTGCAGAAACAGCATCACATCCCGGATCTCGCGCTGGGCCCTCCAGGCGTCGGCGACCATCGCGATGCGCTTTTCGCCGATGCCCGGCACCTCGGCCAGGCGGCCCCGATCGTGCTCGATGACCTCCAGGGTGTCCTGGCCGAAGCGGTCCACGATGCGGCCGGCCATCACCGGCCCCAACCCCTTGATGAGACCCGAGCCCAGATAATTGCGGATCCCGTGTACCGTGGCCGGGACCTTCGTGGTGAACCGTTCGACCTTGAACTGCTCCCCAAACCGCGGGTGCTGGGTCCACTCGCCGTCCATGTCCAGAACCTCGCCGGGGACGGGTGCCAGAAGGTTACCGACCACAGTCACCGGGTCGCCCCGGCCGGCCACCCGCACCTTGGCAATGGTGAACCCGGTTTCCTCGTTGGTGAACGTGATGTGCTCGATCTGCCCGGAGATGCGGGTCGGCATGGTCACACCCAGTCCGGCAGACGAACGTCTGCCAGAGGCTGCGCACCCGGGATGAAACACTTGATGTCGATCACCGGCGAGCCGTCCCGCGCGTCGATGGCATCGATCGCTATGCGGTTGGCCTCGATCCCAAGGATGCGGCAGCGCGTGAGCCCGATGAGATTGGGCCGCTTCGGTGAGTGCGTCGCGAAGACACCGGTCAACGGGTTGGACGGGTCTTGGCGGGGATGCACCTGCAGGGTGCAGCGGAGCTTGGGCGTGTCGTTCTTGTGAAACCAGAAGAGCACGTGGATGTGGGAAAATCCCTCGAGCCCGAGCATGGCTTCAAGGTACGCTGCGAAGATCTCGATCCACGCTGAAGCATCCGTCTTCCGAACCACACCCACGGGATAAACTCGAAACTCAGATTGCATGATGACATACCTGTTATGTCGACGGGTAGTGCCAGAAGCGTTTTGAGAGCCTCAGCCCTATGGGATGAATGGAGTAGGTGTCAACCATGGCGTCCTTGTTTGAATAAGGGCCCAAGGGGAAGAAGAGAGAGAATGGAGCTCTGTGTTTTACCCATTCGAACCCTTGGCCCCTCGAACCCTCGAACCCTTTCCTCCTTTAATCTTCCTGAAGTTCCTTGATGTTCGCGTAAAAGTCAAGCACCTCCGGGTTCCCCAGGGCGTCCTTGTTCAGCACGGGCTCACCGTCGACGACCTTCTTGACGGCCATCTCCACCTTTTTCATGTTGAGCGTGTAAGGGATGCCGGGCACGGCAATGATCTTGGCCGGCACGTGCCGCGGGGAGGCCAGGTTGCGGATGGTGTCACGGATCTTTTGCCGGAGGGCTTCCGTCAACTGCTCGCCCTCGGGCAGCTTGACGAACAGGATGACCCGGACGTCGTTTTTCCAGTTCTGCCCGATGACCAGGCTGTCGACGATCTCCGGCATCAGCGCCACGATGCTGTAGATCTCGGCCGTGCCGATGCGCACACCGCCCGGGTTGAGTGTGGCGTCGGAGCGCCCGTAGATCACGACCCCCCCCCGCTCATTGATGGCGATGAAATCGCCATGGCGCCAGACATTGGGGTACACGTAAAAATACGCGCCGCGATACTTTTTCCCTTCGGGGTCATCCCAGAAGTAGATGGGCATGGAGGGGAAGGGTTTGCAGCACACCAACTCCCCATGCTGGTTGATCACCGGTTGGCCCTCGGCATCGAAGGCGTGCACATCCATGGCCAGGCCGCGGCACTGGAGTTCCCCGGCATACACGGGGCCCATGGGGTTGCCCAGGGCGAAGCAGCCGTTGAGATCGGTCCCGCCGGCGATCGAGGCCAGCTGAAGATCCGATTTGACTTCACGGTAGATGAACTCGAAACCCTCGACCGAAAGTGGGGAGCCGGTGGAGAGCACGGCTCGCAGCGGTTTCAGATCATACTGCCGGCCGGGATTGACCCCGGAGTTCATGAGAGCTGCGATGTAACCCGCGCTGGTGCCGAAAACCGTGATCTTTTCATCCTGGGCCATCTCCCACAGCGCGCCGGGGTGGGGATGCAAGGGGTTGCCGTCAAAGAGAACCAGTGTCGCGCCCACCGCCAGCGAACTCGTCAACCAGTTCCACATCATCCAACCGCAGGTGGTGAAGTAAAAAATGGTGTCGGAGCGGGTGAGGTTGGTGTGAAGCATCAACTCCTTCAGATGATGGACGAGGATGCCGCCCGCGCTCTGCACCATGCACTTCGGCAGACCCGTGGTGCCGGAGGAGTACATGATGTAGAGCGGATGCTCGAAGGGGAGTTGCTCGAACTGGATCTGAAGGCCGGGTTCCTTGGCCCGAAAATCCGCCCAGGGCACGGCGTTCGGAAGCCCCCGGATGTCGGGCGCCGGTTCGGTGTAGGGCACCACCACCACCCGTTCGATCGAACGCAGTTCCTTGAGGATGCTGGCCATGCGCTCAAGCGAGTCGATCTTCTTGCCCTTGAAAAAATAGCCGTCGGCGGTGAAGATCACCCGCGGCTGGATCTGGCCGAACCGGTCGAGCACCCCCTTGATGCCGAAGTCCGGCGAGCAGGATGACCAGATGGCGCCGATGCTCGTCACGGCCAGCATGGCGATGATCGCATGGGGCATGTTGGGAAGAAACCCCACCACGCGATCCCCGGGCTTGATCCCAAGGGCGCGCAGGGATTTGGCGATACGCGCCACCTCGTCGTAGAGCTCGCCATAGGTGATCTTCACGGAAGACTGCCCTTCCCCCTTGAAGATCAGGGCCGTCTGGCCGTCCCGGTGGCGCAGGAGGTTTTCGGCGAAATTCAGATGCGCCCCTGAAAACCAGCGGGCCCCGGGCATCTTGCCGAGGTCGTCCACAACCTGGTCATAGGGTTTGGAATGAATGATGTCCGCAAATTCCCACAGGGATGCCCAGAAGTCGGGAATGTTCCGCACGGACCACGCATAAAGGGGCGCGTACTGGGTGAATTTCTGGTTGTACTTCGAGTTGATGAACTGCATGAAACGGTGCATGTTGGACTGTCTGATGCTCTCATCGGAAGGCTTCCACAACATCTCGGCCATGGTCATCATCCTCCTCCATTTTGAAACCAGTTTTATAAATTAAGCTCGCCTCGGATAACGTCGGGTTCGACCGGAACGCTTTGCATAAAATGAAAGCACTTCAAAAATTATTATTACTCTCCAGAGTAGCCATAGTCAAGAATTCCCGAGCAGCGTCCTTGCTTTCTTAGGACCGATAGGATAGTGGAGGAAGCCAGCTTATGGACCATCAGCGCCGGGCGCGCTGCACAGAGCCGGTCCACTTTGGGCCGTGAGCTTTGCGGCCGCGCCGAGACACGGAGGTTCCCATGAAGATTGTTGAACTGAGATCCGACACCATGACCCGGCCCACCCCCTCCATGCGCAAGGCGATGGCCGCTGCGGAGGTCGGAGACGACGTCTTCGGCGAGGACCCGACGGTCAACCGCCTGGAGGAACTGGCTGCGGAGCGGCTGGGCAAGCAGGCGGCCCTCTTCGTGCCCACCGGGACCATGGCCAACCTGACGAGCCAACTCGCCCACTGCGGCCGGGGCGAGGAGGTCATTCTCGGCAGCCTCTGCCACAGTTTTATTTACGAGCAGGGCGGGACGGCGGCCGTGGGCAGCATCAACCCCCGCACCATCCCCAACCGCCCGGACGGCACCATTCCCCTGGACGAAATCGAAGCCGCCATCCGCAGCGACAACATCCACTTTCCCCGCACCCGACTCATCATGCTCGAAAACACCCACAACCTGTGCGGCGGCGCACCGCTTGACACCGCTTACCTGAAGGCCGTTGGGGCGATCGCCCGGCGCCACGCGCTGAAGCTCCACGTGGACGGCGCGCGCATCTTCAACGCCGCCGCGGCGCTGGGGGTCCGTGCCGACGAGCTCGCCACCGAGGCCGACTCGGTCAGCTTCTGCCTCAGCAAGGGCCTGGCGGCGCCGGTGGGGTCGCTGGTGTGCGGCAGCCGGGAATTCGTCCACGCGGCGCGGCGCGCGCGCAAGCTGCTGGGCGGCGGCATGCGGCAGGCCGGCGTGATTGCGGCGGCGGGGATCGTGGCGCTGAACGAGATGGTCGACCGACTGGCCGATGACCACGCGAACGCGCGCCGGCTCGCCATGGGCCTGGCCGACGTGTCCGGCCTTGAGCTGGACCCCGGACGGTATAAAACCAACATCGTTTACTTCGATGTGGTCAAGCCGGGCCTGACCGCGGCGGAACTGGTCGCCGCCTTGCAGAAGGAAGGCGCGCGCATGCTTGCCGCCGGCCCCCGCACGATCCGCGCCGTCACGCACTACGAGGTGACGGCAAAAGACATCGACTACGCCCTGGATGTGATGGCGACGGTGATGAGGTGAGGAGGATGGGTATTGGAGTGTCTGGGTGTTTGGGTGTTTGGGCGTTCGGCAACAGCCTAAAATGCAGGATTTTTTAAAATTAGACTTTTAAATAGCGCCAGCTTTTCGCGATAGCAATTACATATTCCAAAGTTGGTAGGGTCGGGAATATCCGACCAATCACCAAATCGATCATTATGTGATATTTGATTTTTCAAACTGTTTCATGTGTTGCCAAGTTCTCGGCAGATGGAAAGGGACAAGTTTTTCACCGATGTGAGGAGGGTGAAAAAATGGCCCGCATAGCCAGGGAAAATGGTACGGTTTTAACTGCGCTCCTGTTAGTGTTCCTCGTCACGGGCGGGCAGGAATAAAAACGAATAACAAATATTGTACTTGGTTAGTCTTTATCCAGTATCCCCTTTCAGTCTTTCGCCTTTATCCTTTATCCTGAACCCTGAAACCTGCAGGTTTAGGCCAGCCACCGTTTGCGTCCACCCATGCCCCGTGCCTTGGCCTCAACTGCCTCAGTCCTTCTCCTAACTGAACGGAGTCGACATGGAGCTCAGATTTAAATAAAACTCACACCCCCCAAAAACTTATATGCCGTTACGCTTATAGCGGCGCGAAAATCACTGATTAACCTACAAGGCAGGCGACTCATACATGCTCGCCAAGGCCTCGATGTGTTCCTTTTGCCCCTGGTACAGCCGAGTCATTTCAATAAGAATCCCTGCGATCTGTGCCAGCGCTTGCACAAAATTCACATCATCCAACATAAATTCCCATTTCTCGGCCGTGTAGATGCGGATAGCGCCGATAGCCTCATCGCCTACCATGATCGGCACTGACAAAATGGACGCGATCCCCTCTTTTTTAGCGGCCTCGGGATACTGAATTCGCGGATCATCGCTGACGTCGTAAATTCCGATGGGACCATCCTTCAGGGAATCGGCGATAGACCGCAACGTGCTGACCGGCCCCTTCTTCAAATATTCCGCGCTTAAGCCGGTTGAAGCCGCGACCTCTAATTTTTTGGACTGACGATTGATCAAAAACAACGCACATCCCTTGATACCCAGTGCCGATTTTATGCTTTCCACCGTCATCCGGATGATTTCTTCCGGGTCCCTTGACTTGGAAAGTGCCCTGGACACCTTGATTAAAGTATCATAGTTGACCCTCAGGTTTCTCATGTTGCCCTCCTCGTTTTAGTGAGTTCACTGCACGCAGCCTCGTATTTGGGCCTAGTAGGTTCAATTGTCAGGTTGGCCACGGTGATTTATTAAGCAGATTATCCTCTGGGGAATCCACCACGCGGCCGCGATGCTGACGGATCAGCTCTGACATAATCTGCTTGTTCTGTTCCAGGGCCTTCACTGTAGCCGCATCGTCTTCGCCCATCAGAAGGCTATAGCCTGCTACATCGGCGCTGAGGATGGTAGTCAGTTTACGCTTGAATTTTTCCTGTGCCATGCTCCACCTCCTTAACCAGAAGGTTTGGCAAAATCCAGGATGAGAGAGGTGAGTCCGAAACAAAACCCAGTAAGGTCCGAACCGCTAAAAGAGACCAGCGTCCGCTTCAGGTCCGGTGGAAGTGGGGGAATCTACAATTCAGGTGAAATATACCTTAGTAAGATGGGAAAAATCAAATGAAATGGTAGCGGGATGTGGTCTATATCACAAGGTTGCGCAGATATGTGATACGTCGGATCTGCATTTCAGTTATGCTGAGAATTTCGCCCTACCATATTTATTTGCACAAAAATACTACCCGAATTCACCAGCAATTCCCGGCTCAGCAACAGCCTGTCCCGCATATAACTTAAATGCGAATGCAGACCCAACTCCCACGTATCTCGGTAAGCCCGCACCATCTCCGGCTCGAAGGTCATGTTGTCGTCGTCGTTGTGCTTGACGTTGCGCTTGCGGACGAAGGGCTGGAAGTTGGAGCCGAATTTGACGCCGTAGGGCGGGTCCATGTGGATCATCTGCACCTGGCCGCCAACTCGTTTTGATGAGCGGATTCGAACTTCACCGCGCGTAAACGCCGCAACCCGCAGGGGCTGTGTGTTTTTTCGGCTGCCGCCGGCGCTGGGGCGGCGCTGGCCCCGGAGCGGCCCGCGGTTGCAATTCAAGCGGGGTATGGTTATAATTCCAAACCATGAGTGAACGCAGCGAAAAAATACCCGACCTCAAAGAGATCGAAAAAGAGATCAGCGAAGTGCTGGCCAAAAAGTTCGGCAGCCACGTCAAGCTCATCTCGCCCATGATCCTGCCCCAGGAAGCCGTGGCGGACAAGGTCAAGGCGCCTCCCCGGGAAAAGAAACCGGTCACCTTCAACCTCAAGCCCGAGGAGCTGATCGCCTACCTGGACCAATACGTGGTCAAACAGGACCAGGCCAAAGCGATCCTCGCCACCAAGATCTGCACCCACTTCAACCGCATCCGCCGCGCGCAGGAATCCCGGGACGCGGTGGAGACCATCGCGGGCGGCATCAAGAACAACGTGCTGATGATCGGCCCGACGGGTGTCGGCAAGACCTACATCATCAAGCTCATCGCCGCCAAGCTCGGGGTGCCCTTCGTCAAGGGCGACGCCACCAAGTTCAGCGAGACCGGCTACGTCGGCGGCGACGTGGAGGACCTGGTGCGCGACCTGGTCCGAGAGGCCGACGATGACATCGAGCTCGCGCAGCACGGCATCATCTACATCGACGAGATCGACAAAATCGCCTCCGCAAGAAACCTCATCGGTGCCGATGTCTCGCGCACCGGCGTGCAGCGGGCGCTGCTCAAACCCATGGAGGAGACCGACGTTGACCTGAAGGTGCCGCACGATCCGATCGCGATGATGCAGGAAATCGAGCGCTTCCGCAAAACCGGCAAACGCGAGAAACAGTCCATCAACACCAAGAACGTGCTGTTCATCATGAGCGGGGCGTTCACCGACATGGTGCCGATCATCCAGCGGCGGCTGACCCGGCAGGACATCGGCTTCGGGGCGCGGATCGTCAGCGCGAAGGAGCAGCTCGACACCCTCGCGCACGTGAAGGCCCAGGACCTGATCGAATTCGGCTTCGAGAGCGAGTTCGTCGGCCGCCTGCCGGTCAAGGCCGTCTTCGAGCACCTGACCGAAGAGGACCTGTACCAGATCCTCAAGAACCCGAACAACCCGATCATGCTCGGCAAGAAACTCGACTTCGCCGCGTACGGCATCGCGGTCAAGTTCGAGGACGCGTTCCTGCGGCGGATGGCCGAGCTGGCCTTTGCGGAGAGCACCGGCGCGCGCGGGCTCGTCAGTGTCATCGAAAAGGCCCTGCTCGACTTCGAAAAAGCCCTGCCCTCCTCGGCCGCCACCCAGTTCCCGGTGACGCTCGACGTCGTGGCATCCCCCCAGCCGGCGCTCGAGCGGCTTCTGGCAACCCCCCAGGACCCGCGGATCCGGGCCAGCTTCAAGCGGCTGGAGGATGCGGAGCGGGCGGCGATGCGGGACTATCTGCGGGCCAACCGCAAACAGTTCACCGAGAAATACAGCCTGACCATGACGCCGGCGCGCATCGACCTCGCGGCGGGCTGCTACGCGAAGAACGTCATAGACAGCGGCAGCGCCGTGAGACAGATCAAGTCCTACCACGACGAAATCAAGAACGTCGAGCTCTACTTCTTCAAGAACCACGACATCAACATCGTGCTCGATGAGGACGCCATTGATTTCATCATGGAGATGCTGGTGGAATCCGCCCTCACGCCGCGGGATGTCTACCCGAAGCTCAACGGCCATTTCGAGCACGGGCTGAAACTCGTGCGGGAAAAGACCGGCCGCAGCCGCTTCCTGATCACCCGCGCTGCCCTGATGGACCCCGAGGGCTACGTTCGCAACTTGATCACGGCTGCGCCGCCCGAATAATTTTTCAAGCAGGACTCATCGAGCCATGATCGGAATATCGAAACTCTACTGCGGCACCGTCGAGCCTTCGGACGTCCTGCGCTACGGGCGTGACTCCTCCCAGCTGCCGTCGCACCTGCTGCAGTTCTCGGTGGACAAGAAGCCGGTCGTCGTCTGGAACGTGACCCGCCGGTGCAACCTGAGGTGCGTGCACTGCTATGCCCACGCGCAAGACCAGGCCGAGGCGAACGAGTTGACGTTTGTGCAGGGCCAGGCGCTGATCGACGACCTGGCCGGGTTCGGCGTCCCCGTCGTGCTGTTTTCAGGCGGGGAGCCCCTCGTGCGCAAGGACCTCCCCGACCTGGCCGCCTACGCCGTGTCCAAGGGCATGCGCGCCGTGATCTCCACCAATGGCACCCTGATCACCGCCAAGATGGCGCACACCCTGAAGGCCATCGGCCTGTCCTACGTCGGCATCAGCATCGACGGGATGGAAGCCGTCAACGACCGCTTCCGCGCGGTGCCGGGCGCCTTCCGCGCCGCGCTGGACGGCATCCGCAACTGCCAGACGGCGGGCATCAAGGTGGGCCTGCGCTTCACCATCAACCGTTTCAATGTTCAGGAAATCCCCAGCATCTTCCAGCTGATCGAAGACATGGACATCCCGCGCGTGTGCTTCTACCACCTCGTGTACGCGGGCCGGGGCTCCGAGCTGGTTCAGGAAGATCTCAGCGCCGCGGAGACGCGTCGGGCGGTGGACCTGATCATCGATCACACCCGGCGGCTGCACGACCAGGGCAAACCCAAAGAGGTGCTCACCGTCGACAACCACGCCGACGGCCCCTACCTCTACCTGCGCATGCTGAAGGAAAACCCCGAGCGGGCCAAGGAGGTCCTGGAGCTTCTCCAATGGAACGAGGGCAACAGCTCCGGCCGCGGGATCGGCTGCGTGAGCTGGGACGGTGCCGTGCACGCCGACCAGTTCTGGCGCCACTACAGCTTCGGCAATGTGAGGCAACGGCCGTTTTCCGAAATCTGGATGGACACCTCCAACCCGCTCATGGCGCAGCTCAAAGAGAAGAAACAGCACGTGAAGGGCCGCTGTGCCGAGTGCCGCTGGCTCAACGTGTGCGCCGGCAACTTCCGGGTGCGGTCGGAGGCCGTCACCGGCGACATCTGGGCGCCGGACCCGGCGTGCTATCTCACGGACGAGGAAATTGCCTTAACGCAACCGCCGGCCAATTGTTCGCAAACTTAACACTTTTTTTCCGGAGGAAAAAATGTTGTTCCCCGACTACCGTCCGCGCCGCCTGCGCCAGTCCGAGGCCTTCCGCCGCATGATCCGCGAGACGGCTCTCTCCGTCGACGACTTCATCCTGCCGCTGTTCGCCATCGGCGGCAAGAAGGTGCAGAACCCCATTGCCTCCATGCCCGGACACTACCAGCTCTCGGTTGACAACCTGGTGCAGACGGCCCGGGAGGCTTATGAACTCGGCATCCCCGCCGTTTTGCTCTTCGGCGTGCCGGACCGCAAGGACCCGCTGGGAACGGCCGCCTACGCGAATGACGGGATCGTGCAGCGGGCCACCCGGGCGGTCAAGGATGCCGTGCCGGAGCTGGCGGTCATCACCGACGTCTGCCTCTGCCAGTACACCGACCACGGGCACTGCGGCTGCGTGGAGGGCGAGTGCGTCGACAACGACGCCTCCCTGGATCTGATCGCGCGCACGGCCCTGTCCCACGCCCAGGCCGGTGCCAACATGGTCGCCCCGTCGGACATGATGGACGGCCGGGTGGCGGAGATCCGCGAGACCCTGGACGAAAACGACTTCAGCCGCGTCCCGATCATGGCCTATTCGGCTAAGTACTGCTCGTCCTACTATGGACCCTTCCGCGCCGCGGCCGACTCCGCCCCCAAGTTCGGGGACCGCCGGACGTATCAGATGGACCCCGCCAACGCCCTGGAGGCCATCCGCGAAGTGTCGATGGACGTGGAGGAAGGGGCCGACATCGTGATGGTGAAACCGGCGCTCGCCTATCTCGACATCATCTACCGGGTGCGGCAGGAATTCGACCTGCCGGTGGCAGCCTACAACGTCAGCGGCGAGTTCTCGATGATCAAGGCGGCCGAACAGATGGGCTGGCTCGACGGCCCGCGGGTGATGATGGAAACCCTCACGGCCATCAAACGCGCCGGCGCCGACCTCATCATCACGTACTTCGCGATGGATGCCGCC
>Ga0315276_10003296_pt1 | contig 14795 bp, 18 predicted proteins | sample YL17G05_0_MG_FD_204542 | JGI IMG/M metagenome (GOLD analysis project Ga0315276, IMG submission 204542) | Sediment microbial communities from Yellowstone Lake, YNP, Wyoming, USA - YL17G05_0 | ecosystem: Environmental > Aquatic > Freshwater > Lake > Sediment | place: USA: Wyoming | collected...
GCTGATGGTCAATCCTGGCGACATCATCATCGGCTGCGATTAACGCTGCTCCTGCCTCATCCTTCGAGACGGGCCTGCGGCCCTCCTCAGGATGAGGGATTAGCTCCTCATGGCGAGGAGCGCATCGAGATGCGCGTCTCGAACCATGAGGCCCAATTGACACCTATGGATGCATTTTCCCCGAGCGATCGCCACGCGTTGATCCATCGCCTCAGCGACGGACGCAAGCTCGGCTACGCGGAGTTTGGCGATCCTGACGGCACCCCCGTCATCGCACTGCACGGCACGCCGGGATCACGGTTGATGTTCGCACTCGCCGATCAAGCCGCGCGCGAGCGGAATTTGCGGCTGATCGCGCTGGACCGTCCGGGCTACGGTCTTTCAGACGTCAAGGATTTCCCGACCTTGCACGACGCGTCGGAGGACATTGCCGGCCTCGCCGACTTCCTCCAGCTAAAACAGTTGGCGCTGATCGGCGTGTCGGGTGGCGGGCCGTTCGCGGTTGCGTTGGCGGCGTCGAGGCCGGAACGCATCAAGCTGCTTGCGTTGGTCAGCCCGGTCGGTCCGATCGCCGAAGCAAGCGAGCACATCAAGATCTCGACTTGGCATCGGCATTTGTTCGCCGAGCTTGCGCTCTCGCCGCTCGCCTGCGGCTCCTTCTTTTGGGGCTTGAAGGCTCTGCTCGCCGTGGCGCCGGATGTGGCCTATGCCGGCCTCAAGCATCACGCCTCTGAAACCGACCGCGAGCTGTTGGGGGAGGGAGCGGTGCGGGCCTCACTCTATGAAGCCATCCGGGAAGGCTTGCATCCTGGCGTCGACGGCGCGGTGCAGGACCTTCAACTCTATTGCCGTCCCTGGGGACTCGCGCTCGACAAGATCGATGTGCCCTCGCTGATATGGCAAGGCAGCGACGACCCCATCGTTCCGCCCGAGGCGGCCTATTATTTGGCGCGCACGCTGCCCAATTGCCGACTCGAGATGCTGCCCGGGCTCGGGCATTATTGGGTGTTCGGGCAGTTCGGCATGGTGCTCGACGCGGTCAAAGCCGGGCTTCGCGAATAAAGCGCGCCTACAGCTTGTCGTAGAGCAGGCAACAACACTCCTTCATGCCGTCGGAGCGCGGTTTGCAAACGAGTTTTTCCTCGGTTCCCTGGCAGGACGGCACGAGAGAGTCGGCGCCAACCGGTTTGCGACATGCCGCGCTGTAACGTACGCATTTGCCACCAAGCAATTCCGAGCTCGGCGGGCAACCGCCTGGACCAGGCGTGACGCCTGAACCTCCACCAGTCTCGACGCCAGGCGGTGGGAGCTGGCCTTCGCCAGTCGGCACGGTTTCGGGCGGGGCCTCCGGTGTCTCGTTCGACACGCCGGGCGTCGCAGCTTTTCCTTGCTGCGCCGCTCCGGACCCGGCCTTGCAACTGAACTTGCCGTCGAACGTGCCGCACACGATCGCGGCCATCGCCGGCGTGCCGCCGAAAGCCGGTAGCAGCACGCCAAGCAAAGAAGCGACCACAAAACTGCAAAGCAGGCGCATGAACACCCATCCCCTGTGGTCGACATAATGGCACAGGAATTGGATCGGAACAGCCGACGAAGAGGCTGTCTCCAATCCCACGCCAGTGTCCCGAATCGGGCCTCTTGCCAGAGGCCGTTTGGCTTGACACGATAGGTCCCTAAAGGCTCGCGGGGGATGCCGCAATATTAGGCCTTCCCCGCGCGAACAACGCCAAGGGAGGAGATCATGGGCCAAGCACCGGGCCAACCAGCCCGCAGCCCCCGCTGCATCGCACTGGTTGGCCCCTATCTCAGCGGTAAGACGACATTACTCGAAGCCATTCTGGCGCGGACCGGCGCCGTTCCCCGCCAAGGCACAATGACTGCCAAGAACACGGTGGGAGATGCTTCCGACGAAGCCAGGCATCACGGCATGAGCGTCGAGCTCAACGTGGGATGCGTCGATTTTCTCGGGGACCACTTCACCTTCCTCGATTGCCCAGGCTCCATCGAATTCCAGGCGGATGCCTTGAACGCGCTGACCGCTTGCGACGCGGCCGTCGTGGTCTGCGAGCCCGACGAGAAAAAGGTGCCGGGCTTGCAACTGATCCTCAAGCAGCTCGAAGATCGGGGCATCCCGCATTTCCTCTTCGTCAACAAGATCGACAAGGCGGAAGCGCGGGTGCGCGAATTGGTGCCGATGTTGCAGCCGGCCTCGACCAAGCCGCTGGTGCTGCGCCAACTGCCGATCTGGGAGAACGACATCGTCACCGGCTTCATCGATCTCGCGCTCGAACGCGCCTTCGTTTATCGCGAGCATGCGCCGAGCGAGGTGATCGCCATTCCCGATCCGCTGGCCAAGGACGAGAAGGAAGCGCGGTTCTCGATGCTGGAGAAGCTCGCGGATTATGACGACGCGCTGATGGAGCAATTGCTGGAAGACGTGCCGCCGCCGCGCGACCGCGTGTTCGACGATCTCTCCAAGGAGCTCCGCGACGGGTTGATCTGCCCGGTGCTGCTCGGTTCCGCTGAGACGAGCCACGGCATCTTCCGCCTGCTCAAAGCGCTCCGCCACGAGGCGCCGTTTGTGGAGTCCACTGCCAAGCGGCTTGGGCTCGACAAGGAGAAGTCTTGCGCCTTCATCGCCAAGACCTTCCACACCGCTCATGGCGGCAAGCTCAGCCTCGCGCGCGTGCTCCGCGGCAATTTCGCCGACGGCGCCAGCCTCTATGGCGGCGCGGACGAGGAGCGCATCTCCGGCATCTTCAACGTCACCGGCCAGGAGCCGGCAAAGCGCGGCGAAGCCAAGCAAGGCGATACGATCGCTTTCGGCAGGCTCGACTCGACCAAGACCGGCGACAGTCTAAGCGAGGAGAAGGGCAAGGCGGCGAAAGTCGCGGCGCCGAAGCCGGCCGCGCCGGTGTTCGGTCTCGCCATCGCCGCCAAGGAGAAGAAGGACGAGGTGAAGCTCACCGCCGCGATTGCCAAGATCATCGAGGAGGATCCCTCGATCTCGCTCAGCCATTCGCAAGACATGGGCGAGATGGTGTTGTGGGGGCAGGGCGAGATGCATCTCCGCGTCGCCATCGAGAAGCTGATCCGGAAATACGGCATCGACGCCGCGACCAAGCCCCGCTCGATTCCCTATAAAGAGACCATCAGGAAACCGATCGAGATCCGCGGCCGGCACAAGAAGCAGTCCGGCGGTCATGGCCAGTTCGGCGACGTGGTGGTGACGATCAAGCCGCAGACGCGAGGGCAGGGCTTCGCATTCACAGATAAGATCACCGGCGGCGTGGTGCCGAAGAATTACATCCCTAGCGTCGAGATCGGGGTGCGCGATTATCTCAGCCGCGGGCCGCTCGGCTTCAACGTGGTCGATGTCGCGGTCTGCCTGATCGACGGCTCCTACCACTCGGTGGATAGTTCCGACATGGCGTTCCGCCAGGCGGGCCGAATCGCCATGAGCGACGGCATGCCGCAATGTTCGCCGGTGCTGCTCGAGCCGGTGATGGCGGTCGAGGTCGCGGCGCCGTCGGAGTCGACCGCGAAGGTGAACTCGATCGTCTCAGGAAGGCGCGGACACATTCTCGGCTTCGACTCCAGGCCGGGCTGGCCGGGATGGGACGTCGTGCAGGCGCAAATCCCCGAGGCCGAAATTCAGAATCTGATCGTCGAGCTTCGCTCGGCGACCTCGGGTGTCGGCACGTTCAGCGCCAGATTCGACCATCTGGCCGAGCTCACCGGCAAGGCCGCCGACCAGGTGCTGGCCGGCCGTGGCGCCAAGGCGGCGTGATGGTGTTGGCCGGTGCGTCTCCACTTGCTCTCTACCTCCCCCTCGTGGGGAGGTTCGGCGGCGCGGGCGGAACGCGCGACGCTGGGGTGGGGGGCTTTCACCCCACCCGGCTCACCGCGCTACGCGCGCTTCGCCCCCCCTCCCCATCAAGGGGAGGGATGGAGCAAGCTGAAATGCTCGGCCAAAACCCCGTAAGACAGGCTTGCCCGATGCGCTTCAGCCCGCTAGACGATTGTGCCTTATTCTCCATCGACCGTAGCTTTCAGAGGGTGTTCCCATGACGCAGATCTTCCCCACGCTTGTAATCCCCGAAACCCTTGCCGCGGGCCCTGGCCCTGGGAACACCGACCCGCGCGTGCTCGAGCGCTTCGCCAAGACCGGCGTCGCCGACCACATGCAGAAGGACGTGCTGCGCGGCATGCTGGAAGCGAAGGTGATGCTGCGCGAGCTGTGGGGCACCAAGAACGTCTATACTTACGGCGTCGCCGGCACTGGCTTTAGCGGCCTCGATTGCGTGCTCTCGCTGATCCTGCCGGGTGACAGTGTGGTTGCCTTCCCCAACGGCACCTTCTCCGGCATCGACACCCTGACCATCCGCATGAAGGCCTCGACCGCGGAAGAGCTCGCCGCGGATTCACTTAACCCGAAACCGAAATCCGTCATTGTGATCGACACCCCGCACGGGCAAAGCGTCAGCGGCGAGACCGTCGACAAGGCGCTGGCTCAGCACAAGCCGATGTGGGCGTTCATGGCGCATTGGGAGACGGGATCGGGGCGCATCAATGACCTCAAAGGTTTCTCTGACGCTTGCTTGAAGCATGGCGCGATGGGCATTTGCGATGCCGTCTCCAGCCTTGGCGTCGCCGATTTCAACATCGACGATTATCCGGGCATCGTCGCCTGGGCGTCGTGTCCGCAAAAAGGCGTGCTCTCGCTGCCGCTCACTTACGCGCCGGTCAGCTTCACCGACAAGGCGATCGAGATGGTGCGGAAGCGCGGCTGCCGCACTTACGTGCATCACCCGATCCTCGATGCGCGGCATTGGGGTATCATCGACGGCAAGGACACCGAGACGCCCGTTTATCACCAGACCCATTCCTGCTACGCGGTCGCCGCGTTCCACGAGGCGCTTCGCATCATTCTCGGCTATGGCCGCCGCCGCAAGGCGACCGACTACGCCTATCACGAGAAGGCGCTGCGCCATGCGGTGGAAGCCATGGGCTGCGACGTCACCTCCAACATGACCAGCCTGATCGTGCTCAACCTGCCCGGCAGACTGAAAGGCAAGGAGAAGGAGCTGGTACAAGGCGCGCGCGCGCAAGGCTTCGGCATCTGGCCGACGCTGTCGGAGCCGGTGCAGGTGCGCATCGGCATTCTCAATCAGCTCTCGCCGGAACAGATTAGCGAGATCACGAGCCGCTTCGCCGACGCCATGCTCGGCATGGGCGCCGAGTTCGACAAGGCCAAGGTGATGAACGGGCTCAAGACGTATTACGCCAAGGCGGCTTGATTACGCACCGCATCAACCATCAGAATGCGAAAGGCCCGGCAATTTGCGGGCCTTTTTGCTGTGCGACACACCGTTTCCCCGTGCTAGACTCAGGGCAACATAGACATTCAGGAGATTCTCGCATGAGCGCTGACAAAAGGACGCCTTATCCCGTGCAACGCAAACCCGGCAAGCGGGTGTTGATCGGCGAGACGCGGGAAGCGGAGGCCACGCGGCTGGCGGCGGAGATCGCGGCGCATCCGGTGACCAAGTGCGAGCCCGGCGAGCGCGGCCCGTCGATGTCGCGGCCGGGCTGGAACTCGAAGCCGATCATGCCGCAAAAGGAACTCCGCGAGGCCGAGGGCATCGCCAAGAAGATGATGCGCAAATCCTGATTGGCCTTGGCGCTTCGCGTTTGCGTGTGGCTAATCTCCCCTAATCAGAGCGAGGGAGCACGCCATGAGACTCATCATCCTGATCGCGGTGACAACCATCTTGCTGCTGGAGTTGAGCGACGCGCTGCCCAAGTCGAGCGTCGGCGGCCCGATGGCCATGATGATGATTGTCTTTCTCGCCGTGCTGGCCCTCGGGCTCTACGAAGCTTGGTCGCAAAAGCGCGGCGTGCTGGGCTGGCTCGTGAGCATCGTTGCCTCGGTCATCGGCGGGTTCTTCGGAGCTGCGGTGGCCAGCGCGATCCTCGGAACATTGCTGTCGCACTTTAGTCTGGGCGTCCCCCTCGCAGAATCGCAGCACCCGCTGCGCTATATCGCGTCCGCCGGCATGATGCTGCTCGCGCTGCTAGGATCGTGGATCGCGTTACAGATCGTGAACCGGTCCCGATGATGCGGCTCGTTCCAAAACTTATCCCCGCGCTGCAAACCTCCATTATCATCGCATGACCTCATCCGACTGAAGGGCGCTTCGCGAGGCGTACGAGAGGCGGGGTGAGGCGCGGCGCCCGCGGGTCTGGTCACGCGGAGCATGCACTCGGGCGGCGCCGGGGCTCCGCCCGGGACCACTACGAGTCCCTGCCAGGAGCTGGCTGATCGCCCGGCCACTAGCCGGTAGCGGAAAGCGCGGCCCGGTGCTGAGAGATCGCCGCTTGTGGCGCGCCAAGAGGTGCCCGCCGCGATCGTGTTGAGCGATCGCGGACACCATAGGTTTGCGTCTTTCGGCGCGCCACTCCCTTTAATGCCTCGCGCCAAGTTTGGCGGCGAGACGCTTCCGCTTGCTCCGTCATGCCCGGTAATGACGAGGAGGAGAGGCTCGAAGCAAAATGGCTCTGTGGAAAGGACTGGGCCAGTTTTCCAAGGGTATTTGACCCAGCGCATCGACCTTGGGCGACGAATCAGGTAGAAAGAACAGAATAGGAACTGTCAGCTTGTGTGAGGTTTGGTCATGGCAGCAGCGTCAGCCGCAATGCGCATCAGCGTCGAGACGGTCGAGGTCCGGACGCGACCGATCCGCCCCCGTCCGCGCGTGCTGTTCTGTGCCTGCGACGGGGCGGCCCGGGTCTATATCGACGCCTCGAGCGAGGACGATGCGCGGGATCTTTGCGAGGATCTCGGCTTCGAGTTCATCGGTGTTTGCGAGGAGTAAGGCACTCCTTCGCCTTTCCATTCACTCAGGCGTCATGCCCGGGCTCGTCCCGGGCATCCAATAGGGCGCCGATGCATGTGGTGGGCTCACCATTGGATTGCCGGGTCAAGCCCGGCAATGACGAAGGGTGTTGGCGTTCTGCGCGATTACGTCTCTCGCCGCGTCAGCCGCAACAGAAAGCGCAGCGCGAGCCAGAGGAAGAGCACGACCAGCAGCAGCGCTACGAATGGCGCTATAAGCGCGAGCAGCGAGACGAAGAGCGACGAGCCGAGCTCGGTGGTGGCGATGACGGGATTGCCGATTCCGCCGGTGAAGACCGTCGATTTTGCCCGGAGGAGCGCCGTCATGCTCTGCATCAGTCCGGCGACGCCGCCGCCGGCGATGATCGCCGTGGCCCATTTCACCATCGGCGGCAGATCAGTGATGACGGCCGCCGAGATCACCGTGCCGGCGACGAGGGCTGCCGGCGTGGCGAGGGTATCGAGCAGATTGTCGACGCCTGGGATGTAATAGGCCATGATCTCCGCAAGCGCCGCCACGCCAAGTACGATCAGCGCCGCCGGCGTGCCGAGCCAGGCGAAGCTCTCGGCGAGCGGCAGATGGCCGGTATTCGCCGCGATGCTCGTCACCAGCATCGGCAGGAAGATGCGAAAACCGGTCGCCGCGGCGAGGCCGATACCGAGCGCCACGGACAGCGCGAGATCGAAATTGGACACAGGTTCCATTCTATTCTCCTTCGCTCACAGACGCGGATGGGCCTGGCGCCAGTCGGAGGGACGCTCGAAAGTCCCACGCCAGATGCCGCGCTTTGCTGCTTTGGCCTCTGCCTCTTCGTCCTTATAGGGATTGCCGGTCGCGCCGCCGAGATCGATGGCGTAGCCTTGGGCGACCAAAGCCTGCCCGAGATCGGGCACGCCTTCGGCGCTGCACACAGCGATGGAGCGACCGTAGCGGTCCTTGGCGCGCTCCTCGCATTGCACCTTGCCGCCCTTGATCAGCGTGGTGAGCTTCGCCTTCGCCGCGCGGCCGCAGGCCCAGGATTTGCCGTTGGCCTCTTTGCAGGTTTGATGCAGCTCCGGCGCGTCGACGCCGAACAGGCGATACTCGCTGCCGTCGCCGGCGCGCAGCGTGTCGCCGTCGATGGAGACGATCTTGGCATCGGACCCGAAGGGCTCCGGCTTGAAACTGCAATAGCGCTCGATGAGCAGCGCCAGGATCAAGAGCAGCACAAGGGCGGCAAACTTGCCGAGCATTTGCGCCAGCGCGCGGGAGGTCTGTGCTTCGGTTGCGGGCGTCTTCTTCTCGGTGCCGGTCATGGCTCAGCACCTAGCGCAAATTCGGACGGCGCGCCAAGGCGAAAGCAAGTCGTAAGGCCGCGGTTCTTGGTAGGACATTGCCACTTGCTCTATCCCTCCCCTTGACGGGGAGGGAGTCCGAGCGAAGCTCGGACGGGTGGGGTGATACTTGTCGATGCTAAGCCCCACCCGGCTCGCTTGCAGCGAGCCGACCTCCCCGCAAAGGGGGGTATGGAGCAAGTGGAGACGGCGGCGCTAGTGCCCGTCGATACGTTGCCCCACGATGGCGATGGTCTGTTGATAGACTTGCGCCGCGTTCCAGCCTTCGATCGCGGCGAAGTTGGGATCGCCGGGCTGATAGCCAGCGCCGCGCACCCAGCCGTGACCTTTCAGGAAGTTCGCGGTCGAGGCCAGCGCATCGGCCTTGGTATTCAAGTTGACGACGCCGTTGCCGTCGCCGTCGACGCCGTAGAGTAGGATATTCTTCGGCAAGAACTGGGTCTGTCCGACCTCGCCATGCATGGCGCCCTTGGTGCCGGAAGTCATCACACCGTGATCGACGAGGGTGAGCGCGGCAAGAAGCTGGTCGGTGAAAAACTCCGGCCGGCGGCAATCGTAGGCGAGGGTGGCGACGGCGGAGACGGTCGGCTGATTGCCCATGAATTTGCCGAACGCGGTCTCCATGCCCCAAATCGTGACCAGCGGCCCAGCCGGCACGCCATATTTCTTCTCGAGCGCATTGAAGAGTGCGGCGTTGGCGCCTTTCATCTTCCGCCCTTGCGCGGCGATGGCGGAGGCGCCGCGCTTGGCCATGAATTGATCGAGTGAAAGCTTGAAGGAATGTTGCCCGCGGTCGGCCCTGATCGTGCCGGTCGAGTAGTTCGTGTCCATGAGAGCGGCGATGGCTTGGCCGCCCGCGCCCTCGGCTTGGGCTTCCTGGGCGAAGGCCTTCTTCCAGCTCTCGAAGCCCGCGCTATTGCTGCCGCATTTGGCGGCCTGCGCCTGACTGCCCATAAGCATCAACAGGGCGGCATACGCAGCCCGAGTAAATCGCCACCCCGTCATGCAGTCAACTCCAAGCCTTTTCAGGCCGTTCGGCCCGGTCCCTCGCATCGGAACGCAGCCTATCGCGGCGGTTCTTCGTTTGGCAATGCGCGTCGTTGCCGCTTCAAGGCGCGATCCGGCTGATCTTGGAGCCCTCGAGCGTGAGGTTGTACATTAGCCCGGTGGGATCGAGGACGAAGCCGATAACCGGACTCGTAACGTCGTTGGAATCGATGGAGGCGCCGGCGCCGAGCGTGATGAGGGCGACCGAGCCGTCGACGCCGACTTTCCAGCCCGCGGTGCGGCTGAATTGATCGAGCGCGCCTCGCGTCATGAACATGATGATGACGGTGCGGGCTTGAGCGCCGAGCTGAAAACCGAACGAGGCGGAGACGAGATTGTAATAGCCTGCCGGGCTGCGGTTGATGAGGAGAGCGCCTTCGCCATATTCACCGCCAATGCCGAAGCCGGCCTTGACCACAGTGGGAAAGACAAGGACGCCGGCAGCCTTGTCGGCAAGCTCACGCGCGCCGTGGGTTCTGGCGAAGAATTGATTCAGTGTCGCGCGGACGTCGGCATTGATCTTGGCGGCGGACGCCTCCGCGGGCTGCGGGCTCGCGAGAAGGAGCGCCGAGGCGACAAGAGCGGCGAGACATAATGCGCGATGCATGGCGAGATCCCCTGATTCGAATTTCAGTGGAGACTAGCATGCGCCGCAATTGGGGCGGTTTTCGATTCGGCGCCTAGCCAGAGAGCGCCACGCGGGCGGCATCGAGCGCGCGCTTGGCCGCGTCGTTGAGCGTTGGGAATTTCGGATCGATCGCCTCGATGCGCTCGACGATGGCAGCGGCGACGACCAGCCGCGTGAACCATTTGTGGTCGGCCGGAACCACGTGCCAAGGCGCGCCATCCGTCGCGGTGCCGGCGATCATCTGGTCGTAGGCCTCCGTCAACTGATCCCAAAGTTTTCGCTCCTCGACATCGCCGGGATTGAACTTCCACTGTTTTTCAGGATCGTCGAGGCGGGCGAGCAGCCGCTTCTTCTGCTCCTTCTTGGAGACGTTGAGGAAGAATTTGATCGGCACGGTGCCGTTCCGCAGCAAATGGCGCTCAAAGGCATTGATGTCTTCGTAGCGTTGGTTCCAGATATTTTTGGTCACGAGCTCGGGTGGCAGGTTCTGGCGCGCCAGCAGCTCGGGATGCACGCGTACCACCAGCACCTCTTCGTAATAAGAGCGGTTGAAAATGCCGATATGACCACGGCGGGGAAGGGCGACAGTAGCGCGCCAGAGAAAATCGTGGTCGAGCTCGAGCTGGCTCGGCACCTTGAAGGAAGTCACCTCGCAGCCTTGCGGATTGACGCCGGACATCACGTGCTTGATGACGCCGTCCTTGCCGGCCGTGTCTAGCCCTTGCAGGATGATCAGGATCGACCAGCGATGCTGGGCATAGAGCTTCTCCTGCAATTTGGCGAGGCGCTTGACGCCGGAAGCGAGCAGCGCCTTGGCCTCGTCCTTCTCGATATCGAGCGCGCAAGTGTCGCCCGGATCGCAATCGGCAAGCGTAAAGCCCAGACCTTTGCGGACACAGTAGCGCTTAATGATCTCGGCTGGCAGCATGACGGGGAAGATAGACGAGCGGGCGAGGCTTGGCGATACCGATCTCGGAAAAGAGTGGAAACTGGCTCTCGGAATACTTAAGTGCTCGGTCAGGCAAATGAAGGAGCGGACGATGCGGGTCAAACGAAGCGATGACGCCAAGCGGCGCTGGCGATTCGGATTGGGGTTGGCGGCTTTTATCGGCATAGCCGGCGCGGCCCACGCCGACGATCTGGAATGCGTCAGCACCACGTTCAATCTACTGTCGCCGAACGACAAGGTTTGCATCAGCGACTTCGACGACCCAAAAGTGCCGGGGGTCACCTGCTACATTTCGCAAGCGCGGAAAGGCGGGTGGGGGCAGCCGCTCGGTCTCAACGAGGATCCGTCGAACTTCTCGGTGTCGTGCCGGCAGATGGGCCCGATCGATGTCGATCTCGCCAAATTGCCAGAGCGCGAGGAGGCCTTCAGCGAGAAGACCAGTATCTTCTTCAAGGCCACCCGCATTTACCGCATGCCGGACCTCAAGCGGAACACCATTATTTATCTCGCCGTCAGTTCGAAGATCATCGACGGCTCGCCCGCCAATGCGATCAGCGTGGTGCCGATCATGAAATGGCCGTCGAATGAGTAGGGAAGCGGGCTACTCCGCCGCCTCGTGTAGCGATTCCTGCTTGGCGAGGTAGCGCTCGGCGTCGAGCGCAGCCATGCAGCCCATGCCGGCGGCAGTCACTGCCTGGCGATAGATCTCGTCGGTGACGTCGCCGGCGGCGAAGACGCCGGGCACGCTGGTTAGCGTGGAATTAGGCGCGGTGTGGATATAACCCGAAGGCTTCATCTCGATCTGCCCTTTGAACAGCTCCGTCTGCGGCGTGTGGCCGATGGCGATGAAGATGCCGTCGATCTTCATGGTGGTGACGGCGCCGGACTCGGTGTTCTTCAGTTTAGCGCCAGTGACGCCAAGCGGCGTGTCTTGCCCAAGCACCTCTTCGAGCGCGGTGTTCCATAGCACCGAGATTTTCGAGTTTTTGAACAGGCGCTCCTGCAGAATCTTCTCGGCGCGGAACGAGTCGCGGCGATGTACGAGGGTGACGTGCGTGGCGATGTTGGCGAGATAGAGCGCCTCCTCGACCGCGGTGTTGCCGCCGCCGACCACGATGACATTCTTGCCGCGATAGAAGAAGCCGTCGCAGGTGGCGCAGGCCGAGACGCCATAGCCTTTGTAGCGCTCTTCGGACGGCAAGCCGAGCCAACGGGCTTGCGCGCCGGTGGCGATGATGAGCGCGTCGGCGGTGTATTCGGTACCGCTATCGCCCTTGAGCCGGAACGGGTGGCGCTTCAAATCGGCGAGCTCGATATAGTCCGAGACGAGCTCGGTGCCGACATGGGCGGCTTGCGCCCGCATTTGATCCATCAGCCAAGGCCCTTGGATGGTCTCGGCGAAGCCAGGATAATTTTCGACATCGGTGGTGATGGTCATTTGCCCGCCGGGCTGGATGCCCTCGATCAGCAAGGGCTGCAACATGGCGCGGGCGGCATAGATTCCGGCCGTGTAGCCGGCGGGGCCGGAGCCGATGATGATCAGTTTGGAATGGCGCGTGGTCATGGTTGAGCCTTGGGTGGGGTCAACAGGTAAGCGTTCGCCGCCCTTTCCGCAACCCACCCTACTCAAGCCCAAGCGCGCGGCGGATTACGCTCGCCACGACTTCGGTGTCGTTGATGGGCGGGTAGGTCCAGAATTCGAGCTTACCTTCGAAAGGCCGCGTGGCGCCGCGCTCGCGCATCAATCGGTGGAAGCGCAAGAGTCGCCGCGACTTGCCGGGCAAGGATTGCACATAGACGGGTTTGCCGGTGCCGGCCGCCTCGGTCACCATGTTCACCGAATCCTCGGTGACGATGATGGCGTCGGCGAAGGCGAGAAAGGCGAAATAGGGATTCTCGCCGCTGCCGTCCCAGACGACATGCGGCACATCCTTGATTTCTCGCGCCAGCGCCTCAAGTGACTCGATGGAGGTGCGCCGTGAGGGCGTGACGAGGAGCGAGGCGCTGTGTCCGCGAGCCATAGCGGCGAGCGAGGCGCCGAACGAAGCGGCGGCCTCCGGCGGAAAGCTGTAGGCCTGGCTCTCGCCGCCAAGAAGCACGGCGATCCGAGGGTGCGGCAGCGGCTCGATCAGGTCGTGGAATTTCTCCGCGGACTTGGCGAGGCGCGTTTCGGTGACGTTATGCACCGCGCCGAAGGTGTTGACCACGTTCCGTCCCGTATAGCCGTCATGGACGGGCGCCGCGATGAGGTCGAACAGCGCCGCGGGGACTTTCGGGTTCTGGATATGCAGCCCAAAGGCTTTGGCGCGCCGCTTCACAGCAATCGCTACCGGCACGCTCCGGCGCCCGATGGAGATGACCAGACGCGGCCATGGGGCTTGCAGCGGTTCGTTGGCAGCGACGGATTTCAGCAGCCGTGCCGTCGGCACCAAGAGCTGAAGCGGCGCCGGCAAATAGCGCAGGGGGCCTTGGACCTGAACGCGCTTTAGGCTGTAAGGCAGGCCCACGGCCTTCGCCACGGCGATGCCTTGCGCCTCCATGCCGACCGATCCGTCGGTGACAATCCAAGTTTCTCCAGTATTTTCGGAATGGAAAGCGCTCAATTTCTTTTCGATTCTTTTCGCTTAAGGACCTAAGATTGCGAGGAAGGCGCCAAAACGGCCCTTTGGATGCGCTTCTAGCGCGGGCCCACCTTGACCGTCCAGGGAACCTAGTACCATGCGTTCTGCCCGATTAGATGCCACGGATTGGCGCATCTTGCGCGAGCTACAGGCTGACGGGCGCATCACCAATGTGGAGCTGGCGCGGAAAGCGGGCATCTCGGCGCCGCCTTGCTTGCGGCGGGTGCGCGCGCTGGAGGAGGCCGGCATCATCAAGGGCTTCACGGCGCTGCTCGACGAGAAGGCGCTCGGCTTCGACGTCACTGCCTTCGCCATGGTCGGCTTGCACAGTCAGGCGGAAGCCGATCTCATCGCCTTCGAGGAGCGAGCACGTAGCTCTCCTATTGTGCGCGACTGCTACATGCTCTCGGGCGAGATCGATTTCGTGCTGAAATGTGTCGCGCTGGACCTCACGGCGTTTCAGGACTTCATCATCCATGAGCTGACGGCGGCGCCCAATGTCGCAAGCGTGAAGACCTCTCTTGTGATTCGCGCCTCGAAGCATGCGAACGGCGTACCGATTGAGCTTGCAGCAGGCCAGGACAGTTGAGCCATGTCGCGGCAAATCCGATCCTCGTCGAATTGAGGCGAGGGACCCTCGTCGAGAGTACGCATCGCGGCGCCATCGCTATCGTCGATGCGGAAGGGGAGGTGGTTTTCGCGCTCGGCGACATCGAGGCTCCGATCTTTCCGCGCTCCGCGGTGAAGTTGATGCAAGCCGTTCCGCTGGTCGAGAGCGGAGCCGCGGATGCGTATCGTCTCGATGACAGCGAGCTCGCTATTGCCTGCGGCTCGCATAGCGGCGAGGCGAAACATCTCGCTGCGGTGCGGAGCCTTCTTGCCAAGTCAGGAATCGAGGAAAAATATTTGGCTTGCGGCGCGCATTTGCCCTTAAGCGAGCATGCGGCGCGGGAGCTTGAGCGTGCCGGGCGGAGCCCATCCCCGATCCATAATAATTGCTCAGGCAAGCATGCCGGCATGCTGGCGACGGCGAAGCATCTCGGGCTTGACCTCGAATTCTATGAGCGCGCCGACCACCCAGTCCAGAAGGCCATCAAACGAGTCGTTTCAGAGACTTGCGGTGTCGAGCTGGACCTCGAGTCTATCGGCATCGATGGGTGCTCGGTGCCGACATTTGCTGTCCCGCTTCGGGCGCTGGCGCGTGGCATGGCGAGGCTCGGCACCGGTCAAGTCATGCCGGTGGCGCGCGCTGTCGCGGTCCGGAGGTTGATGGATGCTTGCTTTGCGGCGCCCGAGCTTGTGGCCGGGGAAGGGCGG
>Ga0315276_10003298_pt1 | contig 14784 bp, 15 predicted proteins | sample YL17G05_0_MG_FD_204542 | JGI IMG/M metagenome (GOLD analysis project Ga0315276, IMG submission 204542) | Sediment microbial communities from Yellowstone Lake, YNP, Wyoming, USA - YL17G05_0 | ecosystem: Environmental > Aquatic > Freshwater > Lake > Sediment | place: USA: Wyoming | collected...
ACGATAGAAGATCACATCTATGATATAATACGGAGAAAGGGGAAGATGAGCGTGAATGAACTAATAAGTCAAGTAAAGAGGAGGAGACGTGAACAGCATATCGTCTAGCCAGTTGGATGCTCTTTCTTGCCGTCTAGCGTGGTATCTAGGGTATAAAAAAGGGTATAGATCTCGTCGATCTTCGCCTGCTCTGGAATTTGGCACAGGTATACACTATGCCCTTGAGCAATATTATGGAAAGAAGGCTGATCTGATCAAGTCCTTCGAGAAATGGCTGGCTGAGCGCATCCGAGAGCTTAACAAGGTATCTCTCGATGCAGCCAATGAGCTCTTTGAGATGAAGGGCCTTGGAGTCGGAATGCTGGAGGGTTATCTGACTGAGTATCCGAAAGATGATTTTGATGTCCTTGCCACGGAGCAGTTCATGCAGAGACCTCTGCCTGCGCCTAAGGGATGCCCAGATTCAGATTGCTTTGTCTCTGTGAGATTGGATGGCCTTGTTAGGGATCATCAGACAGGACGCCTGTTCAGCCTGGAAAATAAGACCTTTTCTCAATTCTCTCCTCAGTTCTTAGACCTGGATCATCAGATGACCGCTCAAGTTTTCGTGGCTCAGGCTGCTGCTGAGAAGATAGGCATAGAAGGAGAGGTGTCTGGGGTCATCTACAATGGGCTTCGGAAATCCCTACCATCATCTAGGACAAAAAATCGTATGTTCGAGAGGATTAAGGTCTATAGGAATCAAAGGCAGATTGACGTGTTCCTCAACAGAGCATATTGGCAATATATAGAATCACAGAAAAAAGGTTTCGCTATATATCCTCAGCCCAGCATACCGAAGTGCAATATGTGCGACTTCCAGCCGATATGTAGATCCTACTCTTTAGGAGAGGATTGGAAATTCTTACTGAGAGAAAACTATGATAAGAGGAAGAGATGACAGATCCTGCATATCATAGAGACCGACGTCTGAGACTCAAAGCTAATGGTACCTGTGTCTATTGCGGAGTATGTCCTGCTGAGATTGGCATCTCTCTGTGCAATGAGTGCAGGAATAAGAGGAATAAGAAAGCAAGATTGTATTATGATACTCATCTTGGACAAGAACACTCACGCAGCAGGCGCTATAAAGATACTCATAGAGAGGAAATCAAACTTCGAGCCCGAGTATATTTTCAAAGTCACCATGAACTATGCCTAGAGCGATCTAGACAGAGTCATAAGAAGATGCGTGAGCAAGATCCACAGAGATGTAGGGAGTATGAGAGGAATCGATATCACGCTAATCCAGAGCATGGCCGTGAGATTGGGAGAAGAAGTTACTATAATCATCTAGATAAAAATAGATCACGCTCGAGAGAGCGATCTCAAAAGCTGAGGATGGAAGTCCTTATTCATTATAGTAGAGAGGATCTTCGATGCTCTCTATGCAAAGAAGATGATATACGCTGCTTATCTATAGATCACATCAACGGAGGGGGTAATCGGCATCGAGCAGCCGAAGGTATGCAACCAGGTGGTCTCTATAGATGGCTAAAGAATAATCATTATCCTCAAGGATATCAGGTGCTTTGCATGAACTGTCAGTGGATTAAGAGATATGAGAATAATGAATGTCATCAGGGAGTCTCTAAGCCTCGACATTCTAGGGATTCTATCGTCACTCAGCCTGTCGCAGCGAAGCATCCTGCTGCAAACTTATTAACACAGGGGAAGACGTAGGTTACAATGAAGGATGTAGAGAGCATAAGGAGGGTATCATAATGGTCAAGAGACGAGAACCGACAGTGAATCAAGAGGCAGTGGCTCTACCGTTCGAGGTCGAGCGGCCTGAAGATACAGAGTATATCAATGCTATCATATATGGGGCCACGGGATCTGGAAAGACTCATCTGCTTGGCACTGCTATGGACTATCCTGGCACATCTCCGATCCTTCTCCTCGATGTGGAGGGAGGTACGAAGACCCTACGAGGCAAAAAGGTCGATGTAGTGAGACCTCTGTCCTGGAAGCAGATCCAAGACATATACAATTTTCTTAGACATGATAATCATCACTATAAGGCCATCGGCATCGATTCCCTAACCGAGCTTCAGAAGAAATATAGCCTCGGAGCTATATTGGGAGATCTCAAGGAAGGTGAATCTGATTATGATGACCTTGGAGGCACGGTAGTTCCTACTCGACAGGATTGGCTCAAAACGGGAGATCAGATGCGTAAGTTTATCCGAGCGTTTAAAGAACTTGCATATATCAAGACTGGAGGCGATCGCATCCACGTATTCATGACCTGTCTCGAGAAGACGGATGAGAAGAGGAATATCGTAGGCCCATTATTCTCAGGGCAGTTATCATCTGAATGTGGAGCATATGTAGATGTACTGGCGAGGCTATCTCGGATTGCCGTGGAAGAACCAGGAGAGGGAGATACTGTCAAGGTGATGAGCAAGCGTCATCTTCTGGTGGATTCATATACTAATGCAGATGGCATCGTATTCCTGGCCAAGAATAGAGGAAGTGAGGTCAGGCAGATATGGAACCCCACTATCCAGAAGATCGTAGAGATGAGAGGAGAGGATGAGAATCATAAGACTCCTGTGGAATCTGCATAGAGGTTGCGATCTAAAGTTGGCATGGTATCTCAGCAAATATAGAATGCGGAGGGTCAAGTGAAGAGAGTAGCAATAATAGGAAGCGGGCCTGCTGGATTGTTCTGCGCTGATAGGCTTGCAGAGTCCTGTGAAGTCACGATCTTCGAGGCTGGCTCTCCTATAGAAGAAAGGATCTGCCCTGAGACAGGATGCAGCACATGCCCTACTTGTCATATCCTTGAAGGAGAGGGAGGAGCAGGAGGTCTATCTGATGGCAAGAACACATACTCTCTGCTGCGTGGGACTCAGATGGAAGATATCTTCGATGAGAAAGATGCTCAATGGCTCGAATACATAGATGATATGATGGTGAGGCATGCAGGAGATGGAGTGTGGTACGATCCTGTGGACAAGCCTCCTGAAGCATTCGAGAGATCGCCTTTGGAATTCACGAGTTATCCTCTCAGGCACGTGGGATCAGATGGCATCCGTAAGTTCGTGAAAGGGTTCTCAGCTGATATACAGAAGAGAGGCGTCGTCCTCGGATTCGATGGAGCAGAGGTTCTATTTAAAGATGGACTCGCAGATGTGAGAGATCTTAATAAACTCGATCCAGGAGAATATGATATAGTCGTCATAGCCGCAGGTCTTCAGGGCATACCGTGGGTCGAGAGACTGATGAGCACAGTGAGCACTCTCAAATCAGGGCCAGCGGGGTTCGGAATCAGGCTGGAGGTAGATTCTAGAGCAGTAGCTGAGCTCCATGAGAAGTTTTACGATTATAAGATCGTATATAAACATGAATCTGGATTGATAGTAAGGTCTTTCTGCTGCAATCAGAATGGACTAGTGCTGAATGAGCGCCATACAGACCTTGGGATAATCAACGTCAATGGTCATTCCTATCTAGATCCATCTAAGAGGACTAGATCATCAAATCTGGCTATTATCGTGAAGATACCTGAATCCTTCACTCCAGATCCTCAGAAGTTCGTGAGGGATATATCTAGGCATATCAACCTATGCGCAGGGAACAATACAGCATATGAGCCTCTGATCGAATTCATGGAAGGATGGAGGGCGAATCCTGAAGAGTTCGTCGATAAATATATGACCAATCCGCAGAGCGAATATGCTCGTATCCATGAGTGCCTTGAGGACATAAATCCTCATCTGCTTGATGCGTTCAGGGATTATCTGACCAATCTCGCTAAGGCAGTGCCACTCATAATGTCTCCCACCTCTATCATCTATGCACCAGAGATGAAATACTATGGAAGGAGGATGAATGTAACTAAGAAGTGGAAGTCTATGGACATAGAGAATCTGTATATCATCGGGTCATGCACGGGATATCTGGATAGCTTCGTAGCTGCTTCTCTTAGTGGCATAGTAGCCGCTAAAGATATAAAGAAAGGAGGTGATATATGTCACCACGTATAAGACTGAACCTGGACGAGATCCCTGATTTCATACCCGTCGATCCAGGCAGGCACAAAGCGAAACTGACTGGATGTGAGAAGGAAGTGAGCTCCGCAGGTAATGACATGCTGGTGTGGGACTGGGAGATCAAAGGCGGAGACAGCAATGGGCGGACTATCAGATCCTACACATCGCTGTTAGAGGATGCTCTTAGCGGTCTCAAGATGCATCTGAAGGCCTTAGGATATGGAGAGGGAGAGGTGGATGTCGATACCAAGAAGCTCATTGGCAAGATGGCTGTCCTGGTAGTAACTGCACGCAAGTACAGAGATCGTGAGACGGGAGAAGAGAAGATCGGCTCTTCAGTCTCTAGCGTATTACCTGATACAGGTAAGGCGCTGAAAGCAGGATCTGGTAAGGCAGAGCCTGAAGCAGAGGACTCTAAGCCTGCTGGCAAGAAGAAGAAATCATCAGTGGTAGATGACGACGATGGCGATATACCCTTCTAACTGATCGGAAGGGTCGCTCGAAGAAGAACGAATCGAGAAAGGAGGAATACCTGATGGAAAACATCACAGCATATTGCATGAAGTGCAAGGGCAAGCAGGTGATCAAGGATCCCAAGGAGATCACTCATAAGAACGGCAAGGCAGCCGTCACAGGCAAATGCACGAAGTGCGGAACAAACGTGTTCCGAATGGGCAAGCTCAAGGGAGCGAAGGCTGCTGGTACCGAGGAAGGTACCAAGGCTGGAACCACTGCTGCTAAGACCAAGGCCAAAAAGAAGATCAGTGTCTCCTGATCACAATGGAGAGAGGCGGCTGGGGTAGATATCTGGAGACTGCCCCAGCTGCCTGCTGCCTTATCAAAGGAGGAGATAGATGGCGAATACAGAAGAGATTATGCTCACGACGGCAGATGTAGCTGAGCGCCTGAGCATCAGCAAATATACAGCGAGGGATATACTGAGGAAGGGTATCCTGAAGGGATTTAAGATCCGCTCAGGATGGAGAGTGAATCCCTCTGACCTTAATAAGTTCATTGAATCTGGATCTAACAGGAAGGAGTAGTCGATATGTTCAGACTACAAGTCAAGAGTCATTTTGACTCTGCACACTTCATCAGGGATTATAAAGGCAAGTGCAGCAGAATGCATGGTCACAGATGGGATATCGAAGTCTGCCTTCAGGGTAAGGGACTCGACGCAGGCAATATGCTCATTGATTTCAGCATAGTCAAGAAAATGGTCAAGGAATATATAGAAGAGCGGCTGGATCATTATGTGCTGAATGAGCAACTTGGAGAGCCTAATCTCACGGCAGAGTTCATAGCTAAATGGATATTCGATGAGCTAGAAGGTTCGTTCAAGGGCGCAGTTCGATTGATCAGAGTGTGCGTGTGGGAAAATCCCGATTGCTGCGTTAAATATAGCCCTGATATGAAGAGTATAAATGAAGATAAATGAGATCTTTGACAGCATACAAGGCGAAGGCCCTCACGCAGGAGAGGTTACGTCCTTCATCCGCCTATCGGGATGCAATCTTCGATGTAAATGGTGCGATACCAAATATGCCTTCGCAGAGGGTCAGGATATCTCCGTATCAGAGATCAACCCGTCAAAGCGATGGATATGCATTACGGGAGGAGAGCCTCTGCTTCAGCAAGATGAGCTAGCTGGCCTCATTATGAAGCTAAAATCCAGAGGTCAGAGGGTGTCCATAGAGACCAATGGATCTATATCACCTCCCAGCTGGGCCTTCGTGAGTCTAAAGTTCGGGAGCAGCGATCTCATCCCTATGGTGGATGCTTGGGATGTAGATATCAAGATGCCGTCATCTGGAAATCCCAGCTCTCCTGACCTGATAAAGGAATGGTCTAAGCATATGAACTCAGGTCAGGTCAATCTCAAATTCGTCGTCGGTGACGATTTAGATCTGAGCGAGGTTGACTATTGGCTTGGCATAATAGGATACAGCTCTAACTCTCCTTTCTGGAGTGCGATAGTAAGCCCCGTGATGCCTGCATCTCAGATCTGGTTAGATAAGGTAGCTCAGTTCTGCATCGTGAGGAATCTCCGTATGAGCATCCAATTGCATAAGATCATATGGAATGCTATTGAGAGAGGAGTATGATGGATAGAGATAAAGCGATCAAGGCCGTAAGAGACCTGCTCTTGGCTCTAGATCAAGATCTAAACAAGGAGGGTCTCAAAGACACGCCATCTAGGGTGGCAGACTCTTTCATAGAGCAATGCTCTCCTAGTGATCCAGAATTAGAGAGAGTATTTAATGAAGAGCAATATGATGAGCTCATTTTGATGAGGAATATACCATTCTCTTCATATTGTGAGCACCATCTAATCCCATATTCTGGCAGGGCTCATATTGGATATCTGCCGAGAGAGAAACTCCTTGGTATAAGCAAATTAGCTCGTTTGGTTCATTCTGAAAGCAGAGGATTTACGATCCAAGAGAGGGTCACGAAAAATATAGCCGATAGATTATATAAAGAGATATCGCCATATGGATGTATGATCATCATAGAAGCGCAGCATGGATGTGTCAGTCTAAGAGGAGCTAAAGCCTTCGGATCGTCTACAGTGACCTCGGCAGTTCGAGGCCTATTCAGGGACTCTCAATCTGCACGTCAAGAATGCTTAGATTTGATCTTAAGGAAATAGGAGGGAAGCATGACCACTCTGATAGTAGCAAGGACGGACATGTTAGCTACTCATAGATGGCCTGATGCGCCTGAGAGAAGGAAGTATCTCTCTAATGTCCACGCTCATATATTCAAATTCGAGGCTCGAGCTAAGGTCAAGCACTCAGACCGAGAGGTAGAATTCCATGATCTCAGGCAGGAGCTTCATGAGGTTCTGGGTAAGATAGCGGATTTCCGCATCGGCAGTCATCCTCCTTCGTTCGGAGATCTTAGCTGCGAGCAGATAGGAGAGCGTATACTTGAGGCCATGCCCAAGTTATTATCTATCGTGGTCTCCGAGGACGGCCAATTCGACGCTGAGGTCATCAGAGATGATAAGCAGCAAAGTGACGGAAAGAAGAGGGCATATATAGCCTCATCTAGCAAGGGAGATAGAGGCTTCTTGCATCTAGTGTGCCAAGTCCTAGCCAGCAAGAACTATATGGTATTCGCTCCGTGCCTCGGATTTCATGGTCAAGAGACACCAGAGATTAGGCCTCTTATAATGGAGGTCTGCCTGCATAATCTAATAAAATGGTCTCAGGGCCTATTCATCTTAGATGAGGGTATACCTTCTGAGGGATGCGATATAGAACGTGGAGCGGCTCTGGCAGCAGGCATCCCTGTATATGAGATAAAGACTATTCATGATCTGGAGGATAAATAGGATGCAGTTCGATTGGAATGAGCAGAGGCAAGCGATCTTCCAGGATAGATATGCGCTCAAAGAAGGAAAGAGAATCAAAGAGACTAATCCCAACCAGATGCTCGATAGAGTAGCACGAGCACTGGCCTTTAATGATGCAGAGGCGAAGGAGTTCCGATACGATCTACTGGATGAATTCCGCTTCCTTCCAGCAGGTAGGATCTTATCAGGAGCTGGATCAGAGCAATATAGTGCTACATACTATAATTGCTTCGTGCTGGGAGTAGATCCCATCTATAAGCCTCATGGAGTAGATAGCAGAGATGCGATCCTCAATACAATATCCAAGATGGTGGAGATCACGTGCAGAGGCGGAGGTGTCGGCGTCAACTGGTCAGTATTGAGACCTGATGGATCTATTGTGAAGGGAGTTCACGGAGCAAGCACAGGAGCTGTCGGATGGATGAGAGGTGCAGATGCTCTAGCAGATCAAGTTCGGCAGGGAGGTAGTAGGACAGCGGCTCTTATGTTCGTACTGGACTGCTGGCATCCAGATATAGAGATGTTCATCCGCAGTAAGAAGTTCTCGAGAGCGAACTTTTCTGTGGTCGTGACTGATCAATTCATGGAGTCCCTCAAAGCGAATCCTAAATCAAAATGGGAAGTGAGATTCCCAGATACATTAGATCCTGCATATGACCTTCTCTGGGATGGAGACATAGATAAATGGGAGATGAGAGGGAGGAAGACTGAGCATGGAGAGATGGATATAGGATCGATATGGGAGGGTATATGCTCATCTGCTATCGATCGTGGAAGTCCAGGTCTGATATTCATAGATGCATGTAATAGAGCCTCGAATACTCGCCTCTCAGAGAAGATAATATGCACTAATCCCTGCGGAGAGCAGCCTCTGCCTAAGTACGGATCGTGCAATCTAGGATCTTTAAATCTAGTCTCTTTCTGCGGAAATAATGGAGATATAAATAGAGGAGATCTCTCTAAGGTCATAAAGTCAGCGGTCAAATTCCTTGATAATGTAATAGATAAGAGCCCTCCTCTATATCCTGAGATAGATAGCCTACAAAAACTATATAGGAGGATAGGTCTAGGCACTATGGGATTAGCAGATGTGCTCTTACTTAATAAGATCAGATATGGATCTCAAGAATCTCTCGATTTCATCTCTGATCTATATTCATTCATCAAAGACGAGGCATTCATAGCCAGTTCTGGCCTAGCACGTGAGAGAGGGCCTGCTCCTGCATACTCGAGCGATGAGATCGAGACATCTATGGCCTTCTCAGGGCTCAATGACGCAGTGAAGGGCATGATGCATAGAGATAAACTTAGAAACCTGGCTGTCTTGACTCAAGCCCCCACAGGCACAACGAGCATATTAGCAGGAGTCAGCAGCGGGATCGAGCCCATTTTCTCTCCTGAATATAAACGCAAAGATGCCACTGGAGAATTCACAATGAGGCATCCTCTATTTGCAGGAGAGGAGATGTCTTATCACGTGACCGCTTACGATGTAACCCCAGAGGAGCACATCATGGTGCAGGCTTGCATGCAGAAGTTCATAGACTCAGGGATTAGTAAGACCGTCAACCTTCCTGCATGTGCGACAGAGGAAGACGCAGATAAGATATTTCGTACTGCCTATGATATGGGAGTTAAAGGTATCACAATCTATAAAGGTGGATCTCTGGATGACATATGCAAATCATGCAGCATATAGAAAATTAGGAATGTAGGAGGAGTAGATATGCTAATCGCAACGATCCTTCCCACTAAATACTTAGACCTAGAAGATGAATCAAGATATCATCTCGCTCTTGCTCATCAGATCGATAAGGATCTGACATATGCATATTTCTTCCTGCGGCAATCAAAGAGAGGGGCTTTTGTCATGATGGATAACGGAGCAGCCGAGTATGGAGTGCCTATGGATATAGATATGCTCATATCAGCAGCAGATCTCATAGATTGCCAGGAGATGGTGCTCCCTGATTTCATTCATGATTATAGAGCCACTTTGAATAAATCATGGTATGCTATGCAGCATATCAGAAAGAAGAACAAGAGCATCGGACTTATGGGAGTGCCTCACGGAGAGACAGTGAATGAGTGGATATCCTGCGCTAAGGAGATGCTGGAATGGGATATTAATACTATAGGTATATCAAAGTTCATAGTACCTACTCCATTTCAATCAAGGTTAGAAGCGATCATGTCCGTGCCTGGGCTGATAGAGAGCAATAAGGACATCCACTTGCTAGGATATACAAATATCATCGATATATTAGATATAAAGAAGGCTCTTCTTGATAGGATACGAGGCATAGACAGCAGCATCCCCACGCTATTCGCTCAGATAGGGAAGTTGATAGACGGAGGCCGTCCAGATATCAAACTCGATCTGGACGCTGTAGTGGATAGAGGACTTTTAGAAAGGAATGTATCAGTATGGAAAGCATCATGCGAAACATCGACATGGTCATAGGCGCTCAATTCGGAGATGAGGGCAAAGGTAAGATCGTCGATAGCTTATGCAAGACAGGTAAGTACAGCATCTGCGTCAGGGTCAACGGCTCTGATAATGCAGGTCATTCCGTGGTGCTCGAGAATGGAGAGAAGATAGCGTTCAATCAGATACCCATAGGCGCTATCCACGGCATGGAGTGCGTGATATCTCGAGGATGCGTGATAGATCTGAAGGCTCTAGAGGAAGAGATCGGACGTATAAATGACTTCTCACAAAAGAAAGACGGCTGGGAGCTCTTCATTGATAGCCGATGCCATGTCAAGACCACGGAGCATAGAGAAAGAGATCGAATAGAAGAAAGCTCCAGAGCCGCACCCATAGGGACGACTCTCAGCGGCAATGGGCCAGCATACTCAGATAAATACGCAAGGAAGAACCAGCGCATATGCGATGTAGATCTCACTATATATCCCAGGATTCGCTCTGATGTCACTATAAGTGATACTTCGATGCTGCTATCATCTAGATATCTAAGCGGTAGGATACTAGTAGAGGGAGCGCACGGAATGATGCTAGATATAGATCATGGGACTTATCCTTTCTGCACCTCATCTGGATGCACTCCAGCAGCCGCATGTCATAGCATGGGAGTATCTCCTTCAAAGATAGGAAGAGTAATAGGAGTGGTGAAGCCATATATCACTAGAGTAGGAACTGGGGCTTTCCCCACAGAGATATTCGGGCCGAAGGCTGAGTATATAAGAGGGAAAGGTCATGAATATGGTACTGTGACGAAGAGGCCCAGGAGGATAGCATGGCTCGATATCTCTGCTCTCGCATATGTGATAAGAGTAGCAGGTATCACTGAACTGGCGCTGTGTAAGGCTGATATGATTGAGTTTTTAGATCCTCTGAAAATATGCATAGGATATAAAGGTCAATCATTCAGCTCCGTGCCTCCCAGAGATGAAGATTATAGCGAGGTCGAGCCCCTATATAATACATACAAAGGAGATACGCTACCAGAGATGATGAGCCTAATGAAGAGGATGCTGGGGATACCTATCACTATCATATCCAAATCTCCAAGACGAGAGGCGATATCAGATTAATTATTGACAGGAGGTATTGATGTGTAGTAAAGTGTCATCAGGGGGTAGCAATGGGAAAGAAGAAGGTAACGACCCTTGATAGACCTGAGTTAGAAGAGCAGGGCAAATGCTCTCAATGCACTCTGAAGGAAGAGGCTAGAGTTCCATCTTATGGAGATGGTGAAGGTTATATCCTCATAGTCGGAGAAACTCCTGGAGTCACAGAGGTAGAAGAGGGTCGTCCATTTGTCGGCAAAGCAGGAGGCCTGCTGCGCAGGATAATGGGCGAGGTAGGCATAGATGAAGATCGTGTGTATATCACGAACTCCGTCCAGTGCAGGCCTGAGGATAACCGAGAGCCTACTCCAGATGAGATAAGATGCTGCAATGGCCGTCTGCTATGGGAGATAGCGAAGGTCAAGCCCAAGGTTATAGTGGCATTAGGTGGATGGGCTCATCTAGCCGTGACAGGCAGAGCAGAGAAGATCACGAAGGCACGAGGAAGACCAGAGTACCTCGATATCGCAGGCAAGCCATTCCTTTCTATATCCTCCCTCCATCCCAGCGGTCTCTTTCATAACCCATCTGGATTCCCAGATATATGCGCAGATCTCGAGAAGGCGCTGGATGCATGCAACGGCATCAATCTCATCGTGAAGCCTCCCGCAGATAAGTATTATATCGTCATGTCTGGAAAAGGGGCTAAATCTGCCAGGATGGAGACCCTACTGAGCAGGCTCGAGAGACTAGATATCAAGAAGGATATCCTAGCAGTGGATATAGAGACCGATAGCCTGAGATATCTAGGCAAGAAGATCATATCCTGTGCTCTATCATGGAAGGGTGAGACGGCAGTATCATTCGATTGGGACATCCTTCGGAAGAATAAGACCTATAAGAAGAGGTTCGCTGAGATCCTGAGCAAGGTCAGTTGCTCCTTCCACAATGGAATGTTCGATATCCTCTGGTTGAATCAAGAGGATATACATCCACGATTTGTCTTCGACTCTATGCTAGCTAGCTATGTCCTAGATGAGAGAAAAGGCGTTCATAGCCTGGATAGGCTATCCATCTCTAGATATAATGCCCCTTCCTATAAATATAGCAAGGAGCAAATAGCGAATGCTGAGGCTCTCCCTCGTCGTGACCTCTTAGTCTATAACGCTACCGATGCTGATTATACTAGGAGGCTGACCTCAGATCTTCCAGCAGAGATGGATGAAGCAGATACCAAGGTGCTGAATAAGATACTGATGCCTGCTGCTGTTCACTTCATGAAGCAGACCATAGATGGAATGGGAGTAGACCAAGATCGCCTAGAAGAGAATGGCAGGATATGGAAGGAGAATATAGATGAGATCAATGAGCAACTAAGGGGCTTCCCAGATGCTGGAGATGTGAATCCCAATAGTCCGAAGCAGGTGTCTAAGTATATCTATGATACGCTTAGACTCAGGCAGATGGGAGAGGGTAGGTTCAAGACCATTGACCAAGCCACTCTGCTAGATGAGATTCAAGATATAGAAGATCCAGAGGCCCAGGAATATTGGCATACCCAATCGGTTCATACCTTCCGTGATATGTCAGCGAGATCGACATCTACATATATGCTGTTCTGGTTGGCACAGCAGCATGACTATCCCAGGCTGATGGTCAAGCACAGACTGCTGAGCAAGAAATATGGCACGTATTACAAGGGGCTGAAAGAGGCTCTGTGGTCTGACGGCAGGATGAGACCCAGCATCAAATTGCATGGCACTGTGACGGGAAGGCAATCATCATCAGGCCCTAATATACATGGGACTCCCAGAGATGATATGATCAAGGACACATATATAGCTGATGATGGATATGTCCTGTTAGATGCAGATTTCCCTCAGGCTGAGATGCGCATGATAGGACATATCGCTGGAGATAAGAGATTCATAGAAGTCCTGAGAGAGCGAGATATCCACGTCACGGTAGCGAAGAAGCTGTATAGACTCACAGATGAGGAATGGGACGATCTCGATGCCTCAGAAGTAGGAATCAGACGCAGAGCGGCCAAGACCGTGGGATTCGGCATCATATATGGAAGAGGAGCTAAGGGCCTCGCACCTCAGTTGGGCGTACCTGTAGAAGAGGCTCAGATGTATATCAATAGGCTCTTCATAGAGGTCATGCCAGGTGTCTACATATGGATTCAGAAGCAGAAGGAGCGAGTGCTTATAGATCAGGAAGTTCGCTCCATATATGGTAGGAAGCGCAGATTCCCTCTGATAGCGAATAGATCACAGAGATCAGAGATCCAGAGGATGGCGGTCAATATGCCAGTTCAGAGCAGCGTCAGCGATATGACAACTTTAGCATATATAAAGTCGTGCGCTAAGTTTGATAAGATCGGCCTACCATATAAGAGGTACTCTCAGATACACGATGATTTCAAGATCCAAGTCATGAAGGATGCTGTGAAGGAGGCAGCGGCTATCGTGAAGAGCACAATGGAGAATGACTTAGACTTCGAGACCGAAGTTCCATTTGGGCCAGTAGAAGTTAAGTCAGGGAGGTCATGGGGCAGCCTAGCTCTTGTGGGCATATGAGGTATTTACTGCTGTGTTGAAGTGTGGTAATATGATGCAAGACGTATTCAGAGAGGAGCAAGATGAAACTCAAAGTAGATATGGGAAAGGCACAGCAGACATCAGAGTTCAAGCCATCATTATATCAGCAGGCTCTATTTGATTGGATTCTTCACGGAGAGGGATCGGCTATCGTAGAAGCCGTAGCTGGCTCAGGCAAGACCACCACTATAGTCCAGGCTCTCAATCTGATACCTGATGGAAAGAGAGCGATCTTCTTGGCGTTCAATAAGAATATAGCAGAGGAGTTGAAGACACGAATACCTCCGAATCATACAGCATCTACATTCCACTCAGCAGGACTCCGATCATGGAAATATCAAAACTCAAGATGCAATATAGATGATTTCAAAGTGAGAGACGCAGCCAAGCGTCATTTATCTGCTTCTGAAATGGCCGACTTTGGAGATATCGTCGTTCATCTAGTCAGCCTAGCTAAACAGAGAGGGATCAGAGCTCTAGTTCCAGATCTAGAGCAGGCATGGGAGGGGCTGATAGATCACTTCGATCTGACCATCCCCTATGACCTAAGAGGTCGAGTCATATCCATCGCACGCAGCGTACTTGATCAATCCATCAAAGAATCCAAGCATGTGATCGACTTCGATGATATGCTCTATATGCCGATCCTCATGAAGTCGTATACGCAGCAATATGATTGGGTATTCATCGATGAAGCGCAGGATACTAATGGAGTACGCAGGGCTCTAGCCAAGGCTATGCTGGCTCAGGATGGAAGGCTCATAGCCGTCGGAGATTCACATCAGGCTATATACGGATTCACTGGAGCAGACTCAGATGCTATAGAACTCATTAGGAATGAATTCGATTGCAAGACCTTCCCTCTCTCCATATGCTACAGAAGCGCAGTCAGCATTGTGAAGTCTGCCAAGGCCTTCGTGCCAGAGATTGAATCAGCAGAAGGCGCTTTAGAGGGCATAGTATCAGAGACTACGTTCCAGCAGACCGCTCCGAGCGATACTGACGTCATCCTGTGCAGAAATACTGCTCCACTGGTTAGCCTAGCATATGAATTCATCTCTCAGGGTCAGGGATGCAGGATTTTAGGCAGAGATATTGGGAAGGGCCTCATCAAATTGATAGGACGGATGCGATCTAAAGATATTGAGAGCCTCTACAGCAAGTTGACAGCATATTGCTCGAGAGAGGCAGCGAGATTTAGGAAGGAGAGAAAGGAATTCAGAGCCCAAAGCATAGAGGACAAGGT
>Ga0315276_10003299_pt1 | contig 14782 bp, 17 predicted proteins | sample YL17G05_0_MG_FD_204542 | JGI IMG/M metagenome (GOLD analysis project Ga0315276, IMG submission 204542) | Sediment microbial communities from Yellowstone Lake, YNP, Wyoming, USA - YL17G05_0 | ecosystem: Environmental > Aquatic > Freshwater > Lake > Sediment | place: USA: Wyoming | collected...
GTGTGAAGGCGGTGCAAACCCTCTCAAGAATCAACCGTATTCATCCTGGGAAAGAGGACACGTTTATCTTGGATTTCGTAAATGACCGGGATACTATATTAAAGTCATTTCAGCCCTACTATGAAATGACTACCGTTGAACAGGTCACTGACCCCAATCACCTTTATGACCTTAAAAACAAGCTGGACGAAAAACAGGTTTACTGGCAATCCGAAATCGATGCCTTTGCCAGAGTCTATTTCATGTCGAAGAATATGCTGAACCCCAGAGAACAGGGAAAGTTGAATGCCTTTATCGATCCAGCAGTTGATCGGTATAAAGCATTGGAGGAAAACGACCAGGATGAGTTTAAGAAGGGGTTAAGAACGTGGACAAATATCTATTCCTATCTCTCTCAAATTATTACCTTTCAGGATGTTGGATTGGAGAAGTTTTTTGCTTACGGGAGATTATTACTTACGAAACTGCCTAAAATAGATTTGTCAGAAAGATTAAAACTGACCGATGAGATCGCCCTGGAATATTACAGGCTACAGAAGGCTTCGGAAGGTGCGATTGCCCTGGAAGCGCGGGGCGAAGTTGGGATTCAAAATATTACCGAGGCAGGGATAAAAAGAGCAAAAGAAGAAAAGGCACATCTTTCCGAAATTATCGAAATTCTCAATGAGCGTTTTGGAACGGATTTCAATAATGCCGATAAGCTATTCTTTGAACAGATAGAAGAGGAATTAATCGGGGACGAAAAACTGCAAATGCAGGCTAAAAGCAACACCATTGAAAACTTCAAATACGGTTTTGATGAAGCTTTCCTGGCAAAATTGATAGAACGGATGGAGGACAACAAGGAAATATTTGAGAAAATTTTGGATGATAAAGAGTTTGGAGATGTTGTCAGGAAATGGATGCTGAATAAAGTTTATGAAAGGATAAATACCTGAAATAGCACTTTATTAGAGGATCTCATAAAGTGAAGACAATCAAGGAAATGCCTGAATACGATCGGCCACGCGAGAAACTTAGAGCCAAAGGCGCTGCAGGCCTTTCCGACGAAGAACTCGTGCAGGTCATCCTGGGCCGGGGAGTGGAAGGGCACGATGTCCGATCCATGTCAAAGGAAATCGCGGGAATCATCCAAAAAAAGAAGACCGGCCTCACGGAAACGGATTTAACGGCCATTCCTGGAATGGGTCCGGCTAAGGCATATCAGCTTCTTGCCGCATTTGAACTTACCAGACGCCACTTGATCAAGGACACGATTAAGATAACAAAGGCAGAGGATGTTTTGCCTTTGCTCACCGACATTGCTAACAAACAGCAGGAATACTTTGTATGCATCTCACTGAACGGGGCAAACGAGGTCATCGAGAAAAGGGTCGTAACAATTGGACTCTTGAATCATAGCCAGGTTCACCCCCGCGAGGTTTTCGCCGATGTTATTGCGGACCGTGCCGCCTCTGTCATCTTTGCCCACAACCACCCATCCGGTGAACTGAATCCGAGTGATGCCGATTTGAAGATTCACGAACAACTTATTCAAGCCGCAAAAATCTTGGGCATTCGAGTGTTAGACCAGATCATTGTAACAAGGAAAGGACACTGCAGCTTCCAGGAGAATGGGTTACTTGGATAGGGAAAGGGGTATAGCGGCGGGGCGTAGTGAAGTTATTTAAGAAATAGATCTGTTAGAAACCGGTGTCATCCATAAAAAGGTTGGCCATTCCAAATGAGGAATGCAGAATTCGGAATGCGGAGAACGCTCAAAACCGGGAGTCAAACAAAGACGGTAACGCCTGACTGGCCGGCAGTAAGCGCTGGCGAACGCACAATGTGAGATGATTTTTATCCCTCCGGAAAGCCCAATTTTTCGGTGCTTCCTTTTTTCGGTCAGGCCCTGCTATCCCGGGAGAGAAAGAGGGTCACATCTTCATTTGTTAATTAATTTTTGATCCCCCTCGTTCCGTATATCTTCTACAAGAATTCATTTCTTCTAAAGAATGATACTTCTATCGACGATCTCCCCGACGAATCCCTTCTTTTCTTTGAAATGGTAAACCCCGTCAGAAATTCCAGCGGGGCATTAAACCCAGCCGGAATTATTCTAAAATCTAACCCGGCTGCAGAGCAGCGGGGCATTATTTCTAACGGGGTAAATAGCCAATCCTTTGGATTCGGGGGGTTGGTCTTTTATATTTTGTAAACTTCTTTACAATGCCCAACAAGATGAACCGTGATGAGTTTGTTGGTGAAGTCAGCAGTATAAATAATCTTCCAATCCCCAACTACAAGCTTGAACATGCCTTGAACTTTCCCTTGAGGGCTTGGGGATTAATAAGCTCAATATTTTGTGACAACCATTCCAACCTTTTTATAACCCTTTCAGATATAATCCTATCGAGCTTTGAAACATCTTCGAGGGCCTGGAGAGTAAAATCAACTCTATACTTCACTCAATCCCAACCTTTTCTTTACCTCCTCTAAAGGAATCCTCTCCTTCGAGGAAATTGATTCGATTAACCTTTTTTCGATCTCTTCCCTTAATTCTAACCCATAATCAGGATCGAAAAGGAATTCCCTAAATTTTTCCTCCACAACCTCCCTTAGAATATTTTTCAATTCTTCAAGTGTTAAATCTGCAATTTTCAATTTATCTACCCTTTTTTTATTATACTAATATCAATTTTATCCCTCCAAAGCAATTAAAAAGGGCAAGGGGGGAGTTAATGGAAAATCCGTATTGGATTTGAAATCATTAATACTTGTTTTCAAAGGATGAATAGGCTATAAATATTTTTATTCGGGGGTATATGGGATGAAAAGAATATGGTTCCTTACAATATTTTTAATTCTTCTATTTCTTTGGGCGGGCAATAGCATTCCGTCACATGCTCAAAAACTGCCCAAGACCCTCACCCTCCTTTATACCAATAATATTAATGGAGAGATCGACCCCTGCCCCACCTGAGGGGATAAGAATCGCCTTGGCGGTCTAGCCAGGAGAGGTGCATGGGTAAAGGAGGTACGAGATAATGGAGCGGGAATGCTGGTTTTAGATGCGGGCGACCTCCTTTTTAAAAAATATTTTAACCCGATTCCAGAAAATGAGTTAAAGATGTTGACTCAGAAGGCTCACCTTATCATCGAGAGTTTCAATCTCATGGGTTATGATGCGATGGGTGTGGGGGATGACGATTTAACCCTTGGAAAAGAGTTCCTGCTGGAGATATCGAAGAAGGCCAATTTCCGCATCCTCTCTTCCAACCTCTTTGATGAGGAAACAGGAAAACCCCTTTTCCAGCCCTATCTTCTGAAGGAGGTCAACGGTCTCAGGATAGGGATCTTTAGCCTTCTTTCTCCGGATGTTTTTACGGGCCAAGGAGATCCCAGGAAAAAAGGTTGGGGCTTTCGACCTCCCGTTGAAATAGCTCAGAACATGGTCAAGGAGCTTCAGCCCAAAACCGACCTCATCATCCTCCTGAGCCACCTTAGCTATCCCAAAGATATGGAATTGGCTCAGGCGGTTCCAGGAATTCACGTCATCCTCAGCAGTCATACAGGGATCCATCTCACCTATCCACCACCCATCAAGAATACCATTATCGTTCAAACCGCTCCGAAAGGGATGTATGCAGGAAGGCTTGATCTTACTTTCAATAACCAGGAACCTGTCTTTTATAATACAGCCACCAAACGATCCCTGGAGATTAATCTCAACAACCTCAATAATCGATTGAACTCACCCCAAGCCTCGGAGGCTGAAAAAGCCCAGTGGAGAAAGGCGAAAGAGGACACCGAGCGATCTCTCGGACAATTTCACGGAAAGAATGAGTTCACGAACATGATCCTGCCACTCAATGAACAGGTGAAAGACCATCCTGACATCTTGAAGATGGTCGAAGAATATAAATCAAAATATCTGGAAACGGGGAAATCCCCCTCCCCTTCAACCCCTCCCACCAAGGGAGGGGAGATTCTTTTTAAATAGTGAAAATGGCAACCCCGGATTTAATCCTTCTCCATCCTCCAAGCCTTTACGACTTCAGGAAACGTCCCGGTTTATACGGCCCGATCAGCGACGTTGTCCCTTCCACTCCGATCTTTGAGATGTACCCCATTGGGTTTGCCAGTCTCTCAGAATATTTGGAGCGGCACGGTGTCAAAGTAAGGATCATCAATGTCGCCATGAAGATGCTCAAGAATGAGAAATTCGATGTGGAACGACTCATCCAAAAAAATAAGCCGGTGGCTTTCGGCATCGACCTTCACTGGATGGCCCATGTCCAGGGGGCACTGGCTATTGCGGAGATCATCAAGCGGTTTCACCCTGAAACCCCCGTCATCCTGGGTGGACTCTCTGCCACCTATTACCATGAGGAGATCCTTCGCCAGTATCCTTTCATCGATTTTGTAGTCAGGGGGGATTCCACAGAGAGACCTCTGCTCGAACTTTTGCAAGCGATCAAAGGAAAGGGGGATTTCAAAAATATCCCCAATCTCACTTATCGAGACGGAGGGAACGGAATTCAGATCAACCCCCTCACTTATATTCCAGAGACCCTCGATGACATTGCAATCGATTACCGTCACATCATGAAGAAAGTGGTGAGGTATGCTGACCCAACAGGTTACCAGCCTTTTATCAATTGGTATTCCTATCCGGTCACTGCGGTCTTTACCTGCCGCGGGTGCATCTACCATTGCAAAACTTGCGGAGGTTCGTCACAGACCTTCCGATCAATGGCCAACCGGAGGAAGCCAGCCTATCGGAATCCCAAGCTTTTGGCTCAGGATATCTTCAATATCTCCGATCACCTCCATGCCCCGGTCATGATCATCGGTGATATCTTTCAACCCGGAGAAGAATATGGGTTCACCTTTCTTCAGGAGATGAAGAGGAGGCCGATCACCAACCATGTCGCCTTTGAATTTTTTATCCCTCCCTCCAGATCTCAGCTAAAAAAGATTGCCGAAGCGATTCCCAACTTCAATATCGAAATTTCACCGGAGTCTCATGATGAAGAAGTTCGAAAAGCCTTTGGAAGACCTTATAACAATGAGGCCTTGGAGAGGATGATCGCGGATGCGATCGATCTCGGCTCCAAACGGATCGATCTCTTCTTCATGATCGGGCTTCCAAAGCAGACCTATTCATCGGTATTGGAGTCCGTCGATTATTGCCGTTCCCTCTTAGAGCGATTCCGATCCTACAATAAACTCTTCCCTTTTATCTCTCCTCTCGCCCCCTTCTTGGACCCCGGAAGTACCGTATTCGAAGCACCGGAAAGATATGGATACCGCCTTCTCTATCGGACGGTGGAAGAGCACCGTCAGGCCTCGCTGGCCCCCAGTTGGAAATATATCCTCAACTATGAAACCGAATGGATGGATCGGGATGAAATCGTCGCAAGCACCTATGAGGCGGGGAAGAGGTTGAATCGCCTGAAGGCCGAATTTGGTTTGATTGATTCAAAGACAGCAGAATCTGTTGCCCTGCGGATCGAAGGGGCAGTTCGGATGATGAAGGAGATAGACCGGATCATGTCCCTTCCGGATGCCAAAGATAGGGAGACCGTATTGGGAGCCATCCTGAACGGACGTCACTCCCTTCATGCCTATAGCATGTCCACGGTCTGCGAGAAAAAAGAACTGGAGTGGCCCACTCGATTCATTCGAATGAACTTCTTCAAAATTATTAAGACACTCCTGATGAGGAGAAAGTCCAATGTCTCCATCCCTTCGTCAACAGGTTCTCCGTAAAATACCGAGCGTGGATGAAATCCTTTCAAATCCACAGATCGCCGATCTATTAAGAACCTATCCCCGGACGGTTGTGGTCGATGCCGTCAGGAACGGACTGAAGCGGCTGCGCCAACAACTTCTCGACAAGAAAGAACTCACTGATTTGGAGGAGGAATTCTTCTCCTTTGAACACCTCTATTCACTTTTCCGGAAAGAGATCGATCTTCAAGTCCAGCCTCGACTCCGTCACCTCATCAATGCAACCGGAGTGGTGATCCACACCAATCTGGGGAGATCGCCCCTCCACCCTTCGGCGTTGAAACACATGATCGATATCGCCAAAAACTATTCCAATTTAGAATATGACCTCGATCGGGGTGAGCGAGGGAATCGCTACACCCATGTGGAAGGAATCCTCTGTCGTCTCTCGGGTGCAGAGTCCGCCTTGGTGGTGAATAATAACGCAGGGGCTGTCTTGCTTGTCCTCAATACCATCGCAGAAGGTAGAGAGGTGATTGTTTCAAGAGGAGAATTGGTAGAAATTGGAGGGGCCTTTCGGATCCCCGATGTGATGAGGCACAGCGGAGCCTCGCTGAGGGAAGTGGGGACAACCAATCGGACCTACCTCAGCGATTATCAGAAGGCGATCGGTTCCCAAACGGCCCTGCTCTTGAAAGTCCATACCAGCAACTTCAGGGTGATGGGTTTCACCTCCGATGTGTCACTTCAAGAACTGGTCCAACTGGGCAGGCAGCATGATCTCCCTGTCATGAACGATTTAGGAAGCGGCTGTTTTGTAGACCTTAGCCAATACGGACTGGAAAAAGAGCCCACTGTTCAAGAGGCGATCAAAACGGGTGGTGATGTGGTAACCTTTAGCGGTGACAAACTCCTGGGTGGACCTCAGGCAGGAATCATTTTGGGGAAGAAGAACTTGTTGGACCTCATTAAGATCAATCCACTGACCCGAGCCCTCCGCATCGACAAACTCACCTTGGCCGCTCTCGAATCCACCCTCCTCCTCTACCTCGATGAAAAGAGGGCGATGGAAGAGATTCCGACCCTTCGGATGTTGAGTTTGGATACAGGCAATTTAAAAAGGAGAGGAAGGCGCCTCTTGAGGAGATTGTCAGGGATGGTCGATAAAGGAACCCAACTCACCCTGAGAGAAGATGTCTCCCAGGTGGGAGGCGGAGCCCTTCCTCTTCAGGAACTTCCGACGATGGTCCTCGCCGTCAAACCCCTGGACCTCTCTGTGAACGAGCTTGAAGAAAATTTAAGAAAGGGCGAACCTCCCATCATTTCTCGAATCAGTAAAGATGAATTGATCTTGGATATGAGAACAGTCCTCGATGAGGAGATTCCTTTTTTGGCCCTTGGTCTTGAGAAGGCCCTGAAGCTGATCAAGTCATAACAACGTTGCCAAATGACCTGTTTTAAATTCCAAATTCCAAATCCCAAATCCCAAATAAATTCCAAACCCCAAGTAACCAAAACTCCAAAAAATCTCCCCTCTCCTGGCGGGAGGGGATGGAGGGGAGGGGGAAACCCCTATGGTCACCCTCACCCCCAACCCTCTCCCGTGAAGGGAGAGGGGGGATTATTTTATTTCCTTGTCTCGAAAATGATGTAACCATCATGGAAATTTCACTTGAAGAAGACGGTAAACATTTCTCCATTCGTATATCAGAAAAGGATCAGGGAACCCGTATCGACCAATTTCTCTCAAAAACCGACCTCAACCTCTCCCGTTCTCAAGCCAAAAGTTTGATTGAGAAAAATCATATTCTTTTGAACCAGAAACCGACTAAACCCAGTGCCCATCTGAAAACAGGTGACATCGTTTCAGGGACCATTCCCAAACCCGAACCCCTTTCCCTGAAACCGGAGCCCCTTCCACTCACCATTCTCTATGAAGACCCTTCCATCATTGTCATCGATAAACCTCCAGGGATGGTCGTTCATCCTGCTTACGGAAACCCTTCAGGCACTTTGGTCAATGCGCTCCTCTATCATTGTAATGACCTCGCCGGGATTAACGGCGTCTTGAGGCCGGGCATCGTCCACCGGTTAGATAAGGATACCTCCGGTGTCATGGTCGTCGCCAAAGATGATGAAGCTTACAGTCAATTAACCAAGCAGTTTAGAAATCGCACTGTAGAAAAGGTCTATTGGGCCATCGCCTACGGGAAGTTTGCTCGTGAGGAAGGTCTGATCGATTCTGCCATCGGAAGACATCCAAGTCAGAGAAAACGGATGTCCACCCGAACAAGAAAGGGGAGGAGCGCAATCACCCGGTGGAAGGTGGTTGAGCGGCTTAATGGTTTCACTCTCCTTGAGATATTCCCCCAGACGGGTCGTACCCATCAGATCCGAGTCCACCTCTCCTCCATGGGACACCCCCTCTTAGGAGACCCTCTGTATGGGAGAAAAGGAAGACCCGGGGCAATCCATGACCCTGTGTTGAAAGAGTGCGTAAGAAGGATGGATCGACAGGCTCTCCACGCCCAACGATTGCGATTCAGCCACCCTCGAACAGGAGAAAGAGTCCAATTTGTTTCACCAATCCCTCAGGATATGAGGGAGGTATTGGAGTGGTTACGTTCGCAGAAAAAAAACTTCTCTCTCTCCCTTGACGGGAGAGGGCTGGGGTGAGGGTGATGAATATCCTTCTTCGATCTGATCTGAAAACAAAAAACGGCCTTCCCTATTTCGAAATCCCAGAGATGGCAAAAATCGGATGGGTTCGGCATGGTTTTCTGACCCGCCAGGGAGGGGTGAGCCTTCCCCCTTACGATTCCCTCAATCTGAGTGACGACAATGGCGATCGAGTTGAACATGCCTACATGAATAAAAACCTAATTGCCACGGCCTTCGGTTTTGACCCAAATCGTTTGATTCTACTCAATCAAATTCATCAGGATAAAATTCTTCTCCTGAAAAAACCTATCAGCCTTCTTCCTTCTCCCTTAGAATATGATGCCCTTATCACGAGTGTCCCAAATATATTCCCAGGCATCCTCACTGCGGATTGCCTTCCAATTTTTGTTGTCGATCAAAAAAAGAAGGTGGTTGCCGCTATCCATTCTGGAAGGCAGGGAACAGCTCTCCACATTACGACAAAAGTTTTGGAAAAGATGGAGGAGGAGTTTGGTTGTTCGCCAAAAAACTTCCTCATCACACTTGGCCCATCCATAGGGCCGTGCTGCTATGAGATCGATGAGAGGGTCTTTCTCCCGGAGTGGGAATCCTTTTCTACTTCAAGTGGAAGGGGGAAGTGGATGGTAGACCTCGCAAAGATCAATATCGCTCAAATGAAGAGAGAAGGAATTGAGGAAGAACAAATTTTCTGGATCGATCTCTGCACCAGTTGTCATCACGACCTCTTCTTCTCCTACCGAAAAGAAGGCCGAACTGGAAGGCAGCTGTCATTTATTGGCATTGTTAATCTGTAGCCGCAGGTTTCAGCCTGCGCAATAAATAATCCCCCCTCGCCCCCCTTTAGAAAAGGGGGGGTGGGGGGATTTGCCTCTATGCTCTATGCGCTCTGCTCTATGCTTAGGTACAGATGAATGGAAGATATCATCTTTAAGATTTACCTCCAGCCTAAATCTTCAAAAAATGAGATTGTCGGCCCTTATCGGGACGGAATCAAGGTGAAAGTGACCGCCCCACCCACCGAAGGAAAGGCAAACAATGTTCTCATTCGATTCTTGGCCAAGGAATTGAGCATTTCACCATCCCGTATCGAAATCCTAAAAGGCCTTCACTCCCGAGAAAAGACATTAAAGATTTCAGGGATGGTGAATCAAGAGTTGAGGAAGAAATTACAAATATTACCTTAACCTATTGATTTTATATGCCTGCAACCTTTAAGATTTGAACTCGCTCCAATTATTTTCTTACCAAGCTACTTTCGGGTCATGAAGCATTGCGATTGTGAGGAAACATTGAAAAAGACAAGGGAATGATATATATTGGAGTCAACCCAATGGAGGCATTCAAAGATGATTACAGTCAAGAGTAAAATAGAAAAGGGCTCAATTCGACTTCCAAAGAAATTAGGGTTGCCGGATGGCACACGGGTAATCGTAAGGATCGAACCCGTGCAAGAGAGCAAAAAAAAGCAAACGATCATTTCAGAGCTATCTGGAGCGTGGTCTAATGACCCGACTATTATCAATATTTTCAAGGAGATAGAACAAGAACACCATAGCTATTTTGGCAGAGAGGTGAGTCTGGAATGATGCTGCTGGATACCAATGTAGTTGTTGCTTTCCTGAATGGCGATAAGTCAGTTTTAAAAAGAATCCAAACTGAAATTAATGAAATTGCGTTGAGCACATTGGTAGTAGCAGAGTTAGATTATGGTGCAAAGATATCTCAGAAAGCCAAAGAAAATCTTGAGAAACTTTATCAATTTGTTGATATTGTCCAAGTCATCCCCTTTGATATTGAATGTGCCAAAATTTTTTGAACGATCAAGAGTAAACTTCGGCGGTTAGGGAAACCCACAGGTGAAGTGGATGCACTTATTGCAGCCACAGCCATGGTTCATGGGGCTGTCCTTGTTACAGCCAGTAAAAAACATTTTGAAAATATTGAAGGGTTGAAAGTAGAAGTCTGGCCCATTGGATAGAAGGATTTGACTGCCGATATATTATGGAAAGATCGAATAGGATTTCCTGCCGCCTCTTAAAACCAATATCAAGCCGAAACTGAACAAAAGGGAGAAGATGCCGGGTCAAAAATTAATTGACAAATGAAGATGTGCCCCTATTTTCTTCCATCGTGCAGACATTTTAAGTGCTTGTAAAAACAGAATTATCATTTTGGATTCTTACACGATTAAATCTGAGAATTTATCTCTAACATTTATCACTTAGTTCCCCCTCACCCCACCCTCTCCCCGTCGGGGAGAGGGGGAGGGTGAGGGGGAAAATTTCAAATATTTTTGGTTAGAGTTCTTTGGGAAATTGCCCTTTTCCAATTCCTATGCCTGAACACCTTGACTTTAAAAAGAAAATCAATTAATTTAAAAAATGGAAGTGGATAGGTTCTGGTGGGCCTCCTGGACTTCAAATCCAGTGACGGGCAGAAGATGTCCGTGGTGGGTTCGATTCCCATGCACTTCCGCCAACTTGTCTCTCCCTGGCGATAGGCTGGCTCATTACTTTTAAAGGAGACAAATATGTTTGGAGTAGGAATGCCAGAGTTGATCGTCATCTTGGTCATTATCCTCATTATTTTCGGTGCCGGAAAACTCCCTCAGATTGGTGAAGGGATTGGAAAAGGGATCCGGAACTTCAGAAAATCGACCAAAGACGAAGAGATCGACGTCACTCCCCAAAAAACCGAAGAGATTTCTGAAAAAAAGTGAACCCTGCACCATCTTGCAGGACAGGATCCTAAAGGAAATCCTCTGATCAAATTTCATTCATCCCCATCTTAAAAAGGATGCTGTTTTAAAAGGTGCAGGGTGAAGAATCGAAGGCCTTTTTGCTTCATTCAGAATGGGACACATTGCCTACATCGGGATCGGTTCGAATATCGGCGACAAAATCCATCAGTGCGAAAAAGCCATCTCTGAAATCATAAAAGTCGATTCTCACAAACTCTTAGCAAAATCCTCCTTCTTTAAAACCCAACCCATGGGTTACACCTCTCAGGATTGGTTCGTCAACGGGGTGATAAAAATCGAAACAGATTTGGGACCTCTCGATCTCCTCCGATCTCTAAAGGCTATTGAGTTCCAAATGGGACGTCTGGAAACCTTCAGGTGGGGTCCTCGAACAATCGATCTCGATATCCTCATCTTTGATGAAGAGGAAATTCAAATGGAGGAACTCCAGATCCCTCACCCCCGCCTTCATGAGCGTCAATTCGTTCTCATCCCTCTGGCAGAAATCGATCGAAATCTCGTCCATCCTGTTCTGAAAAGGACAGTTGGAGAACTTTTGGAAAATTTCAAAGAAGATCAAGGCGTCGAAGAACTTTAAAGCTTACTACAGATAGATTCTGAACGACCCCTCACCCCATCCCTCTCCCCGCTGGGGAGAGGGGAAGGGTGAGGGGCGATACTGGATTGATCATGACTCGTTTTATTTTGTTCACCATCCTCTTTTTTATCCTCTATTATGTTCTCCTATACCTCCTTAAAGGTATTCTGTCACCGAGGAAAAGAATGAACCGAGGGTCTGAACCAGAAGAGCTTGTCCAGGATCCGAATTGCCAGACTTACATTCCAAAGCGATCTGCTGTAAAGAAAAAAATCGCGGGGAATGTCCTTTACTTTTGCAACCGGGAATGTTTGAAAAATTACATCAAAAAAATTGCAGAAAAAGGTTGACAAATTAAAATATGTTGGGTATGTTAAAAACGATTTAAAAGGATGAGGTAAAAAATCTGAAAGGGGGTGAATCTATGGAAAAAAGGATTTGGAAGTTCTTGTTGGTATTTTTTCTCCTCTCTTTTGTCCTCTCCGGGTGTTATTATTTCGCCGCTAAAAAGGAGATCAACAGCGCTGAGAAGCTGCTCTCCGATCTGAAAGGAGAGGGAGGCCCGTCATTGGTTCCTTACGAATACTGCAGTGCCGAAAAGTTTTTAGAGATCTCAAAAATGGAATTTAATGAAAATGATTTTAAAGCGGCAAAAGGATTTGCAGGTCGCTCAAAATCTGCTGCTGAAGTCGGTCTGTCTGAAGTGAAAAAGAAGAAATAATGGAGCAAAATGGAAGGGGGTGAATTATGGAAATGAATAAGAGATGGATGACATTGATATTACTTATCCTGGGTGCGATGATCATCTCAGGATGTGCAATAAGTAAAGAGACGATGATGGCCTATAACGAGGCCAAGGATACTTTCCAAAAGGCCACGTTAGCAGGTGCAAAGAAATGTGCACCCTGCCAATATGCCACAGCTGAAGCCTACCTGGCTCTGGCGGATCATGAAGTAGCAGAGAAAGATGATCGGGAACATATAAAAATCGCCATTGGGATTACGAAAGAAAAATCTTTAGAAGCAATCAAGATCTGCGAGAAACCACCGACACCACCTGCACCGACACCGCCTGCACCGACACCGCCGACTCCACCAGGACCACCTGTACCACCCACGCCGCCTACACCACCGGCACCACCTCCACCGCCGACTCCGCCGACACCGCCGACTCCACCGGGACCACCTGCACCACCTAAACCGGGTGTTCCTCCGGTGTTCGATACCATCTATTTCGATCCCAACAAGACAAATATCAACCCTATCGCTGCAAAGGCCTTGGATCGAAATGGAATGATTCTGAAGGAGAATCCTCAAATCAAAGTGGCGATTGAGGGACACACTGACTCCACCGGTCCGGATAATGTGAACCAGAAGATTTCGGAAAAGAGGGCTCAAAGCGTCAAGAAATATATTCAGGATAAATTCAATATTCCGGATGATCGAATGGCGGTAAAGGGTTACGGAAAAACCAAACCCATTGCCGACAATCTAACCAAGGAGGGTCGCTCCAAAAACAGAAGGGTGGAATTCAGAGTCGTTCCATAAAGCCCTTCAGTCTTTCAATGAATCAAATTCACAAGGTGGTAGGGATAATCCCTACCACCTATTTTTTATTTATCGAGGAGGATTGTGATGAAGTTTTTTATCGATACGGCCAATCCCGTTGAGATAAGGAAGGCCTATGAGATGGGGGTGATCGACGGTGTTACCACCAACCCCTCATTGATCTCCAAAGAGAACAGAGATTTCGAATCACTCATCAAAGAGATTTGTGAAATCATCCAGGGGCTGCCCATCAGCTTGGAAGTATTAAGTCTGAATTCCGATGGGATGATCGAGGAAGCCCGAAAACTCTCCAAGAGGGGTGAGAATATCGTGGTCAAAATCCCGATGACTTCAGAGGGATTGAAGGCGATCAAGGTCTTAGCCTCGGAAGGGATTAAAACAAACACCACCCTCGTCTTCTCCCCAACTCAAGCCCTGCTGGCCGCCAAGGCTGGCACAACCTATGTAAGTCCGTTTATTGGAAGGCTGGATGATATTTCTCAGACAGGCATGGATCTGGTGGAACAGATTATGACGATTTTCGACAATTATGATTTTCAATCCCAGGTAATCGTCTCCAGTATACGTCATCCCATTCATGTCCTGGAAGCGGCCCTCATCGGAGCGGATGTGGCGACCATCCCGTATAAGGTGATTGAACAGTTGGTCAAACATCCACTGACGGATATCGGTATTGAACGGTTTTTGGAGGATTGGAAGAAGGTTCCTAAGAAATAAAAAAGGGGCCCTTTTGAAAAGGGCCCCTTTCGACCATTCGGTTCAATTTTCTTCTACCAGGATCTGTTTGGGATGGACCTCCTCCCTCTTGGGAAGGACAACCCGAAGTACACCATCCTTATAAGTTGCTTTGATCTTTTCCTGGTCGATCACTCTTGGAATGGCAAAAGTCCGTTGAAAGGTTCCATAAGGTCTTTCGATTTGCAGGTAATTTCCTGAGGGCGTCTCTTTAATAAACTTTCTCTCTCCTCGAATGATCAGCATGTTCTCTTCAACCTTAATATCGACGTCGTTCTGATTCATCTCGGGAAGGTCCACTTTCAGGATCACCTCATTCTCTTTCTCCAGGATGTCAACAGGAGGAGACCAAACACCTCGGGGCAACTCCTCCTTCCAAATGCGGGAAAGGGTCTCATCGAAAAGTCGGGTCATCCGATCTTGCATTGCCATCAGGTCTCGAAAGGGCTCCCACTTCACATGGACCATACCCATCACCTCCTACAAAGACCATAAAAAATATAATCCAATTGATCAGTAATGTCAACCCTATTGGGGATTGAGGGATTGAGGGGTTAAGGAATTCAGGCATGGAAGTCCTGGGGGATCGCAGACTCCTCAATTCGCAATTTCTCAATCAAGGAGAGTTAACCTGATAGTTGCAAAACGGACACGGGCAAACCGCCCTTCAAGGCTTCGGAAGGCGGTTGTTTTGAGAATTTAAGGGTATCGGAGGACATCACTCCAAGTGAATTCCAGCAGGG
>Ga0315276_10003301_pt1 | contig 14781 bp, 14 predicted proteins | sample YL17G05_0_MG_FD_204542 | JGI IMG/M metagenome (GOLD analysis project Ga0315276, IMG submission 204542) | Sediment microbial communities from Yellowstone Lake, YNP, Wyoming, USA - YL17G05_0 | ecosystem: Environmental > Aquatic > Freshwater > Lake > Sediment | place: USA: Wyoming | collected...
CCGCTCCCGGGAACCTGAGCCAGAGGGGCGCGAGGGGGTGACCGCATCCCCTGCACGAGGGCAGGGCGCTTGCTCAGCCCGTGAAGCCGCGCGCCAGCGCCAGGCCGCCCGCTACCAGCGCGAGGCCCCCCACGACGCTCGCAGCCACGTATGCGAGCGCAGCGTTCGCGTTGCCGGTGCCGACGAGTGTCATCGTCTCGAGACCGAAGGAGGAGAAGGTCGTGAAGCCGCCGAGGACGCCCGCGAAGACGAAGACACGCAAATTCGAGCCCGGGTGGAGCCCGCGGGCCTCCACCAGTCCCCAGAGCACGCCGATCACAAGGCAACCGACCCAGTTGACGACCAGCGTTCCCCACGGAAACGCGCCGCCGGCGCGCCCCTGCACCGCTCCCGCGAGCGCGTAGCGAAGCGCGGCTCCGACCCCGCCGCCCGCGAAGACCCACCACCACTTCACGGCCCGCAGGCTACCACGCGTCGCGCTCCGATGGCCCGATTGACGCCGCCGGAGCCTCGCGGTACTCCCTCTGCTCCGCGTTGGTCCCGCGGCGGCGTAGCCAAGTGGTAAGGCATGGGACTGCAAATCCCTGATCCCCGGTTCGAATCCGGGCGCCGCCTCCAACAAAGTCAAGCACTTAGGAAGCCGTCTCTCTCACCACTGTGACCAAGTTGCCGGCCATTTTGGTCACACCCCGGACTGTCGATAAGACAAGGGGGGTGTCGAATGGAGCTTCCGCGCGGGATCCGTCGCCGCGGTGGTGTGCTGTGGGTCGACGTTCGAGTAAACGGCCAGCGTGTCCGCCGGCCGGCGGGGAAGACGCTCGCCGAGGCCGAGCGGCTTCGCGCTCAGATCCTCGAAGGGAAGGAAAGCGACCCGACTGGGCCGACCTTCGAAGATCTCACCGAGAAGTACCTGGCGAAGCTCCGGGTCACGGCCAAGGCCGCGAGCGTCGTCACCGCCGAGAGCGTGATCCGGAGACTCAAGCGTCACTTCGGAGCGAGGGACCCGCGGTCCCTCACGGCCGAGGACATCCGGATCTACCAGGCGGCGCGGATCGCGACGGTCAGCCGCGCGGCCGTCAACAAGGAGGCCCGCTATCTGCGGAGCATCCTTCGGCTCGCGGTGGAGGAGGGGCTCCTCGAGAAGGTGCCCTTCAAGTTCACGATGCTCCGGACGCCCCGGAAGTCGCCTACGATCCTCACCCCAGAGGAGACCCGGCGACTCCTCGAAGTGGTCGGATCTCTCGGGCCGCTCCTTCTCGTCGCTGCCTATACCGGGCTCCGCAACGGCGAGCTCTGCGCTCTCCGATGGAGGGACGTCGACCTCGTCGACGGCGTACTTCACGTGGCAGCCCGTGACGGCTGGAGCCCGAAGAGCCACCGCGATCGCCACGTGCCGCTCCATCCGGCCGCAGTGCGCGAACTCGAGGCGCTTCGCGCCAGGTCGAAGACAGAGGCGGCCGACGGCAATATCTTCAAGAACGCGCGGGGCAAGTCTTGGAAGCCGACCCATCTGAGCCGGGCTGTCAGGCGCGCCTACCAGGATGCGAAGCTCTACCGGAAGGAAGACAAGCCGGGCTTGCACATGCTGCGGAGGACGTTCCTGAGCACGCTCCTGCACACGGGCACGGACATCGAAACGGCCCGCGAGCTCGCGGGCCATTCGAGCGTGATTGTCACGCAGGCGTACTTGTCGTCTACCGATCGCGTGAAGAGGAGGGCCGTAGAGGGGTTACCGTTCTAGGGTCGCGGAGGGTGCAACCTCGGCGGCTGCGAGAAGGCTGCGGCGACTCGAGATAGGCCCTATTCTATCTGTCATGCACTTCCGAGCGGACATCGCGGTTCTCAATCAGCAGGGTGGCCCCACCGTCTTGTTCGAGGCGAAGTCCAAAGTTGGAACGACGCCCGATTGGGCGGCGGCCATGAGGCGGAACCTGGCTGCGCACGGGCTCGCGACCCCGGCACTTTACTTCGTACTCGCGACACCCGATCGATTCTACTTCTGGCTCAACAAGACGATGTCCGTGGATCCGGTGCCGCCCGATTTCTCCTTCGATCCGACGACTGCACTCGAGCCCTACTATTCACGGGCAAGGATCCGTCCTGGCGAGATGGGAGAGGACAGCTTCGAGCTCGTGCTGGCGTCATGGTTGGGCGAGCTGATCCAGGGATCAGGCGCAGAGCGTCTTCCCACCGAAGTGCTCGAATGGATGCAACGCTCAGGATTCCTGGATGCAATCCAGGGCGGCCGTCTCCAGCAGAACTGACGCTGATGATCGTCTACGTCGAGTCCAATTTCATCCTGGAGATCGCGTTTCGCCAAGAGCAGGCCGCGAGCTGTCGATCGCTCGTGGCTGTATGCGCAGCGGGGGGAGCGAGCCTCGTCGTCCCGGCGTTCTCCATCGCTGAACCCTTCCACGCGTACGTCGCTCGAGCGAAGGAACGCAGTAGAGTCGGAGAAGGGCTCCGGATGCAGCTGGGAGAACTCGCGAGAAGCGAGACCTTCGGCGACGAGGCGGAGGCTCTTCAGCGCGTGACTGGTCTTCTCGTGAGGAGTGCCGAGGAAGAACGCTCCGGTTTGCAGCGCGCAATGCAGGAAATCCTCGGCGTAGCCGAACTCATTCCCCTAGACGGCAGGATCATCGCTGAGGCCAACGACCTCGAGCGCACACTCAAGCTCTCTCCGCAGGATGCAATCGTCCTCGCATCGGTGCTGAGCCATCTGAACGCGACGCGTCCCGAGAAGAGCTGCTTCATGAACCGGAATACGAAGGACTTCGACGATCCGGACGTGATCGCGCGGCTCACTGCCTTCGCTTGCAAGCTGCTACCGCGGTTCGATGACGGTCTGGGCTATGTCCAGAGCAGCGGTCACGCGGGAGACAGCTAGACGCCGTTACTCGTCGCGCAAGCAAGTTAACAGAACACCGGGAAAACTCAGCAGCCCGCGTGCAACCTCTCGAAACCATCCCTCCGGGACATCTCATCATGACTCCCAGCTGCGACGCGAGAGATAGAGATTGTTCCGCTGCCGGGTCCGACGCAGTGTCGCTGGGCTCAAGCCGCTCTCTCTTTTCCAATCGCTTCGCGTTCCGATGGGCCGTCGCCTTGGGCGGGCGCAACGTCACAACCAGTTGACGGAACGAATCCTCACGGGACTCGCTAGAGGCTTCGACGCTTAACCTCTCGAGGCGATGCGAAGGCGGCGATCTGCCTCGGTGCTGGGCTCCAAGGCAATGAAACGACCACGCTCGCGGGCACGCCAAGTTCCTCAAGGACGTGACGACGCAAGCAGTCGATCTGCATCCTGTGAATGGGGTTACCTATCGTTTCTGAGATCTTGTCAGAGATCAACGCATCTGCTGAGAGGAGCGGAAGGGCGCCGGAGGGTGAGCGAAGAATTCCAAGGAAGACCTCCTTGTTCCATGAAGCCTCTTGCTTGGCGATGCGCTCGAGATGAAAGACGATCGTGCAATAGCGGCCGACGACAGTATAGCCAACCGCAAAAAGCAGCTTCGTTATGACCAGCGAAAACCACGTCTCCGCGGATTTGCAGCGCACCAACTCTTCGTCGGAGACCGCCATGGAGTTCGGAATGCGGGGATGGGTAAGTCGATCTCGAACCTTGATTGTCGCTCGCAGGTCCGACCAACCTCGCGAAGTAGGATCTAGTGGGTTCCGGAGATGGGCGATCTTGGAGACCAAGTCAAAATGAAATCGGAGACTCTCGGCGGTCGAGAGCTTCATCGGCATCCCCTTCGCTTCTCCCTTCTCGTTGAGCCGATAGGTCCTTTCTGAGAGAACGGCTGTGTCAGCGGGAGTAATGTGTGGCCGACACTCAGGGGGCAGTTCCTTGAGTGCGTCAAGGAACGCAACGGTTCCGGTGCGCATCAGAGTAATCGCGCCTTCGAGGAACGTGACGACTGTGCGAACGTAAGCTCGTCGGCTCGTTTGCGAATCGTCGTCCTGCAACCGCGAGGCGAAATGGAAATAGTCTTCTCCAATGGCGGAGAGGATTCCGTGCAGCGCCGTCCAGGTTTCGTCGGCTAGAGTCTGTAATGAAATTACTTGACTAGTTATCGTTTCCGGTGGGGGACGACGCTGTAGTTCCAGTCGCCGTGGAACTGATCGGGCTCCAAGTGGATGGCGGTCATCTGCTCCTCCGTGGGCTTCACGCCCTTGGGATACGTGCCAGTGTCCAGCACGCAACGGACCTTGAGGCCCGTCGTGGTTCGCGTGGCCGCGATGAGGCTGACGATGGCCGCATGCGTGAGCAGCGGCTGGCCGCGCCAGTTCTGCGAGATGAACGAGAAGAGACGATGCTCGATCTTGTTCCACTTGCTGGTACCCGGCGGGAGATGGCAGACCGAGATCACCAGTCCCGTCTGCTGGGCCAGCTTCTGGAGCTCCCATTTCCAGAGACGGAGACGGGAGCCGTTGCTGCCGCCACTGTCGGCCGTGATCAGGAGCGACGTGGCGCGCGGGTAGTGCTTGCGTCCCAGCTCGCGCCACCAGCGCCGGATCGTGGCCACGGCGAAGGCGGCCGTGTCGTGGTCCACCCCCACGCTGACCCAGCCGAGGTTGCGACCGAGATCGTACACGCCATAGGGAATCGCCTTGCCCTTCTCGGGATCCAGGAAGTCATGCACCTTGACCTTCTCCGGTTTGCCCTGGGGCCGCCACGCCCGGCCCGCATTCTTGAATCGCCCGACCAGCTCCTTCTTCTTGGTGTCCACGGAAATGGCCGGTTGGTCCCGGTTCAACTGCGCCTTGACCCGCTCGTTGATGTGTTCGAACTGCGCATTGCGATCCGGATGAGCGGCTCCCTCCAGCGTCTTCCGGTTCGCCTGCAGGCTGTATTCCAGGTCGTGCAGCAGTCCCGCCACCAACGTATGGCTGACCTCGTAGCCCTGCGCGTTCAGCTCCTCGGCCAAGTGACGCGTACTCTTGCTCGTCCAACGCAGCGGAGACTCTGGATCCCCGCGCGTGACCGGCTCCACCAGCTCCTCCAAAGACGTTGCCAGTCCCGGGGCCAGCAACGTCATCCGTTTCCGCCCCGCCCCCGGGCGTCGCACCCGATCGGGAGACAGCATCTTCTTCTGTGCCAGCTCCGCGAGCCCGCGAACAATCGTATTGCGCGCCAGACCGGTCGCACGAGCGAGCACCGCGATGCCACCCCGCCCAAGTGCCCTGGCCTCCGTACCGGCCCACAAACGCCGGTGACGCTCATCCATCGCCGGCAGCAGCGCGCGGTACTTTCTTCGGATCTCCCGCTCGGCTCCCATGCCGCCACGATCGGACAAAATGCGTGACTGGTCAAGTTATTTATTTACGGGCTCCTACTGACGGATTCTGCACTCCGGTTTCACTCATGCGGAGAATCGTAGCGGACGTTCGGGTGGTCGGTTGTGCCCGCGCGGACCGCGGTATTGGAGTCATCTATAGGGCGTAAAGTGGCCTCGAGAAGCGCCATATCTCACTACTCTCGTCCGCGGCGCCACCTCCGGATAGATAGCAGACCCGCGACAATGGTCAGCCCGAGCCAGCCGCACGCCGCAGCCGCCGCAGTGCCACCACCTGCCATCGCCTCCGCTCGTTCAAGACGTTGGCAATCCCGGCGGGGAGCCACAGGGCCTCCCCCGCCGTCAACGTCCCGAGCCCTACGACCTCCTATGGCCGGTTTTTGGTGTCCACCGAGACCTCTTTCTCCGCATTGAAACAGCTCAGTCACTGTCCGGTTTCGAATTGTGAGCTACTACCCGAAATCAGGCTGAGTTCGCGCGGTAGACACTGGCGCGGCTGATCTTGAGGTCGCGGGCGATGAGGGTAGGGGAGTCGCCGCGACGGCGACGTGCCCGGATCTCGGTCACGGGGAGCGAGCGGGGTCGGCCGACGTGCTTGCCTTCGCTGCGTGCTCGCGCCATGCCAAGTTTGACACGCTCGCGGATGAGGTCGCGTTCAAACTCGGCCATCGCCGAGATCACAGCGAACATCACCTTGCCGGCGGCGCTACCGAAGTCCATCTGTTCGGAAAGAGAGACGAAGCGGACACCCAGGTCGTCGAGTTCCGACCATGTGTTGAGCAGCTCGCGCGTCGAGCGACCGAAACGATCGAGTCGATAGACGAGGATCGCGTCGATTGCACGCTTCCGCGCGAGGCCGATGAGTTCTTCGAAGCCGGGACGCTTCTGGTTGCTGCCGGAAGCCCGATCGACGAGCTCGTGGGTGACCTTCCATCCGCGCGCCTTCGCATATTGGCGAAGGGCGGGGAGTTGGTTCTTCACCGTTTGATCGGCGGTCGAGACCCGAGCGTAGATTGCTGATCGACGTCAACTACTCGTTCTGCTCGGCAGAAGTAATTGTCGTTGATCAATTGCTGTTCGTGGCTTTGGTGGGGGAGGCATAGGCGTCCGAAAGGTGTTCCTTTTTGGACAGCCCTATCCTACCCGGGGAATCCCTGCATTCTCAAGCGCGCGTAGAGCGTTCCTGGGGATACCCTTTTTGGACAGGCGCCCGATGGATCTCGACGCACTACAGAAATCTCTCGAGCAGCGGGGATTGGACGGCTTGAGTCGGTGTGGGGTCGGCCATGAGCGTTAGTTGGATTTTCATCCTCGGGCTGGCGCTGATGTTCGTGCTGGGCGTGGTGATCGGGCGCCGGCTGGGGCCAGAGTACCGGAGTCGTCTGCGTCCCAGCATCCAGACGATGGCGGCGACGATGGCGTTCTACTGGCTTCATTTCGGTCTCGTGGTGCTCGCCGCCGTGGAATCGACTTGCCGCTTCAGCCTTCTTACGCCTGTGGCGGTTGGCGGCGGGATAGTGCTGATTGGTGCGGGGGTGGCGGTATACCTGAGCGCGACGTACGTGTTTGGTTTCAAACGCCAGTTGGGTTTGGATACCACGCGTCTGGTGACCGAAGGAATCTACCGGTGGAGCCGGAACCCGCTGTTCGTTGGTTGGGCTCTTGTCCTGGTGGGCGTTGGACTCGTGCGCGAGTCAGGAATGGTTCTACTCCTGACGCTAGTTTTCTGGGTGAGTTACCGCCTATCCCTGCCACTCGAAGAGGAGCTTCTCGGACGGCTCTACGGGGAAGCCTATGAGGCGTATCGGCGTCGCACTCATCGCTACTTCGGCCTCCCGGGAGGGAGGCGGAGACGCCGCTGAACAAAGGCATGCAGCCGACCTCCTTTGGCGGCGGCTGATGCTCCGCGCCCGTCCGATACTCTCTTCCCCGTCAAGCCCCCATCGTGATCAACAACAATTACTTCTGCCCCCGCCCGGTAACAATCCGGGCGAGGTATTGCTTTGGAGAAGAAGCAGAATACTTTCGCTGATTGCGCTGAGTCTGCTGATAGCCGCCTGCACCGAGCCGCAGGAGCCAACACGGCTTTCCGGCGGCCAAGCGCCTCTCCTGGTGGGTGCGCCAGCCGTGGCCCATCCACTGGTAGCCAACCCCATTCCCCAGCATCCGGCCCTGGCTGCCAATGGCAACAGCTACATGCACGGCGACGGTTACAGCTCCGACACCCATCCGGGTCCCGGGCCCCTGGGCCATGATCTCCAGATGAACAGCCGCTCCGGTAGCCGAATGCCGGGGGGCGCCTGCCCGATCGTCACGGTGGACAAGAAAGGCCACATGATCGTCCTCTGCGCGGACCTGTTCCGGTTCTCGCTCCAACTGCTGGAGCCGCGCAGCCTGAAGCTCTTGGCGCGCTATCCGTTGCCATCCCGGCCCTCGTCCTTCCATGCCCTGGTGACCCTGGACCCGGACAAGATCATGTCCGATTCCTCCGGTGCCTATTTCTATCTGGACGAGCAGGACCGCATCGTCTACGCGGATGCGGAGCAGAACATCCAGCGCATCGGCTATCGCGAAGTCGCGCCGGGCCAGTGGGAATTCCAGTCCCTGGACAAGTGGAGTCTGGAGGAAGTGGCGCCCCACGACTGCTTCGGTCCCACCAACTGGTTCCCCAAGGGCGAGTGCGACCCCATCACCGGCGTCATGCCTGACTACGAGGGGCGCATCTGGTGGATCACTCGGCGGGGCCGCCTGGGCACTCTCAATACGGGAAACGGCGCCATCAAGGCCATGCATCTGAAGGGGGAGGAAATTCAGAACGGCTTTTCCGTGGCCCGGGACGGCATCTACATCGTCTCCGATTTCGCCATGTACCGATTCTACCCCGACACCGACGGCACGCCGGAGGTTGGCTGGCGGGAGCTCTACGACCGGGGCAGCGGGCGCAAGGTGGGCTCGATCAACCAGGGTAGCGGCACCACGCCGACGCTGCTGGGAGATCGCTACGTAACCATCACCGATAACGCCGACGAGCGCATCAATCTGCTGGTCTACCGCCGGGAGCAGGATTACGCCGGCAAGCGCTTGGTCTGCAGTGTGCCGCTCTTCGAGCGCAATGGCTCCGCCACCGACAACTCCAGCATCGCCTGGGGCCGCAGCATCATCACCGAAAACAATGCCGGCTACCGGAATGCCCTGACCCAGAAGGAGTGGGACGCGCCCGTTGGCGGCATCACCCGGGTGGACGTGCGGGAGGACGAATCCGGCTGCGATGTGGTCTGGCACTCAAGGGAGCGTTCCCCTTCCGTGGTGCCCAAGCTCTCCCTGGGCAATGGTCTGGCCTATTTCTACACCTTCGAGCGCCAGGCGGAGGACAAGATCACCTGGCATTTGACCGCTCTCGACTTCGCCACGGGCAAGACGGCCTTCAAGATTCTCGTCGGCACTGGCAAGAGCTTTGACAACAACTGGTCGCCCATCACCCTCGCTCCAGACGGCACTGCCTACATCGGCACCTTCAAGGGTATTGTTGCGGTTTGGGACGGCAAGGCCGGCGCAGGAGGCCGTTAAGCAGGGCATGGCATTCCCCATGGAAAGTCATGCCCTGCACACTTGACCCGTCAGGGTTGATGCCCCCGATCGGAGCGCGTTCGGAGGTAGGGGTGAAGTTTCTCAGCGAAAATCAGAATCAGAGAACCCACCAGGACAGAGGCCCTCGATCGCGGTGAACGCAGCCAGACTCGCCACTTCAGATCAGCACCCACCTGCAGCAGCCTCGACGCGAGCCGCCGCGTGAGCTTGGCCGCGAGCCCGAACGATCCGACCCAAATGGTCGGACCGTTTTGTTCCTGGTTCTCTCGGGCATTGGGACGGGCGTATCGTGGCTCGCCTACTTCAGAGCGCTGCAGATGGCGCCGGCATCTCGCGTGGCACCCATCGACAAGCTGAGCCTCGCATTCACGATTGTTCTCGCGGCCGCTTTTTTTGGGTAGCTCTCCCCCGAGGATTTTCCAGATTGCTTATCGGACGTGAGCGAAAAGCGCCCGCTTCTTTCTCCTACCCGTCCATGGAACCTTCCAGGTGCTTATCGGACGCAATCAAAGCGAACCAGCATCGATAACATCCGAAACACCCATTCATTCTGTCAAGTTCCCAGAGGAGAGAGGATGCCCTCCCAATGGCGAAACTTATCAGTGTTCCCGCCAAGTCTGTTTTGGCGGCATTTTCCACGGTAAGGTTAATTCAACGCGGGATTCCATTTTTCAAAAAAGTGGTCCATGGCAATTGTTTTGCCTATCGGAATATGCCCATATAAAATCGACAGCTCTTTCGCAGCCTCTGATTTTGGTTCTTTATCAACAATGACCTTCCACATGGCCGCAGCCAGCCCCGATCGGTCAGCGCCTGCCTTGCAATGCACTAAGACAGGGCGAGGGGCAGTTTTGTAAATCTCCACCAGTTCCTGTGCATCTTCCTCAGTCGGTTCCCGGGTTGCCGGCAAAGAGAGATCATAGTGTCTTACATTGTGGTCTGCGCTGACCTCCATTTCTTCCTGATACCAGGATTCATTCGGGTGCTTACCAAGTAGATTCACGATGCTCTTAATGTTATATTTTCTTACGTAATGCTCTAGCTCGTCTCGGTCGAGTATGGCAGACCTGTATGCCTCACCCCGGGTGATCGGATGGAAGTTTCCTTGTTCGTCCATGTATACGAAGTAGCTTCCGCCAAGAAGAATTACCAAGGACAGGGCTGCAACTGAAAAGCTAATTCTCCGTGACATGCGTTTCCCCTTTCATAGGTGTCTGTCATCCGCTTCCCCTGCCGTTCTTAACCTGCCAGTTGCATAAAGAACGAATCCAAGGGTAGTTGGGTGTGCTGAAAAAGCTCTACAGCGGATCCAGCTCCTGGGCGAGAGGCCCTCGCAGCTCGCGAGCGCCGTCGCGAAGCGCGGCATCGATCTGCGGCACAAAGGCACGCGGGGCCTCGGTCAATGAACCACCAGAACCGGGCAGTGCGCATACCGGAGCACACGCTCCGACACCGAGCCCAGCACCCAGCGCGCGATCACGGTCTTCCCTCGCCGTCCCATGACGACCAGGTCGCTCCGCTCGTGTTCCGCGGCTCGCACGATGTTCTGAGCCGGGTGCCCTACCTCGACGGCCGTTCGCAGGGTCACTCCGCGTTGCGACGCGACTCGGCGGAGCTTCGCGAACGCCTCCTCGTAGTGCTCGCGCCCACTCTCGAGGAAGGCCTCGAGCTCGACCCGCGTCGGCGGCTCGGGCGGCCGCACGATCGAGAGAACCAGCAGGTCGGACTGGAATCGCGCCGCGATCTCGATGGCGTGGGAGAACGCCGATTCAGACTGCTCCGAGGTGTCGTACGCGACGAGGATGCGGCTGAACATGGAGGCCTCCGTGTTAGGCGGCAGCGCTCTCCTCCGCGGTCGACGTCTCGGGGACGAGGTGGCGCGGCAGGAAGAACGTGTTGGCGATCATGGTCGGGACCACAGCGCTGCCGATCACGGCCGCCACCAAGAAGGTGTATTGGCTCTGATCGATGATGTCATGAGACAACCCGAAGAGGGCCGAGATCGTGCCGAAGGTGAGCCCGGTCGACATCAGGAGGCAGTAGTAGATCCGCTCCGAGCCGGAATAGCGGAACGCGCGCGTTACGGGCAGAAGGCCGGCGAGCTTCGACAGCATCTTCGCGGCGAGCAGCGCGAAGAAGGCCAGCGGGGCTGCCACGAGAACGGGGACCGATACGAAAGAGCCCGCCCGAATGAAGTAGAACGGTGTCAGAAGGCCGAACGTGAGCGTGCGAAGGCGGCGGACGAGTACGTGGTCTTTGCCGACCGTTCCGGCGAGCACCATCCCGACTAGATAGGCCGGAAGAACGGCCTCGCTCCCCGCCCACGCCGCGAGGCCCCCGAGGCCGAAGAGCGTCATCAGCAGGAACTTCGCCTCGAGCTCGGAGGGCCGGTTGCCGTACAGCCGGAAGAATCGCGGGGTGGCCCACGGGAGCACGAGGAAGGCGGCAACGGACGCCACCACGAAGATCGCGGTCCGCACGGTGAAGGGCGAGAAGATCAGTCCGAGCGCGATCACCGTGCCGAGATCGTTGACAAAGCAAGACGCGAGGATCGCCTTTCCGTAGGTCGTGGTGTTGAGGCCGAGCTCCAGCATGACCGCGTAGACGACGGCCACGGAGGTGGTCGACAGGGCGATCCCCGCGAGCCAGCTCGAGCGAACAGACCACCCGAGGCCGTAGTAGGCGAGAGCCGCGCAGCCCAGGAACGGCGCGATGAAGCCGACCAATCCCACGCCCAGCGCTTCGCGCCACTTCGTCTGGAAGATCGTAGGATCGAGCTCCGTGCCCGCCAGGAACGTGAGCACGATCGCCCCCGTTCCTGAAAGGAACGCGATCCAGGGCGCCTTCACCTGGAGAAGCTCACCACCGAAGAACGCACCGATCACGAGCTGGGCGACGGTGCCGACGACGATCTCGGAGAGGGCGGTCGACAGGCGGAGCCAGATCGCCAGCAAGGTCGCGACGAGCGCGAGGGCGAGCCAGAGTGCGGCGAGAAACCACGTGCTCTCCACGACATCTCCTCTACGGGCGCTCCGACCCGCGATCGGGGGCGGAACCCGCGGCGTACTTGAGCACGGTGACCTTCTCCATGGTCACGAGCCCCTCCGTCACCATGTCGTCGAGGATGGCGGTGAGGCGGTCCATGCGGTCTTCGGAGTCCACGATCTCGATCACCACGGGAAGGTCTTCGGAGAGCCGGAGGATGCTCGCAGTGTGGAGCACGCTGTGGGCGCCGAAGCCTGCGGCGCCGTGAAAGACCGTGGCACCTGCAAAGTGCTCCCGGCGCAGGCGCTCCAGGAGCGCCGTGGCGAGGGGGCGGTGATGCCAGAGATCGCTCTCTCCGACGAAGACCCGGACGAGCATCTGCTGCCCTGTGAGCACCCGCATGACCGCTCTCCTCTGAGGAGAGGCCCTGGAGGTCGGCTACCGGGCGCACGCCTACGGGACCTCTCGGCCACCGTAGGAGTCATCGGCCGCCCCTCGGGCGGCGGTTCTCGGCGGACTCCACCGCCTTCAAGCTGCAGATCAGCCTAGAAGGCTCCAGAAGGTACGTCAACGGAATCAGAAGACTCCGGGCGTCGGCGCCCCAGGCATGCAATAGTGGCCGAGACGATCACTTCTGCTCAAGAGGCTCCGGCTCGCTCCGATCTCCCCATCTGGGTGCTGACCGCGCCGCTGGCGATGCTCGGCGCTGGCGCGCTGGCGTTTCAGTTCGACGTTCCTGCCGTGCGCTGGCTCAGTGGCGGACACCTCCCCGGCTCCCTCGAGAAGGCAATCTCGATCTCGGAGGCGTTCAGCCACGGGATCGGCGTCGCCGTGATCGTCGCCTTCGTGTGGCTTCTCGACCGATCCCATCGGGCTGGGGCGTACGGATCGCGCTCGGGACCATCACGGCAGGCTTACTGGCCGATTTGGTGAAAGTTCTCGTCGGCTGAACGCGGCCCCGCTACGTGCCAGAGGGAGGCACGTCGCTCGACACGTTTACGGGCTGAATTTCGGGCGGCTTGCACGCAGCCCATCAGAGCTTCCCCTCTGGGCACGCTGCCGCAGGCTTCGCGCTGTGCGGTGCTCCTGGTCGAACTTCGCGACCACGGTTCGCCGAGAGAAGCGCTGCGGGGACAGGACAGACTGTGTGGCAGAATCAGTGTTCACGAAGGCCTCTTGATGTGTACGAAACTGGTGTCGCAACCCGTTTCTAGCGCATCTGGGGCCTTCGTCCTTTCAGCGTTCGTGAACTATCCGAGTTAGACGGCATCCGGGCTGATCAGGCGCGTGCGACCACCGAGGTACACAAGAGCGGTTCCGACAACAAGACCGATCACGTATCCGTAGGGCAATCCGACGGCGAGCAGACCGACCAGCACGGCGATCGGAAACTCAGCGCGGGAATGAGCCGTCTCCCGGACAACCCAGATGAGCGCGAGGGCTTCGAAGAGAAGGATGATTCCAAGCATCGGCAGCGGAAATGATTTCGCTACGTGGTCGAAGCCCCCGCCAAAGAACAGGCCGAGCGACACGAACAGCAAGCCGTATATGATGACCGACCCACCCGTTCGCCCGCCGAACGCAAAGTGCCCCGCCATTCCGCCCGAGCCGTGGCACGTGGGAACGCCGCCAAACCATGGATTGACCAGATTCATTAGTCCGTAGGTCAGCCCGATCTTGCGAATCGTGAACCGGCGGTCAGGAAAGAGATCCTCGGCAAGCTGCCGAGTGGCAAGGACGGAGTTGCCGAGGGAGAGCGGTATCTGCGGCAGGGCGAGCACCAAGAACCCGGTAAGAATGTCGGCCGGCTGAGGGACATGCAGACCAGGCAGGCGGAAGGCAAAGCTGCGAGCGAAGCCCCCGTCCCAGTTGAAGATCACCGCATAAACAAGGCCGAGGATCACTACTGGAAGCGCCGCGGGGAACCGCCGGTTGCCGAGCAACAGCACCGTGATGATGAAGGCTCCCGCTGCGAGGGCGTACCCGGGAACCCCCTCTGCCTGCACGAACTTCCCCAGCGCCACAGAGGCCAGTTGGAGCCCGAGCCCGAACTGGATGCCGCGCACGACACACCTTGGAACCACTCGGGCCAGCCAATCGAGCAGTCCGGTTGCCGCAAGCAGCAGCATGACGACCCCGATCGCAAGTCCGGCGCCGTAGAGTGTCGCGGCGGACGCCTGTTGCGCGATGACGATGGCCGCCATCGCCTTGAGTGGCTGGACTGGCATCGGCATCCGGTACGCGAGGCCCGTGACAATCTGCATAAAGCCGAACATCACGAGGACGCTGGTTCCATCAAGTCCGGCGGCGAGCGTCATCCCGATGAGGAGCGGCACGTCCGTCCCCATGTCGCCGAACGCCCCAGCGAACTCGTTGCGGTCGAACTTTATCCTGGTCGCCGTGGCTGGAAGGCTGGGCTCAGGTAGGGAGGTGGTCCTCGGTAGCTGCAATCCGTGTCTCCCATGCTTGAACGGTCGGGCTGAGGGTTTACAGAAGTCCAGGTAGATCCTTTACACCTTCTAGGGCGTCGTCAGACGCCCGTGATTTGTCTGGTCCGTTCATCGATTCTGCCAAGCAAGGTACGGTAGTAGACGATGTTCCACACGCCGTCCCCGATCTCTTCGAGCGCGACGTGCTGGTCGCGAAGAGCATTGCTCAGGAAGGGCTGCGTCGCCTTGAGGCGAAAAGTGCCGCAGTGGCTGACGCGCCGGATCTCCATGTGGCCTGGGTACTCGGGCGGTGCAATGCGCTCAGGGTAGGGGCGCGGCGAGGGTTGCCAGCGAGAGGCGGGCACCTGGTCTTCGAGGGCTTCGTGGGGCCGCTCTTCGTTGTAGCGCTTCTGGAAGAAGTCGAACTTGCGTTGCTGGCCGCGCAGGTTGGAGGCCGCCGGGCGTGCGGTCTCGCGTTT
>Ga0315276_10003304_pt1 | contig 14773 bp, 11 predicted proteins | sample YL17G05_0_MG_FD_204542 | JGI IMG/M metagenome (GOLD analysis project Ga0315276, IMG submission 204542) | Sediment microbial communities from Yellowstone Lake, YNP, Wyoming, USA - YL17G05_0 | ecosystem: Environmental > Aquatic > Freshwater > Lake > Sediment | place: USA: Wyoming | collected...
CTTCCGGGACATCGCACGTGCTATCGGTAACGATTTTTACCAAAGTGATTACCTCCCCTTATTTTACTCCAGCGACACTATATAAAAGTAATGAGGTTGCCCCCCGCTGACCAACTCGAACTGCTTGCCGGGATACTGGTCCCTCAATCCTTTCACCACTTCATCAGCCTGTTCGGACTTCACATCCGCGCCATAATAGAGCGTCACCAGTTCAACAGCATCGATTCCGCCCACTTTCAAACTCTCCAGCAGCACGGTAATTACATCATCACCGGCAGCTACCAGGTCTGTATCATCGATAATACCGATGGCCTGACCCTGCTTGATCTTCAGTCCGCGTATCTGGGTAGAGCGTGCGGCCGTGGTTACCTCAACGGTTTTTACAGATTTAATTGCCTCTCCCATGGATTGGACATTTTCAGCCATGGTGCTTTCAAAATTGAAATTTAACAGCGCGGTGATGCCCTGCGGCAGTGTCCTGCTGGGAATCACTGCAATCTCTTTCCTGGTAAGCTCCTTTATCTGCGAAGCGGTGAGGATGATGTTCTTGTTATTGGGTAACAATAATACCTTCTGTGAATTCATTGCCTCCACGCATTCCAGGATCTCTTTGACGCTGGGGTTCATGGTCTGACCACCTTTAACCACTATAGCTCCCAGGCTTTCGTAAACCTTTATCATCCCTTCACCGAAAGCTACAGCTATCACTGCTATATCTGTAGGCAAGGCCTTTTGCCTGCGCATTTCCTTGAAGCCAACATGCTGGTCATCCATATTTTGGATCTGTATCTGGTGCAGGGTACCCAGTGATGTGGCGTAAGCGAGTATGCTCCCGGGGTCATAGGAGTGGATATGCACGCGCACCGCGGTTTCATCCCCGGCCACAACTAATGACAGTCCCCTGCCCTCGAGTTTACGTTTAATCTTCTCAGTATCCAGGTTATCGCCTTCCAGCAGGAAGTTGGTGCAATAACCATAGGCTTCCTCCTCATCGGAAGAAACCAGGCTGATACTTTTTGCAGCAGTTATATTGGCGCTGACCATCTGATGTCTCTTCAACTGAAGGTCTTCCAGTTCACCTTTAAGGAACCTCAACGCGCCTTCCAGTAATATGTAGAGGCCTTCCCCACCGGCATCCACGACACCCGCCTCCATTAAGGCAGGCAATAAATCCGGCGTCCTGGCAACTGACTCTTTGGCCTCCTTGACCATCTCTTCGATTATCGCGATTAAATCCTGCGGATCTTTATCGGCGCACTTCTGGGCTACGGTGGCCGAGTCTTTAATCACCGTCAGTATTGTACCCTCAACCGGGTTCGACATGCCTTCACGCGCCGTTTTGGCCGCCTGTCCCATGGCTTTAGCCCAATCCGCCCCGTTAAAATCGCTCTTGCCGTCAAACCCTTTGGCCAGGCCGCGGAATATCTGCGAGAGGATTACCCCCGAATTCCCCCGAGCGCCCAGCAGCGCACCGTGCGCCATAGTCTTGGCCATAACAGCCGCCGTTGTGTCTGATGCCCTGTCCGCTTCCTCTATGACAGACCTCATGGTCATCAGCATATTCGTCCCGGTGTCACCGTCCGGCACCGGGAAAACGTTGATGGCATTCACCTCGGCAACGCTTTTCTCCAGCCAATTGCTGCCGGCAGCGAACATATCACGCAGGTCTCTACCATTCCAGGAACGTGCTTGTGTCATCGTGCTCCTTTCAACTTTTAAACAGGTATGTTATTATATATCATTCTTGCTCTTAATAAGTAAAGTATCTAGCAAAGAGGTTTTAAATTGGCTATCAAATGTGATATCTGCGAAAAAACGCTGAGGTTCGGTAACCGGATCAGCCACTCCAAGCAGCATACCAGGCGCACCTGGCTGCCGAACATCCAGCCCACTACATTCACTATCAACGGCACTACCGTCCGCTTGAACCTGTGCACCAGGTGCATACGCACCAGAAATAAAGCTCCCCGTTAGCATAGCGAATCCCTCAATTCTTTCATAGCTGCGCCTATACCCCGGCGTGAATTAAAAATGGCAGAACCAGCCACCAGTACATCGGCTCCTGCCTTTGCCGCAAGCGGGGCTGTCCCAGCAGTTATCCCGCCGTCTACCTCAAGTTCGGCCTTGGATTTTCTATCATAAAGAATACGCCTGAGCCTCGCTATTTTATCCACCATGCTGGTGATAAACGCCTGACCTCCAAAACCGGGATTGACGGTCATCACCAGCACCAGGTCAACCAGAGGCAGTATCTCGTCTATGGCCGACAGCGGGGTTGCCGGATTAAGGGAAACGCCCGCTTTCAATCCCAGTTTCTTAATGGAGTTCACAGTCCCGTCAAGATGATTGCAGGCCTCGACGTGTACGGTGATGATGTCGGCGCCGGCCCTGGCAAACTCATCGATGTAAATTTCGGGCTTTTCGATCATCAGGTGGACATCAAGCGGTATGCTGGTAATTTTACGCAATGAAACAACGACAGGTATGCCGATGGAGATATTGGGCACGAAATGGCCGTCCATCACATCCACGTGGATGTAATCTGCGCCCGCTTTGACCACCTCAAGGACCTGCTGACCGAGGCAGCCAAAATCCGCGGCTAAGATCGAGGGGGCGATCTTTATACTGCCCGGTTTAATAGCCCCTGATGATTTCCCTGGCCTTTTCAATACTCTTCTTTACCTCGACAGTGGCAGTTCCGCCCTGCGAGGTCCTTGCTTCAACTGATTTTTGCAGGGTTATAGCGCGCACGTCACCTTCGAACCGTTCAGAAAACTCTTTATATTCTTTGATCTCCAGTTCATTCAACTCTTTATTTTTGTCGATGGCAAAGGAAACCAGACGGCTGACCACGGCATGGGCCTCGCGGAACGATAACCCCTTATTTACCAGGTAATCGGCCAGGTCGGTAGCCAGGATATAGCTTTGCATCGAGTACTTCATACGCGCCGCGTTAATTTTAAGCGACGCCATCAGCCCGGCCATCATTTCTATGCATGACACGAGTGTATCGAAGGTGTCGAAGAAACCTTCTTTATCCTCCTGCAGGTCGCGGTTATACGCCTGCGGCAAACCTTTCATAACGGTCAGCATGCTCAACAGGTGCCCGTACACGCGGCCAGTCTTGCCCCTGACCAGCTCAGCCGTATCCGGGTTTTTCTTCTGCGGCATAATGCTACTGCTGGTGGCATAGGCATCGCCAACCTCCACGAAACCGTACTCCATGGTTGACCAGATGATGATGTCTTCCGCCATCCTGGATAAATGCATCATGGCGATGGAGGCTGAGGATTCAAACTCCAGTACAAAATCGCGGTCGGAGACGGCATCCATACTGTTGGCACTGACAGAGTTGAAACCCAACCTTTTCGCCACGAACTCCCGGTCTACCGGGTAAGGCACTCCCGCCAGCGCACCACTCCCCAGCGGCAGCACGTTGATCCGCTCGAGGCAGCTTGCAAACCTCGCGATATCCCTGCTGAACATCTCAAAATAAGCCAGCAGATAGTGGGAGAAAAGAACTGGCTGCGCCTGCTGCATGTGTGTATAACCGGGCATAACCACCTTGATGTTCTTCGCCGCCATATCCACCAGCCGGGTATTCAATGCTTGCAAAGCCTGGATGACCCGCCCGGCAGCCTCCCTGGCAAATAATCTCATATCGAGGGCTACCTGGTCATTGCGTGACCTGGCCGTGTGCAACTTGCCGGCGGTATCGCCGATCAGCTCGAACAGCCGGCTCTCAATATTCATGTGCACGTCCTCGAGTTCCAGCTTGAACTTGAACTTGCCGCTTTCTATCTCGGCAAGGATGTCCTGCAGGCCGGCTTTGAGCTTTTCAAATTCCCTGCGTGAGATGATTTTCTGCTTGGCCAGCATCTCGGCATGAACCGCACTGCCCTCGATATCATGCCTGTAAAGCCGCCAATCGAACGGTACCGACGCCAGGAAACGCTGGACGGCATCATCGATGTCCTCTTTGAATCTGCCCCTTAACCTTGCCTCTTTTTTTACTCCCATCCTGATTCACCCTAAATTATATTTATTTTCCCCGGCCCCGCCTGCTGGCTTTGACCGGCTTGGAAGTTATCAGCTGTGCCTGGGCCTGGATTTTCAGCGGCAGGGCCCAGATTCGGATAAAGCCCGCCGAATCGCTCTGGTCGAAGAGATCTCCCCTGTCGTAGGTGGCAAGCTGGAAGTTGTACAGGGAATGGGGCGATTTGCGCCCGACGATAAGGCAGTTGCCCTTGTGCATCTTCACCCTGACCGTCCCGCTCACGTACCGCTGTGAGCTATCGATATACCCATCGAGGTCATCGCGGTGAGCCGAGAACCATAGCCCATTGTAGATAATATCGGAGTATTCCTGGGCAACCCTCTCCTTAAACCTCAACTGGTGCCGTGTCATGGTCATAGCTTCCAGAGCGAGATGCGCCCGGAGTATCGCAGTGGCGGCGGGCGCTTCGTAATTTTCCCTCGATTTAATGCCCACCAGCCTGCTTTCCAGGTGGTCGATCCTGCCTATCCCGTTGCGTCCTGCCATCACGTTCAGTTTCTCAATCAGGGCAAGCCCTTCCATTTTCTTGCCGTTCAGGCTAACCGGCACGCCTGCTTCAAAGCCTATCTCCACGTACTCCGGTTTGTCCGGCGCGGCAGCAGGCGACTTCGTCCATTCATATATATCCTCCGGCGGCTCCTTCCAGGGATCCTCGAGTATGCCGCATTCGATGCTCCTGCCCCAGGGGTTTTCATCGATGGAATATGGCCTTGATGCCTTGACCGGCACCGGTATCTTGTACTTCTGGGCGTACTCCATGGTCTCATCGCGGGTCATGCCCCATTCACGGGCCGGGGCGATGATTTTGAGCTCGGGACCGAGCGCCAGTACGCTGACGTCGAACCTTACCTGGTCGTTGCCTTTGCCCGTTGAACCGTGCGCTACCGCCGAGGCGTCCTCCATATGGGCCAGGTCAACCAGCAGCTTGGCCATCAGGGGTCGACCCAGCGCCGTCGCCAGTGGATATTGCCCCTCGTACAGCGCGTCAGCCTTGATGGCCTTAAATACGTAGTCATCGATGAATTCGTCCCTGGCGTCGACAGCGAAGGATTTAAGCGCGCCCAGCTTCAAAGCCTTCTGCCTGATGCCTTCTACGTCTTTTACGCCGCCGATATTGACGCAAAGCGTAATAACGTCCATCTTATAGTTATCGGCCAGCCACTTGATGGCGACCGACGTATCCAGCCCGCCGCTATATGCCAGTACTACCTTTTCTTTGCCTTTTTTTGCCATTTCATTGCCTCTCTTTAAATACTTTATCCAGGATATCCAGGGCTTTCCGGATGTCCTTCTCAGTTACCACCAGTGGCGGCATCAGGCGCAGCGCGTCCGGCTTAACATTATTTACCAGGAGTCCCTTCTCCATACATTTCAGCACCAGGTCAGCGGATATCTCGTCTTTCAAGCCTACTGCCAGCAGCAGGCCTTTGCCCCGTACACCGGTGATGGCATCGTACTTACCTGCCAGGCTCACAAGGCCGTCATATAAATACGAGCCGGCCTTTTGGACGTGCCCGGGGATGTGATTGTCGATAATATAGCTCAACACGGCATATCCGGCGGCACAGACCAGCGGATTACCGCCGAAAGTAGAGCCATGCTCCCCCGGTTTGAAAACGCAGGCCGCTTCCTTAGCCAGGAACGCGCCGATGGGCACGCCACCGCCCAATCCCTTGGCTACGGTCATGATGTCAGGTTCAACGCCGTATTGCTGGTAAGCGTACAGGCTGCCGGTACGGCCGATGCCGGTCTGTATCTCGTCCAGTATCAGCAGCAGGCCTTTCTCATCGCACCATGCCCGGACCTTTCTCAGGTAATCATCGTCCGGCACGTTTACTCCGCCTTCGCCCTGGATGGGTTCCAGCATAACCGCGCAGGTCAGCCTGGTGGTAGCCTTCTTAATTGCCTCAACATCGTTATAGGGCACGTTGACGAACCCGGTTGGCAGCGGTGTGTAAGGCTCCTGGAATTTATTTTGCCCGGTTGCCGCCGTGGTAGCCAGCGTCCGGCCGTGAAACGACTCGTGCGTGGTGATTATCTCGTAGGCGCCGTCAAGCTTGATCTTGCCATAGCGGCGTGCCAGCTTCATGGCGCCTTCGACGGCTTCCGCGCCGCTATTGCCGATGAAAACGCGGTCAAGGCAGCTCGTTTTAACCAGAAGCTCCGCAAGCTGTAACTGGGGTATTGTGTAATAAAGGTTTGAGGTTTGTATAAGCGTAGCGGCCTGTTCGGTGAGGGCGTTAGCCAGCACCGGGTGGCAATGTCCAAGGCTCGTGACAGCTATGCCGGCCACGAAATCCAGGTACTCTTTGCCAGTATCGTCCCATACCTTCATCCCCTTTCCGCGCACGAGCGTCACCGGTGTGCGTTTGAACACCGGCATAAAGACCTTTTTCTCCAGCTCCTGCCAGTTTGTATTATTAATTGACAATGGTTGTTCCTTTCCCTTTACCTTCTATTTCATCGAACAAGGCGTGGCTAACCCTCCCATCGATGATGCGTGTCAATGATACTTTATGCGCGGCGATCATGCTGGCCTCCAGTTTGGCTATCATACCACCCGAGGCCGTGCCGCTCTCTATCATATTCCTGGCCTTGCTGACATCTATATGGGACACCACCTGCTTGGACTCATCATAAATTCCCGGAACGTCCGTCAGAAAGATAAGCTTACGCGCCTTCAAAGTAGCAGCTATCTGCGCTGCTATGGTATCGCCGTTAACGTTGAGCAAATTAGTATCCTCATTTCCTTTCAGCGCTATATTCATACAGACCGGTGCTATGACGGGCATGTAGCCGCTGTTGAGCAGCACCCTGAGCAGCCGGTCATTTACCGTCAACTCCTCGGCTGTCAATCCCAGTTCGCGGTTATTGTTCTTGCCCAATACGGTAGTGCCGTCCACACCGCTTATACCCACCGCCTTACCGCCCAGGCGGCATATCTCTGAAACGAGTTCCTTATTAATCATGCCGGCCAGCACGGCGGTGACCACTTTCAGAGTGTCTTCGTCGGTCACGCGCAGGCCGTGCACAAAGCGCGTTGAGATATGCAGCTTGCTCAGCCAGTCGGTAACAGCGTTGCCCCCGCCGTGCACGACCACCACGGGCACCTTTTTTTTCTGCAGGGTAACCAGGTCCTCGAGCGTGGTATCATGCTGGCCGAGGGTACTGCCGCCGATTTTTACTACTATGATTTTAGATCCAAGCATAAGCGGTTCCGGGAATGGTCACGTTGTGTAATCGCTATTTATAGTAACATACTCTTGAGAGAGGTCGCATCCCCAGGCGGTGGCCTTGCCATTGCCGATATTCAGGCAAACCCTGATTGTGACCTTATCTGTTTTCAACCTGCGGCTGAGCTTGCCCTTTTCAAAGGGCAGCGGACTGCCTGACTGCATTACCATCTCTTCCTGCAAGAATACGTCTAATTTGTTTTCGTACATCACAGTCCCGCTGCGCCCCAGCGCAGCCACGATGCGCCCCCAGTTGGGGTCGTTGCCGTGGATGGCCGATTTCACCAGCGAAGACCCCGCTATGGTACGGGCTATCTTTCTCGCTTCAGCAATACTCTTCGCTCCCTCGATACTGACCTCGATCAGCTTGGTGGCGCCCTCTCCATCCGCCGCGATGCTGCAGGCCAAAAAACGGCAGACCGTATTCAGTGCCTGCTGGAATATCCTGCCTTTTTTCTCCGTGATGAGATCGTTATTGGCCGCGCCGTTGGCCATGATAGATACCATGTCGTTGGTGCTGGTATCGCCATCGATGGTTATCATATTGAAGCTGTTCTCTACCGCGGCCCTCAGTGCCTTCTGCAGGAACCCGGCCTCAATTTTAACATCCGTGGCCAGGAAGCCGAGCAAAGTGGCCATATTAGGATGTATCATACCGGCGCCCTTGGCAATGCCACCGATGGTGTAATGTCCGGTACTGTCCACGGCCCTTACCGCTATCTCCTTCGGGCGTGTATCCGTGGTCATGATAGCCCGCGCTAACCGGTGGCCGCCTTCCTTGAACAGTTCTATCTTCTCAATCCCGGCCTTGATCCTGTCCACGGGCAGGCCGGTGCCGATTACGCCCGTGCTGGCCACGATGACCTGTGAAGGCCTGACGCCCAGCTTTGCTGCAGTGAAATCCGCCATGTCCGCTGCGTCTTTTAACCCCTTGTCGCCCGTACAGGCATTGGCGCAGCCGGAGTTGACTACCACTGCCCGCACTTTGCCTTTCCCGACATTTTTCATGCTGAGCAGAATGGGAGCGGCCTTGACCTTATTCCCCGTAAAGACAGCGGCAGCTGTGCATGGCTCCTCGGAATAGAGGATGCCGAGATCCAGCCGTCCCTTGTACTTGACGGCGGCCTCCACAGCTCCCGCCAGGAATCCCTGCGGCGATGTAACCGTGCCCTGCTTTATCTCTTCTATATTCTCTTTCATGAAGTCAAGAATATAGCACTTTTTGGCTGGGACTGCCATTTTTAAGTATTACTTATTGACGGTTATGCTCATTTCCCTGCACTTTTTTCTGCAACTCATACAGCTTGTTGATAGCCTCGATAGGCGACATACTGTCAACATCCAGCTTTTTCAGTTCAGCCTCGATCTCAGAAGACTCGGCGAAGATGGATAGCTGCAGTGATTGAGCATCAAGGGGCTCCTTCCCAACCCCGTTCTTGCGGCCGGGTCGATCCTCTTCAAGCCGTCGCAATATCTCCTCCGCCCGGTGTATCACAGCCCTGGGCAGGCCGGCCAGTTGCGCTACGTGTATCCCGTAGCTGCGGTCGGCCCCGCCTGGGACAACTTTGCGCAGGAAAATCACCTTCCCTTTCTCCTCGCTAACGGCCATGTTGTAATTTCTCACGCGCGGCAGCGAACCCGCCAGCTCGACCAATTCGTGATAATGGGTGGCGAAAAGGGTCTTTGACCTAAGCCTGGTGTGGTTGTGGATGTACTCGATGACCGCCCAGGCGATGGAGAGCCCATCGTAGGTGCTGGTGCCACGGCCAACTTCGTCCAATATCAGCAAAGACCTCGAGGTGGCATTATTGAGGATGTTGGCCACCTCGATCATTTCTACCATGAAAGTGGACTGCCCGGCGGCGATATCCTCCTGGGCGCCGATGCGTGTAAATATACGGTCGACGATGCCCATCACCGCCTCATCGGCCGGCACAAAGCTGCCCACCTGCGCCAGCAGCACTATCAAGGCAACCTGCTTGAGGTAGGTGGATTTGCCCGCCATGTTGGGACCTGTCAGCACGATGAGCTGGTCATCGCCATTGGCCAGGGCGGTATCATTGGGAATAAAGGCACCCGGACCGAGGGCCTTTTCCACCACCGGGTGCCTGCCGCCCCTGATGCTGATGGCATCGCCATCGTTTAACAACGGCCTCACGTATCCATTGCGGGCAGCTAATTCGGCCAGGCTGGAGAACACGTCCACCTGCGCCAGCACCCGGGCAGAGCAGAGTATCTGTTCGCCCGAATCCGCTACCTGATGGCAAACCTGGGCAAATAGTGCCTTTTCAAGTTCCACCATCCTCTCCTGGGCATTGAGTATCATGGACTCGTACTCTTTCAACTGAGGTGTATAGAAACGCTCCCCATTGGCCAGCGTCTGCCTGCGTATATAATCGGCAGGCACGGCCGCCAGGTGGGACTGCGATATCTCGATGTAGTAACCGAAGACGCGGTTGTAGCCCAGCTTGAGGGACCTGATGCCGGTGCGCTCGCGCTCAGCCTTTTCCAGGCCGGCTAAAAACTGCCTGGCATCGGAGGCCATCACCCGTATCTTATCCAGCTCTTCTGAGAAGCCCTTCCTGATAACTCCCCCTCGCTCAAAGGTGGCGGCCGGTTCATCGGCTATGGCAGCAGCGATAAGCTCAACCACACCGGGACAGGGTTTCAGACCATCTATCATCAGTGAAGGGGCTTTGTTATCGACCAGGACAGGCAGTATGGACGCTGATTTCTGCAAACCCGCTTTGAGGGCCAGCAGCTCACGGGGAATGGCGTTGCCGCTCCTGACACGGTTGATAATGCGCTCCATATCGGGCATGTCGGCCAGCAGCGCGACGACTGAGCCACGGATAATGGTGTCCTTAAAAAACCACTCAACCGCCTGCTGGCGCTCCATCAGGGCCTGCAGGTCAAGCAGCGGTTGGCCTAAATACCTCTTAAGCAGGCGCCCGCCCATAGAGGTTTTGCTGATATCTATGGCGGAGAGCAGTGATCCCTCCGCCGTGCCCCAGCGCAGGCTGCTGTACAGTTCCAGGTTGCGGGTGGTATGCGTATCAAGCGTCATGAAGGACTGTATCGAGTATGTGGAAAGCCGGGTGAGCAGTCCCAGGGCGTCCTTCTGGTTCTCACGCAGGTAGCCAATTATAGCGCCCGCCGCGCTTACCGCCAGGGGCAGGTGTGCACAGCCATAACCCTCCAGCGTCGCAGTGGAGAAATGCTCCAGCAGTGCCTGATTGGCTGCACCGTGCTCAAAGAAATAGTGCTCAAGCTGCGTGCAGTTGCGGCAGGCTTCAATCTCGCTATACCCGCTTAATTTGGGAACTATCACCTCGGCAGGATTTAACCTGCCTATCTCGTCGGCGGCCTGCTCCCGGGGAATTTGCGTTACCGCGAACTCGCCGGTGGTGATATCGGCATAGGCAATACCTGCCTGCTCCTTGTGGATAAACAGGCTGACCAGGTAGTTGTTGCTTTTCGCGGCCAGCAGACCCGGCTCAATGAGGGTGCCGGGCGTTACCACCCTGATCACATCGCGCTCCACCAGTCCTTTGCCGGGCGGGGTCAACTGCTCGCAGATGGCCACTTTGTAGCCGCGGCTTATCAGCCTGGCCAGGTAATTCTCCACAGCGTGATAGGGGATGCCGGCCAGCGGGACCTTCAACCCCTTCCCCATCTCCCGCGATGTCAATACAATCTCAAGCTCCCTGGAGGTAATGCGGGCATCTTCATCAAAGGTCTCATAAAAATCGCCCAGCCGGAAAAAGACGATGGCATCGGGGTATTTATGTTTGATGCGCAGGTATTGGGCTCTGAGCGGTGTGTCAGACATCTATCAAGCACCAGCCTTCTATTTTATCACCTGCCAGCTATAGTTGAAGGTAGCTTCCTGGCCCGGCGCTATTATCAGCGGCAGCAATATTACAACGCAACTGCACTGGTAGACTTTCTCCACCCCACCCTCGGAATTGGATACGCATTCTACGGGGAAGCGCCAGAGGGTTAACGGACGGTCCAGCCTCAGGGCCAGCTCTATGCCGAGGCACCTGTTGCCCATGATAAGCTCCACTGCATCCCTGATCTCGCCGCGGGAGTCGAGGTGAGTATCGCCGATATCCCTGCCCTCCACCCGGTAGTAAGCGCCCTCGTTATGCCCGCCACCCAGCAGGTTGATGTTCCACTCCCCGGCAAAGATAGTGTCAACCGGCACATCACTTTCATTGATAAACCGGTAGCCGATATGGAGGCTGCCCGCGCTTTGAGTCAGGGTAACGGTTTTTTCCAGCGCCAGTCCCGCCCTATTGTGATTGGCATGCACAGTTCCCTGCCGTTTCAACAGCACATCTAACGAACCGCCGATGGAATTAACCGCAAATTCATAGGGCCGTCCGGCAAAGTCACCCGCATCCGTAAAACTGTTCCTGCTGTAATCCTCCAGCGTCACCTGCCCATCCAAAAAGCGGTCAACCAGGCTGGAGCGCGGCAAATCATCATAGATAAGCCAATCCGCGATATCCGCGTCCTTGACCCGAATAGCCTCATGGATACTGATAACCTTGCCTTTATCTTCAGTATCCTTACCATCCGTCACCGCGGCCGCAAGCTCTTGATGGTAAGCTTCGGGCTTCCTGGATAAGGTGCTCAGCAGGTTATAAGCATGACGGCGCAAATCCCACTCAAAGAGCGTCCCGCCCTCTGCAGGGCTCAGGTACAAATTCAAATCCTCGCACTCAACCAGGACCTCCTCCCTGCCGTCACCATCAAAATCAACCTGCTGCCATTGGTAATCCTGGACTCCGTCTGACAATACAGCGTCGGCATAGTTCTCTGCCCTTATCAGGTTGGAAAAAGCTGTCGCCCTGATATCGGTAAGGTAGATGCCGCCAAAAACGCCGTGCCAGTAAGGGCAGTTGCACTGCGCCTTCCACAGGTAATCAAGCCCCGTGTCAGCTTCCTGTATCCCGCGCGCCCTGTGCACCTTGCTGCTGACCTTGAGCATCTTCTTGTGCAAGCGGTTGACCTCGGGGTACTTGACCAGGAAATTGCGCCAGAACCCGCTATACAGGTAGCGCAAAATCGCGTCCTGTTTTTCTTCAGCCAGTTGGTGCTTTAGCTCAGCATATTCATGCGATTTATCTGCCGGTAGCGACCATTGCAGCATCTCGTCATAGGAGGCGCAGGGAAGGTAGATGCGGCCTTCCGGCGGATGCCGTTCTATGTAGTCGCCCAACCTGACCGTGGACAGCCACTCCGCATTATTTTCTATAGCTGCAAAGAAACGCTCGATCCACTGCTCTTCCCAGCATAGCGCATAGGTCTGCGGCCAGACGCCGAATTTCTCGCCGTCGTCTCCCAGCACAGCTATCCTTTCGCCGCTTTCAGTAGCGCTTGCTTTTAAATATGCTATAACATCATCCACGTCGTGCCATGGAACGGAGTAGCGCAAATACTTGCTGATAGGAAATATCTTGAGGATGCGGCCCTGCTCCTCGGTGTTGAAATAACCGAAGAGTTCCCCTTCGTCCTTGCCCACCATTTTGAAGGCCGTGTCGTCCACCAGTGTCCAGACGATGCCGGCGTCAGCCAGGGTTTTAGCCAGGGTCGGTTCCCAGACGCGTTCGGCCAGCCAGAGGCCGCAGGGCCGCCGGCTGAACTCCTGCCAGATATATTCGCTCATCTTGCCGACCTGTCCCAGCTTGTCAGCATCGGGTATCATGGGCAATATCGGCTCATAGTAGCCCCCTCCCATGATGTCCACCTGCTCCCTGGCAATCAGCCTGCTGAGCAATTTGAAGAACTCCGGATGTGCGCCGAAGATCCAGTCAAACAGGCAGCCGCTGTAATGCAGGGAGACATTGATCGAGGGATGCCGCAGCAGGGCCTCCAGCATCGGCAGGTAAGCACGCTGATAGGCATCTTCAAAAACCCAGGGGAAATTGCCCAGGGGCTGGTGGTTGTGTATGGCCAGTCCGAGATAAATACGCTTCACTGAACAGACCTGAATTAAGGGGCGATTTTCTGGATTTTTTCGAAAGCGACCTTGAGGACGACCTTATCGCCTACCTTATCTATATTGCCCGCCGCTACGGTGATCTTCCGCATAAAACCTCTTTTAATGATAAGCCCGGACACCATCCATTTGGTTAAATCGATTTCAAGGTCCTGCACGGAGCCTATTGACTTAGCCTCCGCATCTAATACTTCCTTACCTATAATTTCGCGGGATTTCATTTTCTTAACCCTCCATAGCTGCCAATCAAGGTGCCGGGCGACCCAATCAGTCCATATATAAATAATCGGTTATCTGGCCGAAGATATGCCGGCAGGCCACCACGCGGTAATAGTATTCTTTCTTTATCTCCGGCTGGCAGCCGCTCAGAGATAGCGCTTTATAGGCATTCAATATCGCGTCGCGCTGCAGCGTCATACCTTTATATATCATATTCATATTCCACATGGGCTTCTTGCTGGCCCACCAGAACTGGCAACTGTGCAGCGCCGGATCAAGCATCTCCCTGGCCAGGGTGGCGAACTGGATGCTCAGCGGGTTATCGGCACACTCAAGGGCTTTGTGCACCATATCGATAGTCAAATCCAGGTGCTCCCATTGCATGCTATGCACAGGGTTATTTTTATCCTTCCACAGCGGGTAGTAATTCCCCATATTGATATCATCCGCTGAGGTACTCCAGGAGGACGGCCGCGGGTCGATTTTCTGCCCCCTGGGGAATATCTCCAGTAACTGGCTGATGGTCACGATCCTGATATCGCCTTCCCCGGGCGGCTTCCCATACTCAAACAGCTTGCGGTGCTGGTCGGCCAGTGGCTTTTGCTCACGCATAACGCGCGGTGAATCGATATTAGGCGTCAGTGTTTCATAAACCTGCGAGAGAAAGAGCTTGTCCCAGTGCTGGATATGATGGCCGAAGGTCTCGGCATCCATGGCAGTTATAACGTATACATCTCCCTCTCCCTGGTGTAGCTGCTTCAGATGCTCTATAAAGCCCGGTCCGTCAACATCCCTGAAACTGATTTTGTTGCTTAATATATCATCCCTGAAAAAAACTGCTACCTCTTTATCCGGGTAATCGATGGTATGGATCACATCCATCGGCCAGGCAACCGGGCAGGCGATACCGCTGGTGATGATCCATTCATGCTGCGAAGAGGCCATCGGTTTAACGATGTCAGTGGAATAGCACATCTCAGGAGGGAAAAATCCCCGGGGCCGGTAAGCTTCGCCCAGGTACTCCCGGTTGGTATCCCGGTTAAGCAGTATCTGCCTTTCGGTCTCCTCAGCCGGGATAAGCGGCAGGATAGGATGATATTTTCCCGAACCGGTGAACTCCACCTGCCCGGTCTCGGCCAGCCTGCGCATCCCGCCGAGTACATCGGTATAGCCGTACAACCCCAGCATCTCGCTAAGAACGCCATTGATATTAAAGGTTGCCCGTGCATGGGGAAATTCATCAAACACGTCGAG
>Ga0315276_10003306_pt1 | contig 14767 bp, 11 predicted proteins | sample YL17G05_0_MG_FD_204542 | JGI IMG/M metagenome (GOLD analysis project Ga0315276, IMG submission 204542) | Sediment microbial communities from Yellowstone Lake, YNP, Wyoming, USA - YL17G05_0 | ecosystem: Environmental > Aquatic > Freshwater > Lake > Sediment | place: USA: Wyoming | collected...
AAGCCTGGCCGATTCTATCTCGGGGTCTCCACAGCGGGGAGATCGGCAAAATTCACCCTTCAGGCTGTATCCGGATCTCTCCTGCAATCAGGCAGCAGAGAAGTTTTCTCGAACCCGGAGGAGCGGGATGGATATGCGACCCTGCTCTGTTATTTCAACTCCCTTCGGGAATTGGGGGGCGCTATCGTACAGATGCTGGATGACGTTCCGGATTCCATATATCAGTATGCAGGAAGGCACGGGGAGAAAGAACGGCGGAACAGAGAACCGCGGGAACTCACTTCGAGAGTTTCCCAGAAGGAGATTGTATCCATTCTGAATGAACTCAAGCGCACGGCCCTGGATCCCGAATGCGTGGACGTCGTGCTTGCTACCAATATGGTAAGTGTGGGCGTAGATGTTCCCCGGCTTGGGTTGATGGTTGTAAACGGTCAGCCAAAGACCCGCTCGGAATACATTCAGGCAACCAGCCGGATCGGCCGGTCGACTTTTCCGGGTCTGGTGGTATCGGTCCTCAATACAGCCAAGGCCCGCGACCGTTCACATTTTGAAACGTTCCCCGGGTGGCACGCTACCCTCTACAGGGACGTGGAGGCCACAAGTGTGACGCCCTTTGCATCCAGGGCACGGGATCGGGGCCTGCACGCTGTTCTCGTAGGAATGCTTCGTCACAGGGGCAGCGCGCTGCGGGATCGGCCGGATATCGCCGCAGCCCCGGATGACCTGCTTGAGGAAACTGTCAGAGAAATCGAGAGACGGATCTCCGCTGTGGATCCGGGCGAGCTTGAAGCCACGAAGGCGGAATTAGATCGTCTGCTGGAAAATTGGGAAAATCGTGCCCCGAGGGACTATATGAACGAGCGCAATATCAACAGATCCCTGCTTCAGTCCGCTGAACGTTTTGCAAACCGGCGGGCTGCCGGTCGCCCTGTCAGTGCTGCATGGCCCACGATGAACAATATGAGGAGTGTGGAACCGGCGTGCCGATTCCGCATGGCAGAGATCCTCAGGGCTTCCGGTGATCCAGCCGGGGAGTCCGGTGCGAGAGCCCCCCGTCCTGGTGGAGGAACAACAGCAGGACCGCGATGGAGACGTGGCAATGGCTGACAACCTGGCGGGAAAGCTGCGCCGCAGTGCGGTGGTGATGACTTATGCGCCCGGTGCCATTGTTGACATGCGGGCCGAAGGTGCTCCGGTTTCGGGTGTCGCCGCCGGACTGGAGGAGTGGGACCGTTCCGCACCGATGACCGGCGATCTGAAGAATCAGAAAATCGTGGAGCGTCGACTTTGCAGGAAACTCGGCAAGAAATATTTCCGGTTGCCTCCGGTCCTTGACGATGATGCGAAAAAGGATGACGGCACACCGGACAACAGGGCACTTGTCATTCGAAGATTCCCTGAATGGCTTCAATGCCCCTTTTGTGAAATTCTGAAACCCGCATACCGGTGGGCAATGAATCCCGGCCGTGCGTATCGCTACTGTGCGGAATGCACCGCGAAACAACCGGGTTGGTCCAGGGTATATGCGATTCCTGTCCGCTTTGCCGTTGCCTGTATGGCGGGACATATTGATGAGTTCCCATGGTCCTGGTGGGTCCCCCATACGGAAAAATGTAAAAAACCGGACCGTTATAAATTGAGCTCGGTCGGGCCGGGTCTGTCGGGGCTTGTTGTGAGCTGTATCGAATGCGGCGGGAAGCGTTCGCTGGATGGTGCTTTCCGGGAAAACGCACTGTCCGGGCTGCAATGCAGGGGGCATCGCCCATGGCTGAGGGAAAACAGCACTTCGTGTGACTGTGCCGGCGCGGAGGGGAGGTACCGGGTAGTCCAGCGGGGAGCCTCAAATCTTTATTACCCCGTGATCGAATCCGCGTTGGATATCCCCCCATGGACCCGCCAGCTGGAACAGGTCATAGGGGACTACTGGGATGACCTTGCCAGCATTGTTGACAGAAATCAGCGGACGGAATGGATCGAGCGCACACCCTATCTCATGGAAGTGGTCCGACAGTTGAAAATTACCGCCGGAGAATTATCAAGAAGATTCGATATTCTTGTCGAGGAACTTGACGCGGCCGATCTTCGGGATCTTAGAACCGACGAATACCGTGTGTTTGTCTCCGGTGTGGAGGAGCAGCCCGGAAGCGAATTCGAGATTCGTCAGCAGCAGGTCCCTCCGGGGCTGGAGGGGCTAATAGAGAGGGTGGTCAGAGCTGCAAGACTGAGGGAGGTACGTGTCGTAAAGGGATTTACAAGAATAAACCCACCTCTTGACCCTGACGGGAGCGACATTTCCCCTCTTTCTGTTTCAAGCCTGGACTGGCTCCCAGGTATAGAGGTTCGTGGGGAAGGCATTTTCCTCCAACTGAATACAGAAGCCATTGAGCGTTGGGAGCAGCAGAGTTCTGTCCAGGCGCGGACAGTCACGGCGCGGGAGAGCTGGCGGCAGGAATGGATGCAGAGAAACCCGGACAGACCGTTACCCTATGAGGCCAGTCCGCGCCTTCTGATGGTTCACGCTCTTTCGCATGCCCTGATCCGGCAACTTACTCTTGAATGCGGGTACTCATCGGCCTCCCTCAGGGAACGGCTGTACGTTAAGGAAGGGCATGACAGCATGGCAGGGATACTGATTTACACGGCTACATCCGACTCGGACGGGACCCTGGGGGGTCTGCAGCGGCGCGCCATCCCGAGCCTCCTGGGGCCCTCCGTAACATCCGCGATACGCACGATGCAGTGGTGCTCCTCGGATCCTCTCTGCATCTCAGGTGAAATGTCGGCGCCCTATGATCATTCTGTCGCATCATGCCACTCCTGCCTCATGGTTTCAGAGACATCCTGTGAACTGCACAACCGTCTGCTTGACCGTGCACTGCTGGTAGGTACGGAGACTGATCCCGGGGCGGGATTCTTTTCCCCTTTACTGAGAGGGATCGCCTGACATGGCGCGGATGTGGCCTCGGGTTATTCCCGCAGAGGTGTTTTCAGATCCCCGCCGCCGGTCAGAAATCGAGGTGTATCTGAGACTGAAAGGAGATCTGGACGACACCTGGGAAGTGTATTACTCCAGACCATGGTGGGGGATCGGACCGAAAGGCGGGGAAATCGATGGGGAGGCGGACTTCATAGTAGCTCACGCGGAAGCAGGCATTTTATTTGTAGAGGTAAAAGGGGGATCTGTCTGCTATCTGCCGGAACGTGATCAGTGGACGAGTCGGGACAGTCACGGAATAGAACATAAAATCAAGGACCCGGTAAAGCAGGCGATGGTCTGCAAACACCGGTTCTGGGAAAGACTTTCTTCGGGTCCGGGGTGGCCACGGGGAATGGTCAGGCTTCGGCACGGGGTAATACTTCCCGACAGCGGGGATCCCGGTGTCGGGAATGACAGCATTGGTGGCAATCCCCGGGATCTGTTCTGCTTCGCTGAGCAGTTCAGCCGTTCATTGAAGGCTTGGGTGGAATCACGCCTGATGGAACATCCCGCTGTCGCTTCCAAACCCGAAATTGCCCCCGGCCGCGCCGGGGTTGATATGCTCCGCAGGCTGGTCGCAGACCCGGTGAGACTTCGAGTCCCTTTCCGGAGGGCTGTTCAGAATGAGGTGGCGGAGCTGGATCGACTGACGGTGCAGCAGCTGAATGCGCTCACTCTCCTGGAATCAGTCCCGCGGGCTCTGATAGAGGGTGGAGCCGGTACCGGGAAAACCATGCTGGCCATGGAAATGGCGGCTCGTATATCAGATGAGGGGAAGCGGGTATGCCTTCTCTGTTACAATGCCCCCCTTGCCGCATGGTTGCAGACCCTCCTCCGCGATCGACCGGGGATCAATGTCTCCACATTTCATGCCTTCTGCGCCAGTGTCATCCGGGATGCGGGCCTTCAGGTCGAGCCGGACACATTACGGAGCGCTGATTATTATGGAACGATACTTCCTGAATTGGCAAAGCGGGCATTATCATTGACACCGTCGAAGCGGTGGGACGCTGTCATTGTTGATGAAGGTCAGGATTTTCACTTCGGGTGGTGGTCCGTAATCGAATCCGCGCTGAAGGAACCCGGGAAAGGGCTCCTGCGGGTCTTTCTCGATTCAAACCAGGCTGTCTATGGAAAAAACATTGCCTGTCTGCAGTTCGACGTCCCTCCGTTCGTAATGAAACATAATCTGCGCAATACACGTGAAATCGTGAAGATCACCAAACCTCTTTTGTACACCGGGCCGCCGGTAACCCCTCTCGGGCCGCAAGGCGTACCTCCGGAGATGGAAGAGATCCGCTCAATGCGGGAGAGCTTGTTGAAAGCTGCACAACTCGCGGGGAACCTTGTCAGGGATGAGAGGATTTCAGCAGATGACATCGCGATTCTTCTGCCCGCGGAAGAGCAGGTCGAAATGATATCAGGCCCGCTGAATGATGTGGGGCTGAAATATAAAAGGGCACACGAGGACCACGCCGGTTTGTTGATTGTTGATACGATCCGGCGGTTCAAGGGGCTTGAGGCAGCTGTCGTTGTGATGGTTGTCGACAGAGAATCTGCCGAAAACCGCGAACTGGGATATGTAGGTGTTTCCAGAGCAAAATCAAGGCTTTTCATTCTCGGGGATTTCCGCGACACTCTTCTGGAGAGAGCAGTTCTCCAGGGGCGTGAAGGATCCCGGTAATTTACCTGAAACCTGGCTGGAAATTGTAAGGATGCCGCAACAGAGGGCGTCTCTGTATGTGGGTATTCAGTCAGAGCATTTTCCCGTGGAAAACATGAGGGGAGACCGCGGCATATGTCACTGAAATGGACATTTGATCCTTCAAGGCCCTCCGGAGCAAGACAGGGCGGCCTTGCCGCTGCTCATGTTATCCAGCCTGATATTGACAATTTCGTGAGGGAGATCCTGCAGAACGCGTTGGATCAGAGAGAAGGGAGCCAGGCGGTAAGGGTGTCCTTTTCCTTTCACCAGTTGTCCGGGGAGCAGAAGGATAATTTCCTTACCGCGATGGGGTGGGGGCAGTTGCAGAGCCATATTGAAGGGGCGGCAGCGGCGGGTGGTGTCACCATCGGTCCTCAATTGAAGCAGGCTCTGGAAGGCGTAGACAATGGCCCGCTTCTGGTCATGCGTATCGATGATTCGGGTACACGCGGCCTTGTTGGCAGTGAAGACAGCCCCAACGAGAATTTCAATCAACTCTGCAGAAATGTTCTCGTTACCACTGAGGATGGTTCCACAAGGGGCGGAAGCTTCGGGCTCGGTAAGTCGGTTCTCTGGAGATTTTCATCCCTTTCCACAGTTCTGTTTTCCTCCCGGATTGACGGGAATCCACAGCCGGGATTCCGACTTTTCGGCCGATCCGAACTGCCGTTCCATGAAGCGGAGGGAAAACCATGGGATGGCCCGGGATGGTTCGGGGTAGAGCGAATGGTAGGGGATGGTCAGAAGCGCGCGGAATCTGCCTGGGATCTGGAAGCCGAAGATGCGGCGAGGGACCTTCAGCTTTTCCGACCGGCACAGCTGGGAACGGGGACGTCAATTCTCATCATGGGGTTCTTCGAACCAAGGAATGAGATCCGGCGCGATGTAAGGGAGATTGCCGGGGATCTGATCGAATCGGTATCCAGATGGTTCTGGCCGAGTTTGAAAGGAACAGTGCCTGAATTGAAAGTGACGGTTGAGGCGTACGAAAATGGGACGGGCCTGTATCGCGAAACCGCCTTGATTCGAGCAGTGGAGGAACCGTTTCATATGGCGGATACCTCAGGCGAGGTCAAGGAGCGCGTCTCCGAGCCTGGTGATGTGGCGCAGCGCGATCTTGCGATCACCATACCGGGAAGAAGGCCAAGGAACGGGGAGGGAGGCGACCCGCCGGTCGAGGCCAGACTTACGCTTCGCCTGCGGCTTGCCGGGACGGAAACAGATGCCCACAGGAACACCGTCGCCATGATGCGTGGGGCAGGTATGGTTGTGAAGTATCGGGATTCAAGAAAGCCCCTCGGGGAACAACAGTACCATGCGGTTCTCAAAGCAGGGCTTGCCAGAGGTCGCAGCATTGAGGATATTTCCCTGGAGCATTTTCTGCGTGCATCGGAGCCGCCCTCCCACAACGAGTGGATTCCGGGAACTGACAGACTCAGGGCTGAGTACAACCAGGGTGCTCAGGCCAGACTTAACCAGTTGTGGAAGGATCTTGATCTGGCAATCATTGATATGTGCGAGGATCCCCTGCCAGAGTCGCGTCAGGGGCCGCAGAAACTCGCGGAGCTATTTCCGGTTCACGGGGGTGTGACTACGGCGCCGAGGGAGACTTTCAGGCCGGAGGGGCTGCATGCACAGTACGACGGGGAAAGGTGGAGTATTTCAGGTCGTGTTAAATGTCTGAGCAAGCAGGTGCCCCTCTGGCGTTTCATGGTCGGTGTGAGTCTCGACGCGGAGACAGGTTCGGGCGAGGGGTTTCAGATCGAAGAGTTCACTGTCGGGGAGGGGGCAACCGCGTCCAGGCAAGGGGTACGCTTCCAATGCGATGTTGATCAGGGGGTGAAGGAGGTCCAATTCAACGGGATCACGGGAGCGCTTCCTGGAGAGGTCACCGCGGATGACCTCCGGCGGACGCGTATCAAAATAGATGTCCGCGCGCGCATCAGGGAGGCCACCCCATGAGTACCGCAGTCTTTTACCCATACAGAACCGGCCCCGGCAGAATAACCTTCGGGCTCGACCCTGTCGGTGTCGAACTGCAGACAAGCAGTGACCGTTCTTTTATTGCATACGGCGAGCAGCTTGAGTCTCTCCGCCTCGCTGTTTCCGCTGCTGTTCCTGATGAGCTTGTCGGCTCCCTTCTTCCACCGGAAGAGACCGGTAACCCCCCGGTAGGGGTCAGGCTTCTGTGCAGAGGAAAGGAATCCAGAAAACGGTTCGTCGTCAACCTGACTGGAGACGGGACCGTGTATTCGGGTGAGCTGAATCTCGACATGAACGATTATGCCGGCGAGCTGATCTGCTCTATTGCCGTGGTGCGTACAACCAGGATGGAGGTAGCGGTCCCCGGTTATGCCTCCGACCGTGGAGCCATTCTCGCATGGTCAGAGGAGAGGAGAATTCTTTTTGATGCACCCCCGAAGCCACAGGGGAACTGCCTCGAAGTTCTATGGGAGAATTTTCCGGAAAGTGGGGATCCTTGGCGGAAGAGACACCCCGACAACCTGTTCGCGCTGGATCTCCACGGTGCCAGGCCCCGTATAGTCCTGAATGAAGCAATACAATTGGCGAGAACTGTTCTGGACAGCGCTGGTTCCCATGGAGCGAAAGCGCGGGTCAGGGATGCTGCTTTCTCCATGATAGTTCACCAGGGGTGGAGTTCCCTCGTATCCGTTTCCCTGGCAAGGCTTGCCACGGTGAAAAGAGATTACCCGGATGAGGGGGCTGATACGCCGGCGGAAATCCTGATTAAGGATCTTGAGGAATGGCAGGGAATCATCCTGCAGGATTGGAGCCGTTACCTCTTCCCTGATGAAGACCCGGCAACTGCATTGGAGAATATGACGGCCGCCGCGGGGGAACATGGTAAGACCTTAGAAATAATGGGGAAACTACCGAATGCAATCCAGGCGAGGTTCAGGACTTACAGATCATTTGAGGGGCTTGTCAAGGAGGTTGTGATGTCATGACGGTGCTTAAGCGGTATACAGATTCCGTGCGACATGCACAACTCGAAATGGCCCTTGAAAGAGCGACTTTTCTTCCGGTTGAGAGCATCGGGGCTGCTGCCGACTTCACCGGTATTCGTGAGACCTTTGCACGCCTGCTGGAGGAAACATCGGAGGGGGCGGAGAGGTCTTTCTGGGACGCGAGACTTGTCGAACCGTTGCATCAGGCATTAGTTATTTCGCGACGCCAGGCAGCGGACATGAGATTGTGGCACTGGCTGTGCATTTCCGAGCTGCAGGATATTGTCTGGGAAAGATGGCACGGGAAAATTCCCGGCAATCTGGCCGAAGCACTTACGGAGTCGCTTGCCGGGCGTTTTCTCGGGACGGCCACTCTTAACGGTGTCAGCAGAAATGCGCTGGCCCGGCTCTGGTGGTGCGGGGAGACTTTGAAAACAGGAGATGGTGCGGACCCCTATCTTCTCGCCAGAAAAGCATTGGAAAGACAGGATCTCTTCCAAGCCATTTTCGAGCGGGAGTTCGGGCTATATCCGCCGGCTGCTAGGGCCTGTCTGAAAAAGTACCAGGATGCACCGGCAAAGCAGTTCCGGAGAGGGACCAGAATGCTGAACCATTACCTTACGACCATCGCGGTAGAGTCACTTACGGAAAGTGACATCCTCGATATTCTGCCATAGCCAACGGATATTGAATGCCAACTGATGATTCATTGGATCCATCATGCGCAACCAGAAAGTAGTTCTGCCTGAACACCGGGAAACCTGCTCCCTCGCGGATCTGCGAAAACATTCGCAAAGTTTAAAGGGCCCGATAGCAGTAGACCTCTTCTCCGGGGCCGGTGGGATGAGTCTTGGGCTTGAGAACGCGGGGTTTCACGTGATTCTCGGGGTTGATTACGACAGGAACGCCATTGCAACCCACAGGGCATACTTCAGGGGATGTTCCCTGAACGCCGACCTCTCAGATCCCTCCATGCTGGAGAGGATTGTTACTTCACTGGCAGGAGTCAGAATATCTCTTCTTGCGTCCGGTCCTCCTTGCCAGCCGTTCTCAATGGCTGGAAGGGGTAAGATCCGTTCTCTCGCTGAAGGGGGATTCCGAGGCCACGATGATCGGAGGGAGCTCTGGTGCAGCGTGATAGATATTGCAGAAAAACTTCTCCCGAAGACTGTCCTCATCGAGAACGTTCCGGGAATGGCGCAGGGTGAGGATGTGAAGGTAGTCGGGAAAATCATCGAAAGCTTGGACAGAATCGGTTACGACGTTTACGCGAGGGTTCTGGCATCGCGGGATTACGGTGTCCCGCAGATCCGGGAGCGGATCTTCATCATCGCGGTCGAAACGGGAACATCTTTCAAATGGCCTTCCGCCACAAAACAGAAAGTAACACTCCGGGATGCCATTTCCGACCTGCCGGAGGTGGAACCGGGAATATTTAATGAATGTATCCCCAGCGGCAGTCCCGGGAGTGCGTTCCAGAGGATGGCCAGAAAGAGGCATGAATCAGGAGGCCACGGTAAGGTGTATGACCACTACACCCGGGGCGTCCGAAGCGATGACCACGAAGCATTCCGGATGATGGATCACAGGACTCGCTATCCGGACCTCCCTGAAGAGCTCAGACGTTATCGGAGCGATGCCTTTACCGACAAATACAAGCGTCTCGATTGGGATAATGTCTCTCGGACAATTACTGCCCACCTGCAGAGAGATGGCTACAGTTTCATTCATCCCGGGCAGCACCGTACGTTGACTGTCAGGGAGGCCGCCAGAATCCAGACATTCCCCGACTGGTTCCGTTATTCAGGGTCGATGGGGAATGCATTTGCTCAGATCGGGAATGCGGTCCCGCCTGTCCTGGCGGAGGCTCTCGGGCGGGCGATAATAAGAGCCATTGGAATCCCGAAATCTGAATCACGGCGGTCCTCCGCAGGCAAGGTTAAGGAAATCCTTGTTAATTGGATGTCCGGGCAGAATTCATCGGATCTTCTCCGGCCCTGGCATGGGGGTACCTCTCTCTGGCACACGGTGATGGGATTAGTTCTTTCCAATGAGCGGAACGGTGGGAGTACTGCCCGGGAATTCTGGAAGACATATTCACAACGATGGCCATCTCCCGAAATGTTTCTAAAGGACGGCATGAGGGAAACGGCCATACGTGCGTTGGGAGGAAATGGGGCATCTGAGCAACTGGAAAGAATCGCCCTGATACTGGAAGGCCAAGGAGAGAACTGGGGTGGCGTGCAGGATAAGTTGAAGGCAGAATTGCGGGCGGAGATTTTTTCCAGGGTAAGCGCTCTGATGGGAAAAGGTTCAGCTCTCGCTGCCCTTTCCCAGGTGGTGCGGGTTGTTGAGCGGGTATCCGGAGAAGTGTTGAAGGGGCCGAAGGCCAACAGGCAGCTTGCGCTGGCGTGCCTCATCGGTGAAACGGAAGACCCGAGAGTCCATGGGGCAATGCTGGAAATCGCCGATCGCCTGTGTCTCGCTGATGTGAAACATTGCGGTGTTTGCCCTCTGAAAAAAGTTTGTTCAAGTGCAAAGGGAAAACGAACAGGCAGGCCCAGAGGTACCTGTAAAATTATTGGAAATGCATGCAACGGAACTGACGGATCGATGGAAGCATTATTTCTTAAGGCATTGAGCAGATGCATAAAGGTTTCCGGTTTGACCCATATTTCCTGATTCAGAGCACGACTGCTCGGAGAAGTAGATTTCTGGGTTCCGGGTATCGACCTCCTTTTCCCTGATCCTGGCGGCTCAAGGAGTGGTTGACCGGTTTCCAAAGGGACCCTCCCGTGTCCATTTGATAACCATTAAGTTACTGGTACTAAGGTCCCATGTAAGGTTATCTGGAGTACTGCCGTCTCCACTGGTGAATACGACAGGCCTGACCAACCAGGTAAGGCCTGACCCGGGAGGAGGCCGCCATGCCACAATTCACCCTTACGGACCACGCCAGACGCAGGTTGAATGCCAGAAGAATTCCCCTCGACGCGGTGGATTTTGTCTTTAGGTACGGAAGGGAGCTTCCTTCCAGGGGTGCGGTTCTGCATGTACTTGGGCGCAGAGAGCTTGAACTGTTCCGAAAGGATGGAGTGAACGTGGATGGATACGAGGGGGTTCACGTAGTTGCATCGGAGGAGGGTACAGTCATTACGGCGTACAAAAATCGGTCGCCTCACAGATTGCGCCCTCGCGGCGGAAGTGGCGGTCGGTTCGATAGCAGTGGGTGGTGGTCGGAAACCGGAAATCACAGGGTTGCAGCCTAGCAAAGGGGTGGCTCAGGTTTTGTACGAGATAGAGTACTGGCGGACGAAAATAACGGGAAAACATCGGCAGAACGGGAGGCGAAGTGGCTGAGAAAACGAGGCATGTTATTGTCATCTTCATAGACAATGAGGAGGGAATATGTCTGAAGTAGTGGGTGGTAAGAACGGAGGGGGTATATGATGAAAAACGAGAATCAGATAAGGAATTTGGTCAAAAAACTACGATCTGGCGAATTCAACGATCGAGATAGGAAGACAGATGCAAATGATAGGGCTAGTTACCTAATAGATCATGACCCGCCAGATGGATGGAACTATTTTGAAAGTGATACCACCTGGTCAGAGAAGTGGATAATTTCAATGTCTCTTGGACCGTGGGAGGAAAAACAGACCCAGGATGTGATGGGAAAAGTTCTTGATGCTCTAAACAAGCGCCCCTTGACGAAATTGCACAAAAACGAAAGATTACCTTTTCCTAAATTGCAGGGGGATTGGCAATGGGAATGGACGATCTATCTATCAGAGTACCTCCGGGAAATTGATTGGAGTGACTCCGAGTTTTTCACGATGTTAAAGAATATTGACGGAGGCGGCTTGGCGGCAAGAGCTGCTTTAAGAGCAATATGCGAAGCTTGGGGCACAAGCAAGACAATAGATTATTTCATTCGAGAGGCTTTGGATCTAGAAATAATTCCTATCGACCGTCATGTAAAGAGAATGCTTGTTAATTTTGGTTTGTCCAATTTGAAACAAGAAGAATTGATTGCTTTGTGCAAGGCAATTGGAGTCAAACCACAGCGATTAGCTCGCGCATTGTACAAGGCATATTCTCCGCCGAATCTAGGGTAATAATCGCCATCAGTGCATCAGATTGTACGGATGAATATATGGGTGAATGATATGACCAATAGATCCTGGGTGCAGCTTAGGGATTATTCTGCTGCCCGAACGATACTCATTCTCCCCTGCAACGCTGCTGCTTGTGTGGGCAACTACTTCCGTGCCGAGGTTTACAGCAAGAGAGGATGGAATACTTGGCGAGAGGCAGATGCCAATCTTCGGGATCTCCGAAAAAAAGGGAGGGTTGGATTTGCCGCGGTGGACAGTTCCACACTTGATACTGTCCCAGACGATCCACACGGTGCGATTGTTCTTGAAACGGAGATGCGCCGAGCAACCAATCCTACCGGGGAAGATTGGGGCGCTCCTTCTTGGAAGTGGTTTCGCCCGACAAGATCTGGGCAATGGAAAAACCTGGATGGGCTAACGGATGCCCTTGTAAAGGGAGTCCGTCGGGTAAATGGGATGGGAATTCAAAATGTTTTCGCGCTTATTAATCCTCGAGCATATTTTCTGGCTCTCGCTGCTGCCGTGAATGAATGCGCCTTACTGAAAAATTGGATTCTGTTTCGAATGCCAGCACATCCTCGCCATCTGATTCCTGCGGTAAAGGAGGTGGCCCCGTTTGTCCGGGCGGTTGCTGGTGGAGCGAGAATCAAAGGCGGTATCTATCACGTTTCACCGCTGTTTCCCTTTTTGCAGGAGGAGGATAAAAGATACCGACATGCTCTTCCAGAGAGATGGGAGGAATATGGGAGGTTGCCGAGGATTTCTGATGTGAATGAACAATGGAGGATGCTTGACCAACACCTTCGCGGAGTGCCTACAAATATTCAGGGAGGTTTGAAATTATGATCAAGAGCGTGAGCATAAATTCTTCGATATGGGGAAAAAGTAGACCAGGTGGATTCCCGGAAAATGAATGTAATTAAGCTTCCCGTGCGGCATTACAAGCAAGGAACGGATGATTACGCCTGCGGTCCTGTCTGCATCCGGATGGGTATTGATTCCCTGCTGGCGCGGGAAGGAAAGCCTAGGCTCGATCGCGAGGCCATTAAAAGAATCGAGCACCTCACGATGAAGGGAAAGGTTTGGTCCTCCTCAGGCACCTGCCCCCGCCGGATGAAGAATGCGATCCGGAGGATGGGATTTGGCTGCCGGGAGATCCGCGGCGACACCGACGAGAAAAGAGTACGGAACCTGGTTCGGGCGATCGACGATCTTAATCCTGTCATTCTTGGGTGCATCGCAGACCTTGGCCCCGACAGGTATCGGCACTACTTTGTCCTCTTCGGGATCGATGACAAATACATCTTCATCCGCGATCCATACCCGGAAGGACGCCCGTCGAAAGTTCGCATCAAGGAGTTCTTGAAAAATGGAAAGCCGACCAGTTGGGGGAACAATCGATGGGGAGTCGAGGTTTACTTAAAGCCGAAGAATAGGTTTGGCAGGCTGACTACGTAGAATCTCCATCGCCGATTAGTGAGCCGGAATCAGCGACGAGGGCAGAAAGCAGATGATCCTCACCATCCATCGCGGGTCGAAGCAGATCGGCGGCTCATGCGTCGAACTGCGGTCCGCCAGCGGTGACCGGATCCTCCTGGATGTCGGCATGCCGCTCACCCAGCCAAACGGTAGCGATTGGCCGCGCGGGACCATGACTCGCCCGGGTGAGGAGTTGCGTCGCGAAGGCGTGCTGCCAGACATCGACGGACTGTATGCGGGTTCGACTCCGGGAGTCTCGACCCTGGTTCTGTCGCACGCGCACCTCGACCATTACGGTCTTGCGCATTATGTTCATCCTGACATACCGGTCTACGGCAGCCGGGGCACGATCGAGATGCTGCGGGCATCGAAGCTATTCGTCCCTGACGCCGCCGTACCTGCGGACCTGCGCGAGTTGCCGACCGCCGGCACGGTATCCGTTGGGTCCTTCTCCGTGCGGGGTATTCCGGTTGACCACGCCGCGCCCGATTCGAGAGCACTCCTGGTGGAGGCGGACGGGCAGCGCCTTCTGTATTCCGGCGACCTCCGTGCTCACGGTCGCCAGCAGCACCTGTTTGAGGAGTTGCCCGATGCAGCCGGAGTGATCGACGTGCTGGTTCTTGAAGGGACAACCGTGGGTCAGCCTCCAGGCTCACACGGTTTCGCGGATGAGGGGGATGTTGAGATTCGTCTTACCGAGTTATTGAGGCACGACGATGGTTTGATCGTTGTTATCGCCTCCGGCCAGAACATTGACCGGGCAGTTTCGGTCTATAACGCAGCACTCGCTGCCGGCCGGGAACTGGTGATCGACCCGTATCAGGCTTACGTCCTCATGACGCTGAAGGACGTCTGTCCCGAGGCGCCGCAGTTCGATTGGCCATCGGTTCGGGTGAAGTTCATCCCGTACCACGTTGCCAAGCTGAAGGACGGCGGCTTCTGGGAGTTGGCATGTAAGATGTCACGCGCCGGAAAGGTGTCGTTGGAGCAGTTGGCCGCGAATCCAAGCGGTTTCGTCTACCTCGCCCGGTCGAGCGGAGCCACCGTAAAACTGCTTCGCTCCTTGGCGCGTACGACGCGTCCAACAGTAGTCTGGTCACAGTGGAGCGGCTACCTAAAAAAGGGCGGCCCCGTTCCAAGCTTTTGTAAAGAAATCGGTATCGAGCCTTATATCATCCATTCCGGCGGACACGCGCATCCCGAGGATCTGGCAGATCTCGCCCGTCGTCTTCATGCAAGGGCGGTGATCCCAATCCACACGGAAGCGGCCGCGCAGTTCGCCGTTTTCATCCAGAATGTGCGAGTCGTCAACGATGGCGAACCGGTTGAGGTCGCGTCATTGACCGCCGACAACGATAGGGAAGCCACTTAACCAGGAGATCGAGAGGACGATCGGCTTCGCCGACCGCAGCTTAACTAAGGCGTCAAAACGACGCTACAAAATGAAAGGTGGTCCGCTTGGTCAGGACGTCGACTGCAGAGAAACACGGATACCGCTGCCCTGAGTGCGGCGACGAAC
>Ga0315276_10003307_pt1 | contig 14766 bp, 16 predicted proteins | sample YL17G05_0_MG_FD_204542 | JGI IMG/M metagenome (GOLD analysis project Ga0315276, IMG submission 204542) | Sediment microbial communities from Yellowstone Lake, YNP, Wyoming, USA - YL17G05_0 | ecosystem: Environmental > Aquatic > Freshwater > Lake > Sediment | place: USA: Wyoming | collected...
GGTTGAAACCAAGAGTCAAAAAAGTAGGCAAAAAACCTTCTAGGGGTCGCGCAAAGCATATTCAGCGTTATGCCTTATATCCTCATTAACATCTTGCGCAACCCCCAAACCCCCTTTTGCCCTTTTACTCCTGATGTGCATCCAAGGTGTTCTGTGGTGTTTTTGAAACTACGTTGTAGGCGAGTGGTTTAATACGGAATATCCGGTAAAAACCACAGACACAGGAATATAAAATAACAGCAATTACCAAAATTGAATGCACAAAGAAGATATAAGGCACAGGGGGGACCCGGGGGATAACGGCCGTGAGAAACGACAGGCTACTTGGCGACAACGATGATTACACGGCTCGTTAGCCCCCAGGCGGCTTTTTTCCCCCAGCTTTTTTCGCCGGTGAAAAAAGCTGGGAACAATATAATTAACAGTACAAAAGAACACTAGACTGTAATATAGCTGAGCCATCCAGGCGGCGTTAGCCGCTTCTGGATTACAGATAAAAAGCCTGCCGGAGAAAGCACAGGTTAAAGTTGGTACGGTATAATGTGAATCCCGTAGAATGATTATTGTATTGATATAAATCATTGCAACCATTTATTAAATTTGCTAAACTCATTTCAGTTAAAATTTAAACTAAAAAAATATGAAATTAGGAAAATACATCGTCGGTCTTTTAAGCGGACTTACTTTCGGTTTGCTGTTTGCGCCGAGAAAAGGCGAAGAACTAAGGGCTGAGCTTTCCAAAAAAAGTTCAAAATCAAGCTCAGAGGGCCTGAAGGTCCTGGGGAACGCTTTCAAAGGAGCGGGCAAAGACGCTTTATCTGAGATAAAGAATTTAAGCGAACACGAACAAGTGGCTGCTTTTCTTGAGCTCTCCCAGGAGAAAATGAGAAGTTTTCTTGAGGCGGCTCAAGAGAAGGGTTATGATGTTGCGGAGGCAATTCAGGAAAAACTTCAGTCATTCGCTGAGATGGCGAAAGGTAAAACTTTTGAAATTAAAGATAAAATTGTGGGCGGAAAACCAAGATTCAGTGCCATGAAAAACGAAACTTTTTCCTCGCGGAAAATTGGGCTTAAAAAAACGGGGAAAAAGCGAGCGAAAAAAGGTGTGAAAAAATAAATAAATCCTATAGGAGCACCAATCCAGCCTACGTAGCCACTTCGGCGGAGTAGGCTTGGAGTTCCAATTCAGACTACGTAGCCACTTCGGCGAAGAAGGCTCGGAGCTCCCATAGGGGTTCCATTTTGGTAAATAATATAAATCTTAATAACTTTAACCATGACCACATTATACCTTTCCTTAGCAATCGGAATCCTGAGCCTGGCTTATGCCGGTTTTAACACATACCGCGTGATGAAACACAGCGCAGGTTCACAAAAAATGCAGGATATATCAAAAGCGATACAAGAAGGAGCTATGGCTTATATGCACAGGCAGTTAAAGACAGTTGCGATTTTCGCGGCAGTTTTATTTATTATCCTTAGTGTTGTTCTTGACTGGAAAATCGGGATTTCATTTCTTTTTGGCGCAATTTTTTCCGCGGTCGCCGGTTATATCGGCATGAACGTTTCGGTCCGATCTAATGTAAGGACTACGGCCGCCGCTGAGAAAGGGTTAGACAACGCTTTATCAGTAGCCTTTATGGGTGGTTCCGTAAATGGACTGGCTGTTGTGGGTTTATCGCTTGTGGGGGTAAGCGGGCTTTTCCTGATGTATAAAACAATGGGTATTGATGCTTTAAAAATACCGCATCTCCTGATTGGTTTTGGGTTTGGTGCTTCCCTAATCTCTTTATTCGCCCGTGTAGGCGGGGGGATTTACACGAAAGCCGCTGACGTTGGCGCTGACATTGTAGGAAAAGTCGAAGCCGGAATACCTGAAGACGACCCAAGAAACCCGGCTACAATCGCTGATAACGTAGGTGATAACGTGGGTGACTGCGCGGGCATGGGAGCCGACCTGTTTGAAACTTACGCTGTGACGCTTATCGCCGCGATGATACTCGCTGTTGCGGAAGGATACTCAGACACATTCGTTTTTTACCCGTTACTGCTTGGCGCTGTAGCTGTGGTAGCCACGATAATCGGCACAAATTTTATTAAAACAAACAAAAAAGGTTCGATAATGGCCGCGCTTTATAAAGGAATGGTAGTCACACAGATCCTTTCTTTGATAGGATTCTTTATAATCACAATGTATGTTATTCCTGCAAACTCAGAACCTGTAAAACTTTTTCTGACCACGTTCGTCGGCGCGATTGTGACAGTTCTTCTTATTGTCATCACCGAATACTACACAGCCACGAAATACCGTCCTGTGCAGGAAACCGCGCGCGCTTCTGAAACGGGAGCAGGAACAAATGTGATTATCGGACTTTCAGTTGGTATGGAAAGCACATTCCTGCCAGTCCTTGTCATTGCTGCCGCAATAATGGCTTCTTATTATCTCGGAGGACTTTACGGCATTGCGATTGCCGCGGTTTCGATGCTCAGCACAACTGGAATGATTATTGCTATGGATTCTTATGGGCCTATTACAGATAACGCTGGAGGCATTGCTGAAATGGCGCATCTTGATGAAAAAGTCCGGAAAGTAACTGATGCTCTGGATGCTGTAGGAAATACTACAAAAGCTGTTACAAAAGGCTACGCTATCGGTTCCGCTGCTCTTGCTGCCCTTGTGCTATTTCAGGATTATAACGGCGCGCTTCTGGAATCAGGAAAACGCCTGATTTTTGACCTTACTGATTATCAGGTAATTATTGGTTTGTTTATAGGAGGCTTAATTCCTTACGTCTTTTCATCCGTTACCATGAAAGCTGTTGGTAAGACCGCGCATGCCGTAGTCCAGGAAGTCAGGCGCCAGTTTAAAGAGATAAAGGGTATTATGGAAGGAAAGGCAAAACCTGATTACAAAAAATGCGTTGATATAGTTACAAAAGCAGCCTTGTTTGAAATGATTGTACCTGCTTTGATAGCCGTTCTGTTCCCCGTTCTTGTTGGGTTCATCCTTGGACCCAAAGCCTTAGGGGGTATGCTTATCGGTGTAATCGTTTCAGGCTTGCTTTTGGCGATATCGATGTGCAATGGTGGGGCAACATGGGATAACGCGAAAAAATACATCGAATCAGGTCATTTCGGCGGCAAAGGTTCACCAGCGCATAAGGCTGCCGTTGTCGGCGACACAGTCGGCGATCCTTACAAAGACACCTCTGGCCCGGCTTTGAACGCGCTTATTAAGGTGATAAATACAATTGCGCTTTTAATAGCCTCGCTCATCGCTTCGTGGAGCTTATTCTGATTGATTTAGATTGACTTCGGTTGATATCGTTGGACATATCTGGACACCATCAATCGAAGTCCATCGGTTAAAGTTCCAATAATTTCTCAACAAGCTCGTCTATTTCATTGTCATCAAGCCCATGGGCTTCGCATGCTTCCCTGAGAGTTTCCATAGACTGGACTTTTGAATTCTCTGAAAAAATTCCATAGCTGAAGAAAAGGTCTTTCGCATGAGGTTTGATTACCAGCACCTCATTTATTGTCATGTCAGCGTGTATTTCTGGCATAATTTTGTTATTAACGATATAACGACACAACGATACAACAAAAAATTACAAGTTACAAATCCCAAGTTCCAAGTAAGCTCCAAAATACAAATTACAAAATTTATTACTTGTAGCTTATTATTTGTAATTTACTTGTAATTTGTGGCTTGTAATTTGTTACTTTAAAAAGTGTCGTGTCGTCGCATCGTCGTCTCGTTGGTTTCAGAATTGATCAAATCAACCAAATCCTGAATTTCTTTATCCGAAAGACCGTGCGCCTTTGCGCCTTCTTCCAAAGTCTCAATAGCGCCAAGTTCACAGCCCGCACAACCTAAGCCGAAATTAAGCAAAATTTTACAAGCTTCGGGCTTGGTTTTGAGAATTTCTTGGATAGTCATATTTGCGCGTATATTTTTCATAAAATTTTGTTACATTTGACTTTTTCAGCCAGTGGCCGATCTGCCTATGGCTGAAACTTTTGACATTTGACAGTCAAAGGTCAATAGTCAATTGTCAAATGTGAATCAGGTTCTTTACCAAGATATTTTAATAAAGCATTTTTTACTGAAATTAGTCCGAGTAGCGCACATTTGCTTCTCCGTAAGCTGATTTCAATTCCCAGCGCCTCAAAAAGTTCTTCTTTTGTCATCGCTAAAACTTCATCAACAGTTTTTCCGATCAAAAGGTCACCAAGTATATCAGCCGCAGCCTGACTTATTGCGCAACCTTCGCCGGAAAATGTATAACCTTTAATTTTAGAGTTTAGAACTTCGAGTTTAGAGTTTAATCTATCCCCGCACGAATGGTTCACTTCCTCATTTTCCGCGTTCGCCTTCACCGCCTTGTCTTTGTAATAAGGTTCTTTGTATCGGTCTAAGATGTTTTGGGCGTACAAATCCATGTTCGTATAGTGGGCAGAATTGTGGCTAGAGTTGCCCGCCTGAATGGAACGGGCAGGTGGCTAGGATTGTGGTTTGTATTACAGGTTTTCATCAACTATTCTGTCCACTATCCTGCCCACAATTCGATCCACTATTCGGTTAGTTAAAATACTCATAAATTTCCCTCAAAACCTCACAGCATTTATCAATTTCCTCAATCGTATTATAAAACGCCAAGCTTATCCTCGCAGTTCCAGGAATTCCGAGAGAATCCATATACGGTTGCGCGCAGTGGTGTCCTGCCCGTGTGCAGATATTCTGTTTTGAAAGGCCTTCGGCAATGTCATGCGGGTGAACATTTTTCATTGTAAAAGAGACAATAGAACCACGATTCTGGATGTCTTTGGGTCCTATAATTTTGATGAAAGGCATCGAATTCAGTTTATCAAGCAGATAAGAGGTCAGAGATTTCTCAATATTAATTATTTTTTCAAAACCAATTGAATTTATATAATCAATTGCGGCTTTAAGTCCAACAGCGCCCGCGATATCCGGTGTACCGGCTTCGAATTTGTTAGGAAGAGATGCGGGAGTAAATCTATCCAATCGGACATCATCTATCATATCCCCACCGCCAAGAAACGGTGGCATTTTGTTCAGAAGCTCTTCTTTTCCGTATAAAACGCCGATTCCCGTCGGTCCGTAAAGCTTATGACCAGTAAATACAAGGAAATCCGCATCCAGCTTTTGAACATCAATCGATTGATGTACCGCAAGCTGTGCCGCATCGATTAAAATTTTAGCGCCGACTTCATGCGCTTTCTTAATAATAGGGGATAGGTCGGTTATCGCGCCGGTTACATTAGACATTCCGGAAATGGAGACCAGTTTTACAGTTTTGTCGATTAAATCTGGATTAAAGTTGATAAATCCGTCATCAGTTACGTCAAAATATCTGATTTTAATTCCTTTTCTTTCTTTAAGCTGAAGCCATGGCACGATGTTCGCGTGGTGCTCCAGTTTACTGAGAACGACAGTATCTCCGTGCTTCAGTGTTTCGCCAAACGTCCGCGCCACAAGATTAATAGATTCAGTAGCGTTGCGGGTGAAAATGATTTCGCGGGAATTCTCCACACCGATAAAATCCGCAACAGTTTGCCTCGCGCCTTCATAAAGTAAGGTAGCTTCTTCCGCCAAAAAATGAGGTCCGCGGTGGATATTGCTGTTGCTCTGTTCGTAGAAATTCCGAATTGCATCTATTACACACTTCGGCTTCTGGCTTGTCGCGCCGTTGTCGAAATATATAAGGTCTGGCCGGTGTTTGAAGATCGGGAAATCTTGTTTGTAATTCATATTATAATAGGTGTGTTTCTGTTATTCTGAAGGCGCGAATCATCATTCGCGCTGGCGCGATTAGGGAATCGCGCCTTCAGATAATCTGATATATTTCATTCCTTAATTCCGCTAAATCACTAATCTTATCCACCTGCTCCGCCACAAATCCGTTTACAAGCATCTTTTTAGCATCTTTTTCATCGATCCCACGCGTTGCCAGATAAAACAGAGACTCATCATTCAAATTTGTAACAGACGCGCTATGACCTGCTTTTACGTCATTGGTCGCGATGTTGAGTTTGGGTGTCGTTTTTATGTTTGCGTCTCTGCTGAGTAGTAGAGAATCCTGCCTTAAATGAGCATTAGTACCACCGCCGTTGTTCGCAATACTGATTGCGCCGTTTATCATTAGCTGACCTTTATCGAGCGCTATGCCTTTAGCGATAATTCTTCCATTGCCGTTCTTTGATTTATAAGTATTAGAAATATCAAAACGGTGATTTTGGTCGTTGTGAGTTCTGCATAAGAGATCTGCGTTCAGGCTTCCGTATTCATTAAGCGAGACCTGTTGAAGTGTGCTTCGCACATCCTTTGCTCCCAGTTGAAAGTTTAAAAAATGTACATTCGCGGATTTTTTTGCCTCAACCTCGCTGATGTCGGTTAATTTTGAGCCGCTGGTAAGATTCTGATAAGTGATCATGCGGAGATCACTGTCCTTCTCCGCATAAACTCGGGAATGAAACATGATAGTCTGGTCTTTTTTGTTTTCGAATCGTTCGATAATTGTGACTTTAACATTTTTTCCGATTTTAATTATCAAATTAACGTTTAAATCAATTAAAGTGTCGTTAAATGTGATGTTCAGAGGCTCTTTAACAATAACGTTATCCCGAATAGACAAAATATACTCATTTTCTGAGTCGCGTTTTAGTAAAACGGATGGATTTTCGGTATCTAATTTTAATAATTGACTGTCTGCCATTTAGAGCTTAAATGTAAAATGTAAAATGATAAATGAGAATGCGAAATACGAAATCTGAAATGCGAAATAAAGTAGGCGTTAGCCTACGCTGTTCTCCATCTCCATCTCAATAAGCCTGTTCATCTCCACCGCGTATTCGAGTGGCAGTTCACGGACAACCGGATTAATAAAACCATTAACTATCATCGCCTCAGCCTGATCTTCAGGTATACCGCGTGAAGTAAGGTAAAAAATATCCTCTTCATTCAATCTGCCAACGCGGGCTTCATGGTTTACTGTGGCAGTTTCGTTATCCACTTTGATATCAGGGATTGTGTCTGATGCTGAGATATGGTCAAGGATAAGCGCGTCGCATTCAACTTGAGCAATGGCGTTTTCAGCAGTTTTGGCGACATGAAGAAGGCCTCGGTAAACAGAAATTCCTCCGCCTTTGGAAATTGATTTCATTACAACGTGTGAACTGGTGTTTTTGCCAATGTGAAACACTTTCGCGCCGGTGTGCTGAATCTGCCCTTCGTTGGCGAAAGCGATTCCCAGATGGTCAGCTTTACTACCATCGCCTTTTAAAATACTGCATGGGTAAAGCATCATAACTCCGCTACCCATATTCCCGCCGACCCATTCTATTACAGAATTTTCTTCTATTATCGCCCTTTTGGTATTAAGGTTATACGTATCTCTGCTCCAGTTTTCGACAGAAGAATAGCGAAATTTCGCGTTTTTACCGACAAATATCTCTACACATCCGGCATGTAGCGCGTGCGAACCATATTTTGGCGCGCTGCATCCTTCGATATAATGTCCTTCAGCGCCGTCTTCGATAATTATAAGAGTATGCTCAAACTGCCCCATGTTCATGGCGTTCATTCGGAAATAAGACTGAAGGGGTTTTTCGACTTTCACTCCTTTCGGGATGTAAAGAAACGTTCCTCCGCTCCAAACCGCGCCATGCAATGCCGCGAATTTATGGTCATTCGGGGGTACGCATTTCATAAAATATTTTTTTACCAATTCAGCATATTTATGCAGGGCAATATCAAGGTCAGTGAAAATAACACCTTTATCTGAAAGCTCTTTTTCAATTGAATGGTAAATAGCCTCGCTTTCATACTGCGCGCCCACACCCGCCAGAACCTTTCTTTCAGCCTCAGGAATCCCGAGTCGTTCAAAAGTGTATTTGATTTCCTTGGGCACATCTTCCCACGTCTTAAAACCGCCTTTCTTATCCGCTGCTTTCGCAAAGAAACAGATTTCATCAAACTTAAGTGAATAAAGTTCAGGTCCGAATTCAGGCAAGGGGAGTGTATTGAAATAATCAAATGATCTTAACCTTAAAGCCAGCATCCAGTCAGGTTCATTTTTATCTTTTGATATGTATTCGACTAATTCACGATTCAGGCCTTTTCGAAATTTCTTGATGTAATCGGACTTATTTTTATGGTCGAAAACATCGCGCGAAAGGCCAGAAAAAATCGGTTTGTTTGGTTTGCAGGCAACCCGTGATTTGTGCATTGACGTTTTCATGATGTTTATAAACCGAACCTCTGAAGGCGACATTGATCAATGTCGTCTAAGGTGGGTATAAAAATGTCGCCTTCAGATATTCTGATAACCCGTATCGCACAACTTCCGCGCAAACTCCTTCCCACCGGATTTGATTATTCTCCCGTTTTTAAGAACATGTACATGTGTCGGTTCAATATATTTAAGAATTGTGTGGTAGTGGGTCACAATTATCGCAGACATATTTCCATGACTTTCTTTGTGAAGTTTTATAATTCCGTCGCACACGTTTTTAAGCGCGTCCACATCAAGCCCGGAATCAGTTTCATCCATAATAGCTATTTTTGGTTTTAAGACGGCCATCTGTAATATTTCCGATTTCTTTTTTTCACCTCCTGAAAATCCGTGGTTAAGATATCGTGTAGCTAACTTTTCATCCATATTGAATTCCTTCATGATGTCGCTTAGCATCTTCTTAAATCTGAACACAAGAACTGGCGGCTTATCAGGATGTAGATGTTTCTGATGAGCTTTGTACGCAGAAAGCAGAAATTCTTCCAAAGTCACACCGCTTATTTCTTTTGGGTATTGGAAAGCAAGAAAAATCCCCAAAAGCGCTCTCATATCAGGTTTTAAATTCAGTATGCTATTTCCGTTAAACAAAATATCTCCTTTCGTTACGGTATATTTCGGATGGCCCATGATGACGTTGGAAAGAGTGCTTTTGCCACTTCCATTCGGTCCCATTAGCGCGTGGATCTCGCCTTCATTGATTACAAGGTCGACCCCATGTAGAACAGCTTTGCCGTCAACCGAAGCATGGAGATTAAAAATTTCTAACATATTAATAAATTAATAGTTAAGAATTAAGAGTTAAGAGTTTTAACTATACCTTTGCGGAGACTTCGCTCGACTGGATAGTTTTTTGAGGTTCCGAAAAGTACGATATTAAAATCATCAATTTTATTCACAACTGAATTGTCTGAGATAAGTTTTAAGACATTATTTTTATCGATATTAATATCATAAATCGTCTTTTTATCTTTACAGACAAAATAGGCTTTATTAGATAGATCGGCATCAAATCGTACTGGTTCACCGGGTATGTCGATTCTTTTGATCAAGTTTTGCGAAGCGAGGATATCCAGATTCCTATAAACAGTGCCTACGCTGATTTTCGGCAGTTGTTTTTTCGTGAGTTTATAAATCTGCTCTGCAGTAGGGTGGTAGCATGCGGACTTTATGACCTCAAGGACGACTTTTCTCTGGTTTGTCAGCCGGGTTTTCATGTTATTAGGAATAATTCCTATTAAGTAACAATATTCTATTCTATATGGAAATATGTTGCAATATGAAAATGGAAGTCAGACATATTGCTAAACTTGTAAACAACCAAAACCTGATACTGACCCAAAACAATTGAAGCTTTGGGAATAGTAAGTCAAATAGACACCAGATAGTCAATTTGGACTCAATCTGGATTCAATATGGCGTCAGTTTGGGGTCAATCTGGCGTCAATTTGGATTAGGGGCGATGCGATTTTTTTCTCTTTCTAAGTACTTTTAACTGAGCGATAGACTGTTCCAGCAAGGCTGTTGCATCCGCAAAAGAACGGTCGTCTGCGAATTTTTTTTCTGTAAGAGCTGTTTCTGCGCGCTGTTTTGCTTCTAAAATCTTTTCTTCAGTAAGTTCGTCCAAAAGGTCAGCGGTATCCGCTAAAATAGAAACCTTATCACTTTCCACCATCAGGAAACCGTTCCCGATAGCGAGAAATTTTTCTTTTCCGTCTTCTTCACGTATCTTAATTTCCCCGGCTTTTAACGGCGTAATCAAAGGTATGTGGTGAGGAAGAATAGTAAGTTCGCCTTCCACCCCTGGAACAGTGATAGCTACGGCATTGCCTGCAAACACCTTGCGATACATGCTGATGATTTCTAAAGATAAATGGGACATAAAATATAATTGTTTATCAGTAGGAGTTGGAACCTTGATTTACATGATTTTTGACCATGGATTTGCAGGATTAGACTGATGTTCTGATTGCAGAGTTCAGCTTATTAATTATTAAATTATTTTTCTTAGCGTCAGTTTACTATTAAGCAGATCAATCCTGTAATCAAGATAATCCTTAAATCAAGGTCATTTTTTTGCTTCTGCAATGACTTCATCGATCGAACCTTTCATATAGAAAGCGTCCTCAGGCAGATGGTCGTGCTTTCCTTCGATTATTTCTTTGAAACCACGAACAGTTTCCTCTCGCGATACATATTTACCAGGCCTTCCTGTAAACACTTCGCCCACGAAAAAAGGCTGTGAAAGGAATTTCTGGATCTTGCGGGCTCGGCCAACGAGCATTTTATCATCAGGCGTTAGTTCTTCCATACCAAGGATAGCGATAATATCCTGCAAGTCTTTATATCTCTGAAGAATCCTTTGAAGCTCGCGGGCTACCATATAGTGTTCTTCACCGGCGACTTCTGCGGAAAGAACAGTAGAAGTTGAATCAAGAGGATCAACAGCCGGATATAAACCAAGCTCGGCAAGATTACGCGCAAGCACAACAGTTGAATCAAGGTGCGCGAATGTTGTGGCTGGAGCAGGGTCAGTAAGGTCATCAGCTGGCACGTAAACCGCTTGAACTGATGTGATAGATCCTTTATGCGTTGATGTTATGCGTTCCTGCAGGGCACCCATTTCCGTAGCAAGAGTTGGCTGGTAACCTACAGCGGAAGGCAAACGGCCGAGAAGGGCTGACACTTCGGAACCTGCCTGTGTGAAACGGAAAATGTTATCGATGAATAAAAGAACGTCTTTACCCTGCTCATCTCTCCATTCTTCAGCAACAGTCAAAGCGGAAAGTGCAACGCGGGCGCGCGCTCCTGGTGGTTCATTCATCTGTCCGAACACCATCGCGGTCTTTTCGATAACGCCAGAATTTGTCATTTCATGGTAAAGGTCATTGCCCTCGCGTGTTCGTTCGCCTACGCCAGCAAAAACCGAGAAACCGCCATGTTCAGCGGCAATATTGCGGATGAGTTCCTGAATGACTACTGTTTTACCTACGCCAGCGCCTCCGAATAATCCGACTTTGCCGCCTTTAATAAATGGCGCGATAAGGTCGATTACTTTAATGCCCGTCTCAAATATCTCCAGTTTCGTGTTCTGTTCCTTAAAAGTTGGGGCAGCGCGGTGGATAGGTTTCCTTTTATTAGCTTTAAATGGCTTATCGTCAATCGGTTCCCCAAGCAGATTAAACACACGCCCAAGTACTTCATCCCCGACAGGAACAGATATAGGCGCGCCAAGGTCTTCGATCTCCTGACCTCTTCTAAGGCCATCGGTAGATGACATGGCTACAGTGCGAACTTGTTTTTCGCCTATGTGTTGCTGGACCTCAAGGATAAGTTCCTTGTCGCCGATTTTAGTTGATAAAGCATTGTAGATATCGGGGACTTTGTCCTGGAATTCGCAGTCTACGACTACGCCGATTACTCTTGTGATGACACCTTTATTCATTTTAGAAGATTAAATATTAATTTGAAATTGGAAATTTGTAATTTGCTAATCGTGTAATCCTGATAATCAATCATGGCAATCCTTTAATCAGGCGAATCAAGGTCAGCCTTTCATCGCTTCGCCAGCGGTCACTATTTCAGCGATTTCCGCTGTGATCCCGCTTTGGCGTATTTCATTTCCGGTCATTGTTAGATCATCAATAATATCGCCGGCAGCATCGGTAGCGTTTTTCATAGCGACCATACGGGCGGAATGTTCACTTGCTTCACCTTCCAGAATCGACTGGTATATCTGCATCTCTGAAAGTCTTGGAACTAAAAGCTGAAGTACTTTTGTTGGTTCCGGCTCAATAAGATAATCATAATCACGATGAACGATAGGTTCGTTTTCTTTTCCTAACAATTCTCTCGCTAAAGCTAAAAGACTTTTCCGTGAAAGAGGGAGCAAAGTCTTTAATACAGGAATTTGCTTAACCGTATTAACGAAATGGGTATAGGCTATTTTTACTGAATCGGATTTTTCATCAATATATTCATCGAAAACCATTTTTACTATTGGCGCCACATCACTGTAATAGATCTTCTTGATGCCGGAAAAATCAGCAGTAATCGTATAACCCAATCTCATAAGAGTATCGCGGCCTTTCTTGCCGATAGTTATTATGGTGTACGAATCTTTCGGCAAAGTTTTTAGGAAATTGTGGGCTTTATTTATTACATTCAAATTAAATCCTCCGCAAAGTCCGCGATCAGAAGTAACAACAATTATAGTAGTATGTTTAACCTCGCGTTTTGCAAATAGGGGATGACGCACTTTACCTGTACTGGAAGATAAACTTACAAGGATTTCCATAGCTTTCTCAGCGTAAGACCTTGTTTTAAGCGTGGCCATTTGTGCTTTGCGCATTTTGCTAGCGGAAACCATTTCCATGGTCTTGGTGATCTGTTTGGTGTTCTTTACACCCTTTATGCGCCTGCGGATTTCACGTAGGTTATTTGGCATATTTATTAAGCAACAAGAGTATTAGCAGTTTGGATTTTAATTTTTTCTTTATATTGAGAGAAATTTGAATCAATCATGCCTTGTATCATTTTGGGCAAACCATTTAGAGGCAGGGGATTGCCTTTATAGTCAACTAGCATAATGAAAAAGGGTTCCTCCTTAGTAAATGCATCGGAACCTTTCCCATGGCTTCCAAACGCAATTGAAACAGCAACTTTGATTTCTTCAACAGCATATTTAAAATCATTTGTCAGTCTTGGATTGATCATAAAACCATTAGGTAGCTCACGTTCGGTGTCCAATTCAGGCATGAGATCTAATTTGTTTGTAAAATCAACATATACCCCAGTTTCATTATGCCCGCCTGGCGCTTCTGCCTCTTTAACCTTAACTTTTTTTTCTGCCCTTCGGCTTAATTCAGCGCCCAGTCTTTCAGCAAAACTTTGAGCTGCTTCTGTAGCTTGGTCGTCTGTAGGCTTTTCTATTCCTTTACTTTTGAGATAGATTTTCGCAGCTCCACATCCACCATGTCCGCGATGCCATGTTAAAGTTTCAAGTTCATCCTTTTTAACCATTTCAGTTAAAATCTTCATATATTGTTCTTTAGGCAGATCTGTTTCTGGATCACGTGGTAAAAGTATTCCTGAACCTGCAAGCCCAAGACAGCCCTCAGGCAGAACACGGCCATCAATACATCCGATAATCCTGTTATCTTCTTGTAAAAAGTTTTTTGCCTCTTTAGAACTTAAAAATTCTTGTAACATAGTTATGGGTATTACCTCTTTTATTTTTTCACGAGATTCTGGCGATTGCATAGAAGGGCAATAATTTATTAAGCTTTTTTCTCAACAAACCAATCTCTTGAAACATGTTTTTCCTTGAATTCCTTAAGGCCGTGTTCAAGCTTCTTGGTTATTTCATCTGTAAGTTCGCGTTTTTCTGTAATATCTTTTTCAACAGATGGATGATGTTTATCCATAAATTCAAAGAATTTCATTTCAAACTCAGATAATTTTGAAACTTTTAGCTCATCCAAATGGCCTCTTGTGCCTGCGAAGATGATCATTACTTCTTTCGAGAAGTGCAAAGGTACAAAAGCGCCTTGTTTAAGGATTTCTGTCATACGCTTTCCACGTTCGATTTTATTCTTTGTGGCTTCATCAAGATCGGAACCGAATTGGGCGAAAGACGCGAGTTCGCGGAACTGAGCAAGGTCAAGGCGAAGCTGGCCTGCGACCTTTTTCATAGCTTTTGTCTGGGCGGAAGAGCCTACGCGGGAAACTGAAAGGCCGACGTTTAAAGCTGGCCTGATACCCTGATAAAACAGATCAGTTTCAACATAGATCTGGCCATCTGTAATCGAGATTACGTTTGTCGGAATGTACGCGGACATGTCTCCAGCCTGAGTCTCAATAATCGGAAGGGCTGTAAGTGAACCGCCGCCATAATTCTTATTTAATTTCGAAGCGCGTTCAAGAAGCCTTGAATGAAGATAAAATACGTCTCCCGGATAGGCTTCACGTCCTGGCGGTCGGCGCAGAAGCAAAGAAATCTGTCTATATGCGACAGCGTGCTTGGATAAATCATCATAAACCACCAAAGCGTCTTTTCCTTTATCCATAAAATACTCTCCGATTGCGCATCCAACGTAAGGAGCAAAGTAATTTAGCGCGGCAGGAGCGTCGGAAGGGGAAGCGATGACTATTGTGTAATCCATCGCCCCTCGTTTTGTGAGTTCAGCTACAATGCGAGCGACTTTCGCTTGCTTCTGTCCAACAGCTACATAAATACAGATCATATCCTCGCCTTTCTGATTCACAATTGTGTCCAAGGCGATTTGAGTTTTACCAGTCTGCCTGTCTCCGATAATGAGCTCGCGTTGTCCCCGTCCGATCGGAATCATGGCGTCAATTGCTTTAATTCCCGTGTGCACGGGTTGTTTTACGCCTTCGCGTGTAATGATTCCGGAAGCTATTCTTTCAACAGGATAAAAAGTATTTG
>Ga0315276_10003310_pt1 | contig 14761 bp, 13 predicted proteins | sample YL17G05_0_MG_FD_204542 | JGI IMG/M metagenome (GOLD analysis project Ga0315276, IMG submission 204542) | Sediment microbial communities from Yellowstone Lake, YNP, Wyoming, USA - YL17G05_0 | ecosystem: Environmental > Aquatic > Freshwater > Lake > Sediment | place: USA: Wyoming | collected...
TTTAATATAGTTGTTATACTATCAGCTGGCAAACCCACAACAAAACTGGAAACAGCACCTATTCCGCTATCAGAAACCGTTTTTATCATTTCGACAGCTTTATCAAGCGGCACCTTCTTATTCATTTGTTGAAGCACTTTTTCATCACCCGATTCCACGCCTACAAGAATTCTTTTACATCCTGCTTTTTTCATTATCGAAAGCAATTCTTCATCAAGGCAATCGAGCCTGCATCTGGCTTGCCAGTCCGACGTAATATTATTTCTAGATATCTTATCACAAATTTCTATCGCTTTGTCTCTGTATGTACTAAAGTTATCAATATCAAACTGAATGGAATTAAAACCAAGTGTTTTCAATCTAGCCAATTCAAGAGCAATCCTCTGAGGCGAAAAAAAACGCACTTTTCTTTCCCAGAAGGAAGGTGTCGTGCAATATGAACAACTAAAAGAGCATCCCCTACCTACTGGCAAAACGGCCTCATTTATGTTTCCATTTTTTATGTACTGGCACATTCCCCCATGTAAGACATTATAATCAAGAGGAGACAGTGTATCTAAATTGCTTATCAATTCCCTAGCTGGATTTTTTTTAATGCCACCTTTTGCTCTAAACGTAATTCCAGGAATCTTGCCAATGTCCTGACTATTATTCAATTTATCTACAAGCTCTAGAAATGTCAGCTCACCTTCTCCCCTTACTATAAGATCAATGCATTTAAAGGCTTTGAGCCATGATAAATCTTTAAGGGAAGCATTAATATTTCCAAAAGTTATAATAGTGTTTCTTTTTTTATTTTTTATTTCATGAGCAATTCTCAGCGCAGCTATTTCCAGCGTAACTATGCATGAAAAACCCACAATATCTGCATCATGATTATTAAGAACATAGTCCGCAATATTTTTATATAGATTCTTATCCGTTTTTATGCCCTCTTTTTTTATAATACACGCCATGTCAAATACTTTAACGTCATAGTTTTCACACTTTAGTAAAGTTGAAATTGATATTAAGCCAAGGGGAGGCAAACTATACAACAGACTGTTCGATGGATATATTAGAGCTATCTTCATTGGTTTCAAAAGGCACATAATACAATCCCCAAGTTTAAATAAACTTGGGGATTGTATTTTTTTGTTCTTATGCCTTTCCCGGCTTTACCACATTGAGCTTAGTGGTAGCCGACTTTGTTTCAACTTTCTTTACTTTAAACATATTTTCTCACCTCCCCTCGTTTTAGAATCTTTATTTTTGATAAGCAATTTTCATACCACATCTTAAATCCATTCTTTCATATATTTTAGCGCATCCTCGCATAGTCGAGATGTTCGTTTTTCCGAACTATGAACATCAATCTGTTCCATTCTTTAAATAAAATAAGATCTTAAATTTTCTGAATTCTTAAAACGGCCAAATGCTGCAAATTTCAGCAAACATGCTGGTTGGCACATCAGTTGCTTATGTTTCGGTGTCCGACACGTGTCGGACACAGTTATTATACGACGTGTGATGGGTAGATACTGCAGCAAATTAATGCACCATGTTCTATTTTTGTGCAGCGGCTCACAAACAGGCCATTGAAATATATATGCAATTACTTGGCATAAATTCTGCTCTTGGTGATTGATATGAACTCTGTCCGCTTCAAGAGAGTCATTGCCTTTGTCGCCAACTTCCTCGTCCTTTCATGGCATATCTTCCCGACCATCTCGCATGCCACACAAAACTCGTATGATTTATCCGTTGTCATCTGGCCGCAACGTGACGGCACCTCAGATGATACAACAAACGATGTCTCAGGGGCGCTGAGGAAGGCGCTTCCGGTCATAATGCCGGTTCATATTATCGGATCACAGATTACTGAAGATGTGCTTTCCTATCATCAAAAGGAGGCGTTGGTTCCAACTGGAGGGAAGAACGAGGCGGAAAAAACTCTTGCAAACGCCAAAGAACATTACTTCCAATTTCAATATGACGAAGCGCTCGCGGAGTCCTCACGCGCAGTTGAGATTTATTCTGCCGGCAGCATTTCCGAAAACGGCTTTCACCTCCAAGATGCCCTGATCACACAAGCAATCATTGCCAAGGCGGCGGGAGACGCCGCCCTTGCAAAGAACGCATTCGATCGTGTCGTTAGCCTCAACCCCTTCTATCGCATAGATAAAAAACTTTTTCCTCCAAGCATCGTCGAAATGTTTGAAAAATCCCGAAGCACACTCATGCAGGGCGCATCAGGTTCGTTGAAGGTGGAGACGGATCCCCAAGCCGCCGAGGTCTTTTTGAACGGCATCCTTCAGGGCGTAACACCTTTTGATCTCCCACAGGTTCCAGTTGGTTCCTACACGCTGCTCATCAAGACCAATAAATACCAGCCGGTCACAAAAACCATCACAATCGCCGACGGTGAAAAGCTCATTGTGAAGGAAAAACTGACGTGGACAAACACCCAAACGGGAAAAAAGTCTTCGCATACACAAAACGCAAGGGCAGAGATTGAAGAGGGCTTAAGGATTGCAGACCTGCTCAAGGCAGACAAGGCGGTACTCATCGACTGTGATGAAAACGGCAAGGTCGGAACGCTTTATGCGCGCATAGTGGATCGCCAGTATCGTGCGGCGCACAGGCCCGTTGTTGTCGAATACGACGCGGTCGAGGGGCGAGCTCAGGCAGTCGCGGATCTGACTGAAACACTGGCATCGCTAACGCGCATCAATCTTCTGAATGATCCGATGAAGTATCTCGATCCCGATGGACTTGGCGATCCGATCCTGCTCACCGGCCGCAAACGCGAGTTTTATAAGAAACCAATCTTCTGGGGGGCAATCGGCGCCGCTGCGGCCGGTGCGATTGCGGGCGGCATTGCCGCGGCCTTATCAGGCGGGGGGTCACCGCGAACTGGCGCGGTGGCGGTGCAATTTAAATGAGAAGCAACAATGAAGACTAAAAAACAAAATATGTTGAAACAAATCCCCCCTTCACCCCCCTTTGAAAAAGGGGGGATGGGGGGATTTCGACTCATTGCCATTTTATTACTAATTATTTCTCTTCACTCTTGCGGCGGCGGCAACACGTCTTCCAATATTCAATCATCCTGCACAGAGCCCTGTGGTGTTGTGAAACTCATCGTCACAGGTTCTAAGAGTTTCAATCCAAATATCGATCATGGCCGTATTGTTTCATATCGCGTCATTGTCACGGGAGACGGCATTGATCCGCCAATTATTGCGGAATTTGACGGGAGCGCGACCGAAGGCGTGATCGACGGGATACCAACCGGATCAAACAGGCAGATTGTCGTGGAGGCGGTCAATGCGAATGGAGTTGTCATCAGACAAGGCGATAGACCTGACGTTACAGTCGAAGGCGGCAAGACTGCAGACGTTGAGGTAAAACTCGAATCGGTTCCCATCTTCACCAATTTAGCGGATAAAAGCATTATTGAAAACACGCGCCTTATATTCCAGATTTTTTCTGATCCGACAAATCCGGTCGTGGTTGAAGACATAACCAATGATGCAACAGCAATGTTGGCTGATGTCTCAACAATGGCAACGGAAATCAATTTGGACACATCGACCGGTCTTGGAAAGATGGCGCCACCGATTCAGTCTGCAGGCGAACACACATATTCCGTTCGGAATGTCTTAACAGGCCGTTTGTCCGCAGTCACCGTAAAACTCCTTGATGGAAGGAAACGCAAAGGCGCGCCGTTCGTTGCAGCCGGAAATTCCCAGTCAACGGCGAAAAGGAGGCTCACATGCGGAACACATTGATATCGCGATTCCAAACAACCCCTCCCCTTCGACTCTGCTCAGGGCAGGCTTACAAAGGAGGGGAATCGCGCATCACGTCCATGCTTCGAATTGTCATACTTTCAACTATTATCGTGTCTTCCCTTTTTTGGATTTCCTGCGGCGGTGGAGGTGGAGGAAAAGATATTGATGTTACGCTGACACCGACCCTCCCTTCTTCACTCAAGGCCCTTTCCAACATTGAATCGGTTGGATCGGTGCGCGACGGATCTGATGCAACCGCTTCAATTGTTGCAGGGCCCGCAACTGGCGAGTCGCAGGGCGACGGAAACTATCTCTTTCAGATGAAAGAGGTATCATCGTTCCCTTCAAGCGTGGCTTTTCTTTGGGTCAATTTCTATTACACACCGGCAGCAAATACCGGACAATCCTTGAAAGATGAATCGAGCCCAACAAGTTATGTGGTTGCATCGCTCATCCTTCAAATCAATTCAGGCAGCGTCACAGCATCGGAGAATGATTTTGACACCTCGATGGATGACGACGCCGACGGCATAGCAAATCTTGATGAAGTGACGCTGGGTCTTAACCCGTCGCTATCCGATACGGACGGAGACGGCGTGCCCGACGGGCTGGACGCTTTTCCGTCTTTCTCCGCTGAGTGGGGGGACCTTGACGGCGACGGCGTTGGCGACAACTCTGATCCCGATATCGATGGCGACGGTCTTTCTAATAGCGACGAAGCGCTCTATGGAACAGATCCACGGCTTGCCGACACAGACGGCGATGCAATAAATGACCTCGCCGATAATTGCCGCCTTGCATCAAATGACGATCAGAGAGACACGGATGCAGACGGCAGGGGAGATTTGTGCGAAGATGATGCAGACGGCGACGGCCTGCCGGATTCCGAAGAGGCGAATTACGGCACCAATCCCCTCATCGCAGACACTGATGGAGACGGACTGGGTGACCGCACGGAAATAAATATCGGCACGAATCCACTCGTCAAAGACACAGACGGGGACGGAAAAAACGACGGCCAAGACAACTGCCCCAGGAACGCAAACGCGAATCAACTGGATACCGATGGTGACGGCAAAGGCGACGCCTGCGATATCGACAGCGACAATGACAGCGTCATGGATACTGAAGACAATTGCCCGACCGTAGTCAATCCGGATCAGTCAGACATAGATGACGACGATATCGGCGATGCGTGCGATCCGGATATCGACGGCGACGGCGTGCCGAACGAAAGCGATACATGTCCCCGTGTTTCAAATCCTGCGCCGCAATCATCAACAGATGCAGACAGCGACAGCGTGAAAATCGAATGCGATCTTGATGACAGCGACAGCAACATAGGCGCCGAAGAATCGGGGATATTTGTAGATGTGGCACACGGTTCAGATAGTAATGCCGGGACCGTGGCCAAACCATTCGCCTCCATTTCAGCCGCGATAACAAAGGCCAAGGCTCAGGGCAAAAAGATTTATGCGGCCGCGGGGATTTATGATGTTTCAAATGTCGCGTGGCAATCGGCTGTGGGCCTTTTTGGCGGATTTCAAAATGGCGATGATCCGCTTGTGCGCTTCGATTCGCGCAATGTGAGAAGCAGCTCGTCGATTTATAAAACGCTTCTTACAAGGGGCAATGCGGATGTCACGCTCAACCTCTCTGACATGACCGGTCTTGTGATCGGCGGGTTCCATATTGAAAACACGGCGGCATCAGCCGATCCAGTTGATGGAAGCACGACCATCAGGGTTTCGGGCGGATCTGTAACCCTTGATCGAAATACAATTGCGGGAAACAGCAATGTGACTCGAAGCACCGCACTTTCCGCTTCTGCAAGTGCTAATGTCGCGCTGACCCGCAATTTTATTAATGGCGGCGGGAAGGATGCGGCAGGAAGCACAAGTGTTGGCCTCTCATTTGATGGCGCATCGGGCAGCATAATCAACAATATAGTTAAGGCAGGCAGCGGACGATTTGTGAAAGGAATGGCCCTTCGGGGTTCATCGCCTTTGATCGTCAATAACACCGTAGATGCCCGCTCAGACAATGCCGCCATAGGAACGGCAGAGGGTATTTTAATCGGCTCGTCATCACCCGTTATGGTAAACAATTTGATTCTCACCGGTACTGCGCCAGATCAGTACGTCATTGAATGTGAAGGAAGCGCCCCGACTTCATCTGCGATGTTCAAAAACAATCTGCTGGCGGTCTTTCCGCAGGCAACCGGAAATCCGCTGGCAAGAGATTGCGATGGCATGACTTATCAATCGGCTGATTTCGTGATGGGCGCGGCAATTGTTTCCGATAACATCGCTTATACTGCATCGAATAACGTGAGCGACCTCATTGCAGCCAACTACAGCTTGGTCGGCAGCAGAGGCAATGACGGCGTTGATGACGGACTCGATGCAAGCGGTGCTCAGTATGGAAGTGTCGCAAAGGATTACAACGGTACCGCAAGACCGCGCGGCGCCGCCTATGATATTGGCGCAATTGAAAAGTAAACGTGCCCCTCCTTTGTAAGCCTGCCCTGAGCAGAGTCGAAGGGGAGGGGCTAGGGGAGGTAGACATACTCCATCTCCCATCTGGGGAGAGGGTTGGGTGAGGGGTAAAATGATGAAAAAAAATAAAACATATCACACCGAACCAATCCCCCCATCCCCCCTTTATCAAAGGGGGGGCAGGGGGGATTTTATCCTCCTTCTTTACTTCTTTGCCTCTTGTCTCTGGCTTCTGGCTTCCTGTCAGCCCAAAACCGGTGTGGCAACCGCCCATGACAAACATCTCAAGCAGGTCGTCGAAGATTCGCTGGCCGATAAATCAAAAATGGAAGAACCCGAGCCCATTCGCCTCACCCCCATCCACTTTGCCACAAACAGCGATGTCATATTAAATGAAGAGACGGGCGTATTGGATTCAAATATCGCATGGCTTGAAAAAAATCCAAAAGCGGTTCTGGTCCTTGAGGGCCACTGTGATGAGCGCGGCGGCGATATTTATAACATGGAACTTGGCGACAGACGCGCAAGGCGCGTGAAGACACATTTGATCAAGAAGGGGATCGCCGCGGACCATTTAATTATGGTGGTCTCCTATGGTGCCCGCGCACCCGCGGATCCAAGGCATACACTGGATGCCTGGCGGGCAAATAGAAGGGTTGAATTCATCGTGCGCTAAGAAAGAGTAAATTATATGAAAAACACTTTAAATCCTAATATCGAAATCCTAAATCCTAAACAAATTCAAATGACCAAAATCCAAAATTCAAAACGATACGATTTGGAGGAAAGGACACTACGCTTTGCTAAAAAGGTGAACAACTATGTCAGAGTACTACCCAAAGATATTCCAAACCTAGAAAATGGAAAACAACTTGTGAGGGCTGCTGGCTCAGTTGGAGCAAACTATATTGAGGGGAACGAAGCACTAAGCAAGAAAGATTTTCTCATGCGAATCAAAATTTGCAGGAAAGAGGCAAAAGAAAGTTGTTTTTGGTTGAGATTGACAGAACCGCATTCAGAAAATCTAGCCATTAAAAATGAACTTGTTCAGGAAGCAACGGAGTTAATGAAAATATACGGTTCAATACTTGAAAAATCACAGTAGTTTTGGATTTTGATATTTGAATTTTGGATTTGTTTAGGATTTCGATATTCGAATTTAGGATTTTAAAGGAGGTGTTTATGAAAAAGCTGCTTCTCGGAACAATACTTGTTTTCACCGCATTGTTGTTGTCGACGATTAGTTCCTCCGCAGGCACCGCCGTGCCCCACTTTCTGAATTATCAATCTCTCTTGTACGACGACGGTGGCAACCTCTTGGCCGACCAACCCGCCGGCATGACATTCAGGATCACCGATGCCGCCGGCTCTGTCTTATATGAGGAGCGCCAGACGCTCGACGTTGTTCATGGCGCGGTCTCGGCGCTGGTCGGCAACGGTCAGGATGCAAACAACGCCCCCATGGGCGGGATTCCGGCATCTGTTTTGACACCGGACGGCGCACGCTATCTGGAGGTCACTGTTGACGGCTATTCTCCCGAATCGGGTCTTGAGATCGTCTCCGTCCCCTACTCTGTCTATGCCGAAAAGGCGCTTTCAGTTGCAGATGAAGCTGTAACAGGTGCAATGCTTGCGAAGAAGATTATCACAATGGATCATCTTGCCGACGGCTTGGTTGATCAGCTTGCAGGCGAGATGTCAGCGAGGGGAGCACTTGCCACAAGGACTGATCTCACAAACATGCAGACAACTTACAGGGCCGCATCCGGCGCCGGCAATATCGGCGTCAATGGCGGATTTGTTTATTCAGGGAATACCAATATCCAAGGTGTCCTTCAGGATCTGGATCGATCTATTCAGAAAAGACAATCAGAGATTGAAGCCCACGCCGGATCCGCAAGCAACGTTCACGGCGTCACAGGAAATGTAGTCGGCACCCATGATGCTCAAATATTGTCAAACAAGACACTTGTGGCGCCAAATGTTTCAGGCGGCATGACGGTTACCGGAGGGAACATTATAATGAACGGCAATAACATCACGGGCCTGCCGGATCCATCTTTGCCCAGTGATGCAGCCAAGATGTCTTATGTTGACAATGCGGTCTCTGCGGAGGCCAGCGCACGAAATAGTCAAGACAATGCGTTAGATAATCGATTGCTTGAAATTGAGAACAAACCAAAAATCAGGGCGTGGGGGACGGTAAAGTGCGCTGATCCTCCGGTTTTTAATGGATGGAACATAAATGTAACAAGGGACGCATTGATTTTATTTAATATATCTTTCAACGAATCATTGCCCTCTGCCGGTTATGCCGTAATTATTACACTGCAGGATTATGATTATTATCAAATGCAGGCAAATCCGTTTGCTGTCTTGAATAAAACTCAAAATGGTTTTCAAGTAAGATTTCCGCTTGAAAAATTGCCCTCGGCATTTGATTTTATTGTTGTCGGCCAATAGTATCTTTGAGGCAAGATTCCGCGAAATTAAATTCGACCCATGATTTTTTGCATTGGCCGGCTTAATAGATGGGAAAACATGCGGGTATCGGAGTGCCCAAAAATAAGGCTGACGGGCCCATAATAAATATCGCATTGCTCATAAAACCGTAATTCATCACACCGAAAAGGATCTGATTTCCATATAACGAAGGATCGATACTTGTCTGCAGTTGAACAGCGCTTGGCAAATATTGGGTTTCCGGCAGCATAAACGGCAGCACTTGTTGTATAAACGAATATACCTTCAGTTGGCCTGAATTTGAAGACCGGCCGGACGGCGCCGAACCTTCAGGGTTGCTTGGAGAGAAAATAATATCGCCCTTGCGCGGTTTCATAATGAAAACCGATCCATGCCCCGGCTGCGATTGAAGTTCTATGGTCCAGTGCATTTTTCTGATTCTCTGTGCAACTCCGGCCAGCCCCAATCCGTCGCCCGAGACATCGGGATTTCGCACTGATTCACGATATCCCTTCTTCCACACCATTTTAGTATCTACGATGCCCCTGCCGTTGTCCGCCACATCGATGCTGTCCGTCAGATTATTCCATGAAATATTTATAAAATGATAGTGTTTGTCAGGATCGTAATACTTCATTGCATTATTAACCACTTCCGCCATGTTTTTATCGAAGGCCCTAATATCCACTCCTTGACGGAGATATAGGTCATCCGGAATGGAAACAAAGATCGGAATCTGTTTGGCCCTTGAAGCGATGATCTGCGGATAAATCGCAATGAACACGCGCTCACCGAGCTTTGACGTATTGGGGTTCAGTCCGATTATGCTGAGCACGGTATCCCGTGAATATACGCCGCGGTGTTTCAGGGTATCCCTGATTATGGCAAACGATTGAAGCGGTTTGCCGATGGAATCGTGTCTTACCAAAGCGACATCCGGATCTTTTTGCTCAAATTTTCCGAACAGCAATTTTACAACCCCCCCAACCGAATAGAGCACTGCATTTGCATAATCGATGGCGCCCTGTTCCCCTTCTTTCAGCAATATGGACGCAAAATCCCGAAAGGCATTTTGGAACAATAATATTACATTGCGATCAAATTCCTGAAGGTCCGAAGTCAAAAGCAGCGCCTTTAGATCTTCATGCCATTCGAGCACGATCCGTCCCCCTCGGGACGTTGCATATTCACTTTCAGCCAGAATATGAATTAAACCCAACGCTTCGGCTTTTCCCTCAAGTGCTGAAATAGCCAGCTGCGAAAAATCTCTGGTTATTATTTCCTCTGCCCGCCAGTTATCGGGATACTCTGAAATCTGCAACGACTGCGGAAGAAAATTTCCAAATCTCCAGCCGAAGGGCGAGGTGAAAATACCGCTGGCCGGATCAATTGGAATCCCGAATTGCCTGAGCGAAAGTTCAACGGGAGTGAATCGATCCACGGCGGGGGGATCCATTTCGGTTTCATCCGGCGGGGCAATTAATTGACTCAACGGGAATACCAGCCCAAATTCTCTGTCCAGAAAGTTCAGTATGCCGCTTTCTTCCTGCGTGAAATCCACATCCATTATTCATCCCCCTGATTAAAAAATGGCATGGAAATTGCCAATCAGCACTTAATTTGGGCTTTTATTTTATGTTTAACCTCATTTTATGCATTTTGCAATCAGATTGGCGTTATCACGGATGCTTATCATCGCACAGGGCATCATTTCTTATCTCTTCTTCTTAATCCTGACTGCGCAAAGCGTGACCAGTGGCACTGCTAGCGACCCTATTTTCAATGCGACCCACGGATCTTGTTTTTTCCGTCATTTTAAGCATCCCCAATACCCTTTAAAATCATTTACACCTAACGGTGTATATAGTTACACCTATCGGTGTAAATCTAAAGAAAGATACATGGTAAACTTAAGATCAAAAGTAACAAGGGAGCTGCTCGCTTATTTCTTCCTGCACGAAGGCGAAAGCCTTTATGTGAATGAATTGGTTCGCCGACTCGGCATAGATAAAAGAAATCTTGTGAAAAAACTCAATGAGTTGGAACGAACAGGGCTGTTTAAAACAGAAATTAAAGGAATTTTGAAATTCTATTTTTTAAACAAGATGTTCCCGCTCTACAAAGAATACAAAAAGATCATTATGAAAACGGTGGGATTAGAAACTCAATTCAGGCAGGTGCTGTGCGGCATAAAGGGTATTAGTCGAGCATTCATCTATGGTTCATATGTTGCTGATACAATGGATGCGGCAAGCGATATCGATATAATGGTTATTGGAGGCCATAAGGTTATTGAGGTGCAAAAGGCCGTCGGGCTTCTGCAAAAGAAGTTTGATAGAGAAATAAATGTCATCAACATAAGCGAAGAAGAATTTAAATCAAAGAAAAAGGATCCATTTATTTCTGCAATCATGAAAAGAGAACGTATTGAAATTCTATGACTGTGTTTGAATCGAAATATTTTACAAAGTTCCGATTTACCGGAGAGCAAATCCGCAGGTATTTTGACAATGCCTTAAGGGATTTGACAATTGCGAAGGAGGATACGCATAATGAGGTAATATTCAGTTATTGCTATAACGCTTTGATCAAGGCAGGCATTGCTTTGCTGGCTGCGAAAGGCGGTGTAAAAGTTCGGAGCATACAAGGACATCATATAAAAATCATCGAAAAGATGGCCGAAATTTTGAAAGACGAAGCCATTTTGACTATTGGCAACACCATGAGAATGAAAAGAAATGAGGTTTTTATGGTGGAGGAATATTTGTATCGGATAAAGAGAGCGGTGAGTTTCTAAAATATGTTGATGAAATAATCAAAAAGATTCGACCATTACTTATCTCTTCTTCCTGATCCTGATTACGCAAAGCGTGACCAGTGGCACGGCAAAGATTATCCATCGCATTAAAAGGCCGGAACCTAAGGTGTTGGCGGTTTTGCAGGGAATGACCAAGCCCATGCAGTCGCTCTTTACATTACTAATTGATGCACCATGCGAGTCGAGAAGCAATGTATAAATTAACTGTTATATCAAGTAGTTAAATGCGATCTAAAAACTGATTGGCAAATGCACTTTCCAAGCAACCTTTTTGCAATACTGACGAAGATTTGTTAGGGGGAGGTATAAGGGAGGGGTTAAATGATATCTGGTGGCCAGACCACATTTGTCCTGCCCACAATAGTTCCTGTCTTCCAACCGATCACACCCATAATATCGCCAATAATTTCACCGCCGATAATGACCTACGCCACGGCGGAAACACCTGTTTTGCAACAAGAGGGGGTTCAACAAAATGATGCGATTGAAACCATAAGTATGTCGAACCACACGATTCAAGGACTGCCCACAACTTGGCGCTATAAACAAACGCATGTAAAATCATGATAATAACGAAAGGAAGTACATGGAAAAAAAGAAAAAGGTATTACTTCTCGGAGGGATTATCATCGATCGATATTATGAAGTGGAAAGCTATCCCAAACCGGGTCAAGCCGCTGTTATTTTGAACTCATTTGATAAAGTCGGAGGATGTGCCATAAATGTCGCCGTAACACTTCAAAATCTTGGAGCGATCCCCTATGTTGTCTCAAAACTTGGAGATGACGAAAATGGTCGTCTCATAATGAGTTATGTCCAATCACTTGCCTTACCGACGGAGTGTATAACAATAGAAACCAATCGAAAAACAGGTTATTGCCTAACTATCATTGACAAAATGGGTGAACGTACTTTTTTTTCCTTTAAGGGCTGTGAAAACGAATTCCCTTCAGTCGTGTTACCTGATGAACTATACAAGAATATCACGTTTTCCTACGTGACCGGCTATTATTTGTTAGAACGTGGTACCGCTTCTAATGCCTTAAAGTTAATCAAAAAACTAAAGGATGCCGGGTGCCGGATACTTTTTGACCCAGGCCCGCTGGTGGCACACATGAGTATTTCACAGTTGTCGACCATGCTTGCACTTTCGGATTTGATTATTCCAAATCGGTATGAATTAGAACTCATAAAAGACAAACTTGCTTTACCATGCGACTTACATAAGTGGTTACACAAGGGAGGTTGTCAGTATATTGTCGTAAAAAAAGGAATTGAAGGTGTCGAGGTGCATACTTCTGAGCAAAGCATGAAAATGAGGGCGCTTCAGATGAAGTGTGTCGACACGACCGGAGCAGGTGATAGTTTTGCCGGAGGGCTGATCTATGCTTTAGCATACGATTTCGAACTCCGCAAAGCCATTGAGCTAGCGAGCGGTTGCGGAGCTTACACAACAACAGTAAAAGGGCCACATGGAGCTTTTTCAATCGATGATATTTACAAAATGATCAAAACACAAAAGGAAGACTTACGATGATAAAAAGAACCTGTGGCTGTCTAATCGGAGGGCTATAGCCGTGGCTGTTGAGGGCAATTGTAATGTGGCTGATGTAATAGAAGTCGCGTTGCTAGGCGCGGGGGTGGGAGAACAAGTGGATTTTGACACACCACCTCCTTCTATTGTTACGCGCATTCGATGGGCAAAAGAACTTGTTGATACGCATACTGGAAAAAATCTGGAAGATATTTCGTATATCTTATATAAGCACATCGGTGCCGGCATGAAAAGCTATGGGTCAATACCACTTTCTTTAGGGATTTTTTACGCCTCGAAAGGAACCTATGCTAATGGATTATTAGCTACGATAAATATCGGCGATGAGGCGGATACAAATCGTGCAATAGTTGGTGCCTTATGCGGGGCTTTTAGTGGTGTGGATGCCATTAACAAAAGTTGGATCGAGCAAATACAGGGAACCAACAAGCTTGATTTATTTCAAATTGCGAATGACCTATTATATGTTAAAGACGCTATAGCATAATGGCAATGAATTCAGTAGACAAGAATTCAGATAACACTATTTCTAAAAATGTTCTTGCGATAAAGTGTATAGGGTACAAACAATGAGGGTGGTATTTTACTACTTTGTTTTGGCCATACTAATAGGAGGATTCTTTTGTGTCACATTTGAGACTAAAGCAGATGAGGCGGTAATACCAAAAGTTGTGCTCGCAACTTGGAATTGGGCACCTTATTACGCCGAAAACTTACCAAATGGCGGTGCCGCTACAGAAATTGTCAAGGCGTCATTTAAACGTGTAGGTTATGAACTTGAAGTTAAGTGGGTGCCATGGACACGGGCGATTGAAAAGGCTAAAGAAGGAGAATTTGATGGTGTATTGGGTGTTTGGTATACCGAAGAGCGAGCGCGATCCTTCACATATTCGAAACCTTTTTTTAAAAACGAAATTGTATTCTTCAAACGAAAAGATGAGACAATCAACTATATCTCTCCAAGCGATATAATGACGTATCGGGTTGGAGTAACTAGAAACTCGGGTCCTCATGAGTGGTTAAAAGAGAAGTATTCTAAAAACCTTGATTTAGTGGGAAGTGCCAGCCTTAATATTAAAAAACTGATGGCTAAAAGATTTGATCTGCTGGTCGACGAAAAATTAGGTATTCTGTATATTCTCAATAATGAATTTCCAGAGTGGAAGAATGCCATCGAAAGTCTTGATCCGCCGTTACAGGTTAACGAACTCCACATTATGATTTCACAAAAAAACATATATCATCAAAAAATCATTAATGACTTTAATAGAGGTTTGCGAGAAATCCGCCAAGATGGAACGTTTGAGAACATTCTTATAAAACATGGGTTTGACCAAAACAGTAATCGGGATAGAGACTCATCTTATAGAAATTAGCTGGATAATTGATTTCCATTTATAGGTTTGCGATGAAATTATTTAAGAAGAACAGAATTGCGATTAAATTGATTATTTATATATTCCTGTTTAGCTCTTTCGTTACCATTGCTCTGAGCTCGATTGAATTATCTGTTGATTATCATCGAAATATTGAATCACTCAGAAATCGAGTTACACAAATTAGAGATAGTCATGTCAAAACGTTGGCACTACGTCTATGGAACTTTGACGAAGAGGGACTTGAAACTCAGCTAAACGGCATTATCCAGCTG
>Ga0315276_10003311_pt1 | contig 14758 bp, 9 predicted proteins | sample YL17G05_0_MG_FD_204542 | JGI IMG/M metagenome (GOLD analysis project Ga0315276, IMG submission 204542) | Sediment microbial communities from Yellowstone Lake, YNP, Wyoming, USA - YL17G05_0 | ecosystem: Environmental > Aquatic > Freshwater > Lake > Sediment | place: USA: Wyoming | collected...
GCCGGAACTGGTGGCTGCCGTTTGTAATGCAGGCGGCCTGGGCATCTTCGCCACGGCCCGCTGCACGCCGGAAGAGACCCGCAAGATGATACAGGAGATACGCAAGCTGACCGACAAGCCTTTCGGTATCAACCAGCTGCTCATCCTAGGCCAGGTAGCCCGCGACACCATCCAGGTAGCCGTCGAAGAGAAGGTTCCCGTAATCAATTACACACTGGGCAAGCCCTGGTTTATCGACGACGTCCACAAGTACGGCGGCAAGGTAATCGGCACCACCGCCTTCGTTAAGCACGCCATAAAGGCGGCCGAACTGGGATGCGACGCCATCATAGTAACCGGCACAGAGGCCGCCGCCCACGGCGAGGAGGCTTCCACGCTGGTCATGCTGCCCATCGTCGCCGGCAAGGTCAAGGTACCCATTATCTCGGCGGGCGGTTACGGCGACGGCAAGGGTCTGGCGGCAGCTTTAGCGCTGGGAGCGAGCGCCATCTCCATGGGCACACGCTTTGCCCTTACCAAGGAGAGCATGGTTCACGAGAATTTCAAACAGCTCTGCCTTAAAGCCAGCGAGAACGATACCATTGTGAGCACCAAGTTCGACGGTCTGCGCGGCCGCGCTCTCAAGACGCCGGTCACGGAACGTATCTCCAAAGGCGGTTTCCCGCTGGTTGAGGCCTTCCGCGGCGCCTACGAAACCAAGCAGATGCTCAATCTCAATTGGCCGCAGTTCATCGGCATGAGCTTCACCATGATGGGCGCGGACAGCGACCATCCTTTCTGGGTACAGGCACGCCAGGCCGCCGGCTACCGCCGGCACACTATGGCCATCTATGATGGCAACATGAAGGAGGGAATCTACTTCGCCGGACAGGTACTGGGCTCTTGCACCGATGTCCCCACAGTGCCCGAGCTTATAGACAGGATCATGGCCGAGGCCGAGGCCGTCATCAAAAACAACTCCGCTATGCTGGCCTGATAACCAACCACCAGATTGATAATGAAAAGGGGAAGCGGTATACCGCTTCCCCTTTATTTATTGCATTCAAGTCGATTAAGTTATGTTAAGGCGCTTGGTGGAACCCTTAAGTATGCCCTCGGCCTCTTTAACCATCCTTTCCACAACTTCCTTACAGGTAACCACATCGTGGATCAGGCCGATAGACTGCCCGACCGGCATCAGGGCATCTTCCGTATTCCCGTCGGCCCAGACCGTCTGCTGGCGCAAACCGGAGAGCAGCGGCGCCATCTCTTCCAGCTTGGCATGCCTGGCTTCCATATCCTGGACCTTTTTCACCCAGGCATTCTTCAGCGCGCGTCCCTGAAGTTCGATGGTCTTACCATACAATACAGTATCAAATTCCTTGCGCTTGACCAGTTCATCCTTGACCTTCTCGTTCATCTGGCATTCCTTGGTCGCCATGAAGCGGGATGCCATCATCACGCCTTCCGCGCCGAGCACCAGCGCCGCGGCCAGTGTCCGTCCATCCGCCATGCCGCCCGTGGTGATAACCGGTATCTTCACCGATTCCGCCATAAGAGGTGTCAGCACCACGGTGGTAACGTCATCAGTCAAAGGATGACCGCCTTCCTCCACGCCCGCCGCAATAACAGCGTCATAGCCAACATGGTCCGCATGTATAGCGTGCCTTACCGAGCCGACCTTGTGTATGAATTTAACTCCCGCGTCATGGCCGCGCTTTATCGCATCGGGTCCAAAGAATTTATCCACCGGCGCGCCCGATATCTCGAAGGCCGCCACTTTTTCCTTCAGACAGGCTTCGAACCAGTCGAGGTACATCTCCTTGGTAATCCTGAATGATGGCAACAGCGACAGGTTCACGGAGAACGGCTTGTCCGTCATCTCCCGCGTTTTCCTGATTGCCGCGGCCAGTTCTGCCCCCGTATCATAATTGGCCGCGGTGATATTGCCCAGCGCACCTGCGTTGCTGATCGCCGCGCAGAGGTCGGGTTTGCACAGCCACATCATACCGCCGCACATGATCGGGTGTTTTATGCCAAAAAGCTCGGTCATCCTGGTTTTCATCGATCTTCTCCTTCAGTAATCCAACTTAAAAAATTTTAGCGATTATAACACGTGACCCGCTTGAACACAACGGATTCAGATACATCTGTACCTGCCTTTGACATTAAAGGCCGTTTTTGAGATTATTACCGTTTGGTAGCCACGATAATAAATAAGGGAGGTTCCTCACCAGTGAAAACCAGAATAACAGAACTCTTCGGAATACAGCACCCGGTATTACTTTCAGGCATGGCCTTTGTCAGCCTGCCCAAACTGGTAGCCGCCGTCTGCAATGCCGGCGGCCTCGGCATCTTCAACAGCGTAGCCAATACGCCCGACCAGCTTAAAGGGATTATCCAGGAGATAAAAACTTTAACCGATAAGCCGTTCGCCATCAACGCCACGCTCATCTTCCCCAACGGCAAAGAGAACGCCGAGGTTGCCCTGGCAGAGAAGGCTCCCATCATAAACTTCGCGCTGGGCAAAGGCGACTGGATAATCAAGCAGGCGCACACCTACGGCGGCAAGGTCATCTCCACCGTCGCCACTGAGCGCCATGCCGTCAAAGCCGCCGAGCAGGGTGCCGATGCCATCATCGTTACCGCCCATGAAGCCGCTGCGCATGGCAGCGATGTAGGTGGCATGGTGCTGCTTCCCCAGATAGCCAGCAAAGTGAAGATCCCCATCATTTCAGCCGGCGGCTACTGCGACGGCCGCGGCCTGGCCGCCGCCATGGCACTGGGCGCCGACGCTATCGCGATGGGCACCCGCTTCGTGGTCACCCAGGAGTGCGACGTGCACCCCAATATCAAGCAGACCGCCATGAAAACCCTCATGGAAGAGACCATCTATTCCGCCGGCATCGACGGACTGCCCGGGCGCTGGTATGCCAATAAGCGCGCCATTCAGATGTCCAACAGTAAGACCTCCTATATAGATGCCTTAAAAGCGGGATGGGCGCTGAGGAAACAGGTTGACACACCTATATGGAAACTGCTCTTCGGCAGCCTGCAGAAAAGAGGCGTCCAAGAATTGGCCCAGCAGGCCATCGGCATCGACGCCCTGGGCAAGATACTGGATGACGGCGACCTTGAGAACGGCGTGGTTCCTTTCGGGCAGGTCGTGGGACGCATACGTGATTTGCCCACCTGTAAAGAGCTGATAGAACGCACTGTTGCCGAGGCAGAGGAGGTCATCAGGTCGCTGCAAACCAAGGTTTAATCAGCTAACATACCTCCCGGCAGACAATAGTACAAACAATATACATTGTATTTGTATCATAAGAAAACCACGCCTTAAAATATGGCGTGGTTTTTTTAATCGGTTCAATTTCGTCTTAATGCTATGACCAGGCACTATGTATAGGCGTATTAGTGTGCTACTATTTTAGTTGTTGAATAGCGTGGTGTTGCATTATGTCTGATAAGAAAGAAAAACCAGGCCTTGAAAAATACACCAGGACGGTCGCCCTCAAGGACGGCTCTGTCTTACACCTCAGGACGATTATAGCTGACGATGAAGACCGGCTTATGTCCTTTTTCCTGCGGCTTAGCGGGCGTACCATATACCTGCGCTTTCACCATGTGCTGACCAATCTCTCAAGGGAGGAAGCACACCAGTACACGGTGATAGATTACGACAGCACCTTCGCCGTGGTGGCCACCCAGGGTGAAGGGACAGAGGAAAAGATCATCGGCGTGGGACGTTACTGGCGCCTCCCTCATCCCAACAGGGCCGAGATCGCCTTTATAGTCGAGGACCCTCACCAGCGCAAGGGTATCGGTACACACCTGCTGGAACTGCTGGCGGTCGCGGCGCTGGAAAACGGCATCGACGTCTTCGAAGCCGAGGTGCTACAGGAAAACACCGACATGATAGACGTGCTGCAAGATAGCGGCTTTAAACAGTTGAACAAGATCGTGGAATCGCGAGGGTGGAGAGGAGTTTTCAGCATCACGCCCACACCCCTGGCCGAGCAAAAATCGGCCGAACGGGAGAAGATCGCTTCGATCGCCTCCATCCGCAAATTTATGTTCCCTCGCTCCATAGCAGTCATCGGAGCCTCCAACAAACCGGGCATCGGCAACGCTCTGGTAAAAGACCTGATCAAGAACGAATATAACGGCATCATCTACCCGGTCAACCCCAGGGACGAGGTCGTCTCGTCAATTAAGGCCTACCCATCGGTGCTGGATATACCGGGCGACGTTGACCTGGCGCTGGTGGCCGTGGCAGCGGAGAGGATGCAGCCTATTATCGAGGAATGCGGCAGGAAGGGCGTCAAGAGCCTGGTCATCATCACCGCGGGCTTCTCGGAGATGGGAGGGGAAGGCATCGAACGGGAGAAAAAGCTGCTCAAAACGGCCGGGGCCTATGGCATGCGCATAATAGGTCCCAACTGCCTGGGTATTCAGAATACCAACCCCACAGTAAATATGAATGCCAGCTTCGCGCCGATCTATCCGCTGAACGGCAAAACGGCTTTCGGCAGCCAGAGCGGCGCGCTTGGCGGGGCCATCATCAATTACGCCATCCAGATCAACCTGGGGCTATCAAACTTCGTCAGCATCGGCAACGGGGCAGACGTCACAGGCAACGAGCTCCTGCAATACTGGGCAGAGGACCCTGATACCAATCTCATCCTGCTCTATCTCGAGTCCTTCGGCAACCCGCGCAAGTTTGCCCGCATCGCGCGCGAAACGACCTTTAAAAAGCCTGTGGTGATAGTAAAAAGCGGGCGCTCGGCTGTGGGGGCGCGCGCGGCCGCCTCCCATACCGGCGCGCTGGCCTCCAATGACGCCGCTATAGATGCGCTCATTAAGCAGACGGGCATGCTGCGCTGCAACACGCTGGAGGAGCTCTTCGATACGGCCCTGCTGCTATCCAACCAGCCGGTGCCAAAGGGCAACCGGGTGGCCATCCTGACCAACGGTGGCGGCGCGGGCATTATGGCCGCGGATGCCCTGTCGGCCAAAGGCTTTCAACTGCCGATACTATCCGAAAAAGCCAGGAGCGCTCTAAAATCTTTCCTCCCGCCCAAGTCGAGCTATATGAATCCCGTAGATACGACGGCCGCGGTGTCCCCCGACCAGTACAGGCAGGCGCTAAGGGTTCTCCTCGAAGAGGACATCGACGCGCTCATCATAATTTACATCCCGCCCATGCAGTTCCTCATTGAGCTGATGCAGGGTGTCATCCGCGAGATGGCCCCTGAGTTCCGCAGGAAGCAGGTTCCTGTCCTGGCTAATTTCCTGGGACTTGAATCGCGGCTGATAGTGGGTTCGAAGGAGGAGGGCTATGTGCCCACCTATGTCTTCCCCGAATCCACCGCCTATGCGCTGGCCAAGTCGTTTGAATACAGCGAGCGCCTCAAGCGGCCCATAGGTGTGATCCCCACCTTCGGCGATACCGATAAAGCAAAGGCCGAAGCAGTCATACAGGCCGCACTGGACCGGGCTGAGCGATACCCGGCCTGGTTAAATACGGGCGAGATAGTGGGTCTGTTCTCGGCTTACGGCATCAAGTTCGCCCAATCGGGAGTTGCCTCTTCACCGCAGGAAGCGGTAAAGATGGCGGAAAACATCGGATACCCGGTGGCGTTGAAGCTGTTCTCCTCCACCATCTCGCATAAAACGGATGTAGGCGGGGTGATACTGAACCTTAACTCGGCGGACGAGGTGAAGAAGGCCTATGGGCAGATAGGGCAGAACCTGGAGACGGTCTCGCGCAGGGCGGAGATGCAGGGTGTGACCGTGCAGCGTATGCTTTCCGGCGGGGTCGAACTGATCGTGGGCGTTACGGAGGACAAATTCTTCGGGCCGCTTATCATGTTCGGCCTGGGCGGTATCTACACCGAGTTGTTCAAGGACGTTGATTTCAGGATACACCCCCTGACTGATTACGACGCTAAAGAGATGATAGCCTCTTTCAAGGCACACAAGATACTGGATGGCTGGCGGGGCGCGCCGCCCTCCGATACTGCGGCCATAGAGGACCTGCTGCTCAGGGTCTCGGCCATGATAGAGGATATACCCGAGATACAGGAGCTTGACCTCAACCCCCTGATAGCCATGCCCCAGGGGCAGGGCTGCGTGGTCGCTGACGCCAGGATATCCATCGCCCCGGTTTCGGTATAATATAAGTGTATTGGCCTTTTCAGGCTGTGCATAAGGGAATGCATCGATGATGGCGGAACTAGACCCTAAAAGCTTCGAGAAATACTCGCTAAGCGTGGCGCTCAAGGACGGGTCGAGCCTGCACCTGCGGCCTATCCAGATGTCGGACGAAGAGAGGCTGTTGGCGCTCTTCAGCCGTATGAGCAAGCAGACTATTTACCTGCGCTTCCACCATGTCCTCACCCATATGTCGAGGGAGGAGTCGCGCCGCTTCTGCACGGTGGACTACGTGGATACCTTCGCCCTGGTGGGAACGCTGGGTGAGGGACCGGAGGAGCGCATCATAGCAGTAGGCCGCTATGCGCGGCAGCCGGGCGCCAACCGGGCGCAGATCGCCTTCGAGGTGGAGGATAAGTACCAGGGGCTGGGCATCGGGACACACCTGCTGGACCAGCTTGCCTATACGGCTCGCGACAAGGGTATCGTCATGTTCGAGGCCGAGGTGCTGGCCGAAAATAAGGACATGATGAACGTACTCATCAACAGCGGCTTCAACATGCAGCGCCAATACCAGGGCACGACTTATGTGGGTATCCTGGACCTCGCCCCAACGGAAGTGGTTGAGCAGAAATCGTCTGAACGCGAGAAATTCACCTCCATCGCGTCACTGCGCGCCTTCCTCAACCCTAAATCAGTGGCAGTGATCGGGGCCTCGCGCAGGCCCAATACCATCGGAAATTTCGTCTTCCGCAACCTGATCCAGCAGGACTTCAAGGGCGTGGTGTACCCGGTCAACCCCAATGCGGAGGTGATAGCCGCCATCAAGGCTTACCCCTCTATCCTGGACATCCCTGGCGACATCGATCTGGCCATCATCAGCATACCGGCGGATAAGGTACAGCAGGTCGTGGAAGAGTGCGCCCACAAGGGTGTCAGGGGCGTAGTGGTGCTCACATCAGGGTTCTCGGATATCGGACCGGAGGGGATGGAACGGCAGAACAAGCTGGTCAACACCATCCGCAACTATGGGATGCGCATGCTGGGGCCCAACTGCATGGGCATGATAAATACCAACCCCGGGATAAACCTCAACGCCACCTTCTCCGCCACAGTGCCACCACCCGGCAATATCGCTTTCGCGACGCAGAGCGGGGTGCTGGGCTCGGCCATACTGATGTACGCGACCAATCTTAATATCGGCCTCTCCACGTTTGTCAGCATCGGCAACCGCGCCGATGTATCCAGCAACGAGCTGCTGCAATACTGGGAGGACGACCCTGACACCGACGTGGTGCTGCTCTACCTCGAATCGTTCGGCAACCCGCGGAAGTTCACGCGCATCGCGCGCAGCATCACGGCTAAAAAGCCGGTAGTAGCGGTAACCAACAACCGCACACCGCTGCAACCGAGGGTCAGCGCTTCACAGACCGGCGCCATGGCCACCGACCAGGCCGCCACTGAGGCGCTCTTTAATCAGGCAGGTATTTTGCGGGCGGACACGCTGGAAGACCTCTTCGATACCGGCAGCCTGCTGGCCAACCAGCCCCTTCCTCAGGGCAACCGGGTGGCCATTATCTCCAATGCCGGCGGGCCGGCGCTGCTCACCGCCGAAGCCTGCAAGGCCAGGGGACTGGAGATACCCGCCTTATCCCCAAATACGACAAAGCAGCTTAAATCGCTGCTTTCACCTCGGGCTAATATTTCCAACCCTATAGATATGTCGCCGGAATTTACCATCCCCCAGTACAGGGACGCGCTGAAGCTGCTGCTGGCCGATGAAAACGTCGACATCGTGGTGGTCATTTTTATACCGCCCATCCTGAAACTTTCAGAGGAATTTGCTGCTATCATCAGGGAGGTCGCCCCGCTCTTCCGTGAGCGCGGCAAGCCGCTGGTTACCTCGTTCCTTGGCCTGAGGGGCGCCCGCATCGAGCTTGGCTCGAATGACAAGAGGTTCGTCCCATCCTTCGCCTTCCCGGAATCGACCGCAGGCGCGCTCTCACGGGCACTGGAGTTTAGCCAGCGTCTGAAAAAACCGACAGGCAAGATCCCGGAGTTCCCAGATATTAACAAGGAGAAGGCCGAGAGCATTATACAGTCGGCACTGGAAAAATCAGGTAAAGACCAGGTATGGTTAGACGCCGAATCCATCCTCGGCCTGCTGGAATGCTATGGCATCAAGTTCGTCACGCTCAAGCTGGCTAAAACGCCGGCTGAGGCGGCAGCCGCCGCTGAAGAGGTGTGCTTCCCGGTTGCCGTCAAGATACTGTCCTCTTCCATCTCGCAAAAGACGGATGTGGAAGGCGTGATACTGGACTGTCGGAGCCGCGGCGAGGTAGAAAAGGCTTTCGTCCGCATCAGCGACAACCTGCAACGTATCGGCAAGCCGGAGGATATGCAGGGCGTTATTATTCAGAAAATGGTGCAGGGCGGCATCGAGGTCATCGTCGGCGTCACCCAGCATCCCGCCTTCGGCCCACTCATCATGTTCGGCCTGGGCGGTGTGTACGCCGAGCTTTTCAAGGACGTGACCTTTAATATCCACCCGTTGACTGATTTAGACGCCCACGATATGGTCAGGGCGGTCAAGGCCTACCAGCTGCTGGAGGGCTGGCGGGGTTCCAAGAGAGCGGATATACCGTCTATCGAAGACCTGCTTTTGCGGATATCGGCGCTGGTGGAGAACCATCCCCAGGTACTCGAGATGGACCTCAACCCTGTCAAGGTACTGAGCGATGGCAACGGCTACCTGGTGGTGGACGGCCGCATACTGGTAAGCACAAACCCCGATTGATTGCCTCATTTTGCGGGCGCATACGGGTATATCCTATCTCAAGTAATAATAGCGCAGGACTATTTAGGATGCTTATTGAAAGGATGGATAGAATAGTATGAAAAAATTACTTATCGCCGTTGTCTCGACACTGGTGCTATTGGCGGTGATTGTTTCCATGGCAATGTGGAACGCTAACGGGAACCTGGTTGATTTCATCGCCGGCCAATCTCAGCCGGAGCCGAAAACGCTGCAACCGGACATCAGTATCAAGGGAGCAGAATCCGGCCAATCCTACGCGGCGCAGGTCAGCGTCGATACCGGTACACCCGTCAATACAGTTTCTCAAGAGTATATCTCCTTTGCTATTGATTCCTCCCAGGTGGTGGGCGGCAAGTGGTGGAACCCGACGGCCAGCGGAACGGAAACCGGCTCGGGTACTGTGCATGCGCCGATCTTCGATTTCAACCAGCCGCGGCTGGACACGATGGTCAAGGGACTGGCGCCGGCCTACCTGCGCATCGGCGGCTCTGAGGCGGATAAGATTTATTACGCTATGCAGGACACCTCGGATTTCCAGCCCAATGCGCCCGCGGGGTATAAATCCGTTATGACCGCCAAACAATGGGACGAGATCAACGCCTTTGCCTCACGCAACGGGCTGCAACTGGTATTCACCCTCAACGCAGGCCCGGCCTCCAGGAAAGCTGATGGAAGCTGGGATGGGACCAACGCGGCCGAATTGCTAAAATACACCGCTGAGCACGGCTACAATATCTCCCTCTGGGAGCTGGGCAACGAGCTGAATATCTTCTGGTTCGTCCACGGTCTGAAGGCCCAGGTCCCTCCCCAACAATACGACAAAGACCTGGTGGCCGCCCGGGCCCTGGTCAAACAATATATGCCTTCCTCCAAGTTCGCCGGGCAGGGCAGCGCTTTCTGGCCGCTGCTGGGCGAGCCGCTGAATTTATTTTACGGCTATATGCCCCAATACCTGGAAAGGTCGAATGATAAAATAGACCTGGTATCGTGGCACTATTACCCCCAGCAATCCAGGCGGGGACCGATCGCCGTGAGGCGCGCTTCCCCATCACGCCTGCTCGACCCCAAAAACTTGGATGAGGTCAAGCACTGGGCGGTGCAAATCAAGCAGTGGCGTGACCTCTATGCGCCGGGTAAGCCGATCTGGTTGGGAGAAACCGGCAATGCCCAGTTCGGCGGTGAGCCGGGGCTTTCGGATGTTTACCTGGGCGGGTTATGGTGGATGGACCAGCTTGCCCTGCTGGCCCGCAGCGGCCATGATACCGTGGTGCGCCAAAGCCTGACCGGCATGAACTACGGCATGATCGATGACTCAGACCTTTCCCCCAGGCCGGATTACTGGAACTCCTTAGCCTGGAAAGGCCTGATGGGTGCGCGGGTTTACGATGTGAAGGTAAGCGGTGACCAATCAGGGAAGCTTCGCGCCTACGCGCACAGCGGCGCCGACGATGACCCGGCCGCGCTGACTGTGCTGCTCATCAACCTGGATCACCAGCGCAACGCTACCGTCTCCTTTCCCGGTCTCAAGAGTGCAAGCAGCCAGGTCTATCAGTTCACGGCGCCCGATATCCTCGGCAGGACGGTTTTACTGAACGGCAGCGAACTCAAGTTTGCCCCTGACGGCAACCTGCCTGTAATACAGGGCCGCCAGCGGACGGAGTCCAGCGGCGACGTCACCCTTAACCCTCTTTCATACTGTTTTGTCACGTTTAAACTATAGTAACTTATACGGGGCTTTTGCCCTTCGACATGATACTCCATTGCATAGCTGCTTTTTGAATCGGATCCCATGGACTGGATAAGGGTGGAGTATATGCGAGATCAAGATCGCACAGGTTTTCTACCAGCATGCCGTTATATAGCGCCGCAGCAATTATATCTATACGTTTGGCGACTTCAGACTCACGATATCCGACGATTTGCGCGCCCAGCAAGCGTCCCGTGGTACGGTCGCCGGTCATACAGATAGTCATTTCCTTTGCCCCCGAATAGTATGCATTGTGATCCAGGCTGGTCAACATGACGGTCGAAGGATCGAGGCCAGCCTTAGCTGCCTGCATATCACGCAACCCGGTACCGGCTGCTATCAGGTCAAATACCTTAACAACCTGTGTCCCCAGGCTACCCTGGAACTCACGGCTGCCGCCGGCCATGTTTTCACCAGCTACACGGCCCTGTTTGTGGGCGGTAGTGCCCAGGGGCATGTAGACCTTACTGTTGAGGATATGGTGCCAGGTCTCGGCACAGTCTCCGGCAGCCAGTATATCCGGGATATTGGTGGCCATGGTCCGGCCCACCTGGATGGCTCCCGCAACCCCCAGCCCAATGCCTGATACTTGGGCTAATTGGCTGGAAGGTTTGACTCCCGTTGCCACCAGTACCATGTCCGCAATCGAGGTCTCACCGGTAGCTGTGTGAACAAGCAGGCTATGGCTTTTACGCTCAATGCCCTGGACAGCCCTGCCCGTGATAACCCTGACGCCCCTTGATTCAAGCTCAGCCCTGATCAGACTGCCCAAAGCAGGATCCATGGTGGTTAATATCTCCGGGGCAAACTCCAATAAGGTCACCTCTAATTTACGATGGGTCATCGCGTCTGCCATTTCCAGACCGATATACCCACCGCCGATTATGATACATCGGCGGGGATTATTCTCTTCTATGAACTTTTGCATGGCAAATCCGTCCGCCATCCAGCGCAAAAAGAAAACACCTTTTTCATCCAACCCCGTTACCGGCGGCCTGGCCGATTCTGCCCCCGTAGCTATTAATAGCTTATCGTAAGTTATTTCCCGGGTTTGGCCTTTACCCGAAATGGTTCGTACACTTTTTCTCTCTGGGGAAATAACCTCCACGCGCTCATTGAGCAGCAGGTCGATGCCCTGTCCCTCGAACTCCTCCGCTTTATGATGGGCCAGAGTATGCCAGTCAAGGACCTCTCCGCTTAATAAAAACGGCAACCCACAGATACTGAAACCGGGATAGGCATCAGCGACGACAACAGTCACATCGGTTTGTGCATCAAGCTCCCTAACACGCAACGCAGCGCTGATCCCGGCGTCACTACCCCCAATAATAACAATATGAGACATTCAGTTTTCTCCTTTTCACACAGGTCCCTGACTACTTAGGATATCAATCCATACAGTATACTACCTCTTAGTAAATAGACTGACATTTCTTCCGGGCAGGAGGACTGGCGGTCCTTTTGCGTGACAAATACCTTAGTAACCCACCGAAGAGTTCGCATGAAATGCGGTTGATAAATCCCGGGATGAAAACGACCTTCTTTTTCCCCAGTGCCTGCCAGGACTGCGCCGCTACCTTGTCTGCCGGCATCCACAGGAACTTGGGTATAGTGGAAAAATCGACATCCTTATACTCATCAACCGAATGGAAACCCGTGCGTGTAAAACCGGGGCAGAGCGCCTGTACCCTGATACCGGCGCTCTCCACCTCAAGCTGGAGGCATTCGGAAAATGCAATTAAATAGGCTTTTGTAGCGTTATAGATTGTATTGCCCGATATCGGCAGGAATGGCGCCATGGAAGCTACATTTACTATGATACCCTCCCGCCGCGCAAACATGCCGGGCAGGACCGCTTTGACCAAACGAGTAGAAGCAGTTACATGAAGTGCAATCATATCCAGGGACTTGCTAATATTGACATCGTTAAACGGGCCGAGCGTGCCAAATCCTGCATTATTGATAAGCAGTGACAGGTTTGAGGTGTCCCGGATAATTTGCTCGGTTGCCGAAAGGTCATTTTCACTACGAAGGTCGCCCGGCAGTACAGACACAGATACGCCATATTGACCTTCCAGTTCTTTAGCAATGGATATGAGCCGATCTTTGCGCCTGGCTACAATGACCAGGTCATAGCCCAGTGAAGCCAATAGCCGGGCATAGGCTTCACCGATCCCGGACGATGCCCCGGTTATAATCGCAGATTTCGAGAGCCTGCTTTTCATATTATCCCCCACTAATAAAATAAACCCTGCAGGAACTCAGTTCCGCAGGGCTTAATAATACCTGCTGCATAAGCCCGGCTGCGCACTCTTAAGGTGCCGTCTGCTCCAAGCTGTTGTGATATTATAGGATTTTGATGGGTACGCCTGTCAAACAGGCACGCATTGATGTTATTTTCCTGGTGAGTCAAGCATAACTTAAACTGCGTTCCGGCCGGGTGTTAGGACATCGCCATAAAGCCGCCATTTCTTTCTCCAGGAACCTGTGCAGTATGAATTCCGCGGTAGTCACATTGTTGGCGAAGGGGATATTTTGCACATTGCAGGACCCGAGGAATTCCGTGACACCGGGATCATCCAGTCTAAGCAGCGGATCGTGGAGGAAGATGACCATCCTGAGATTACCGCTATTTACCAGCCCGGCCAACTGCAGGTAGCCGCCTTCAGGTCCACAGGGCAGGAGGTTCAGGTCAATTCCCGTGATATTCTTGATAACCAGCCCGGTTTCGAGGGTGGCAATTATAGAGTTTTTAGCAATACCCTCGTGGTACTTTTGCACGAGAGCTACCAGGTCCCTGATTCTAGAGTTCTGTGCTGTCAATGCCATATCAAACATAGCTTTCATACTCCCTCCTTCCATAAATATTAGCAATGAGAGTTTATCGCTGTGTTAATAACAGGTTAAATATCCGTGAAATTTATAAAGACTGATATTTAACCTAAATGTAACAGTAAGTTAACTGCTTTTTAATAGGCTAACCCTATACTTGGTATCAGATGGTATCCCAATACGTTAAAACAAAGGTTGATTATCAGGAAGGATCAGGAGCCACTATTTAAATTTATTCACAGAGAGATTATTATGAGAAAAGCACTGCGGCACAGGCTGTTTAAAAGGAGGCGAATAATTGTCAGGAACCATCTTAGTCTACTCAGGCTCAATTATCATATTAATCTGGGGCGCCGCCCATTTATTCCCCACGAGAAATATAGTCCGTGGTTTTGGCTCTATTTCGGATGATAACCGGAGAATCCTCACCATGGAATGGCTGGCTGAGGGCGTGGCCATGATCTATATGGGCATACTGACCATACTGGTAACGGCAATTGCCGGCAGGGTTGCCGCCGCCTCGACTGTGGTTTACCTTGCAACGGCAAGTGCACTTGTCGTTATGGCTATTCTGGGCTGGCTGACCTATGCACGGACGCCAATTATACCCATGAAGCTCTGCCCGTGGATACAGTCATTATCGGCCCTGCTATTGTTTGCCGGGGTGTGTTTGTAAACCCGCCCGTTAATACGTTGAGACGTTCAACTCTTCCATCTTCCCGGTAACCATAAAGACGACACGCTCGCATATATTGGTCACACGGTCGCCGGTGCGCTCCAGGTTATGCCCTACCCAGATCAGCCTGGTAGCCCGCGTGATGGTGCGCGGATCTTCCATCATGAAGGTTAAGAGTTCACGGAAAACCTGGTCGTAGAGGTTGTCGACTTCATCGTCTTCCGGTACGATTTTGCGTGCGGCTTCGACATCGTGGGAGATAAACGCGTTCAGGCTGCGGTGCAGCATATCTATTACCCTGTCGTTCATGCGCGGCAGGTCGATGAGCGGCTTTAAAGGCGGCTCATCCCCTATCATAATAGCGATCTTGGCATTGCCGGCAGCATGGTCACCCATCCTCTCCAGGTCGGTGACAATAGACAGGATGGCCAGCAGTATCCGCAGGTCGCTGGCCATGGGCGCCTGGCATGACATGATATCTAACGCCGACTCTTCTATCTCGAAGCGCTTTTTATCAACACTCTTATCCTCAGCCAGCACTTGTTTGGCC
>Ga0315276_10003314_pt1 | contig 14755 bp, 12 predicted proteins | sample YL17G05_0_MG_FD_204542 | JGI IMG/M metagenome (GOLD analysis project Ga0315276, IMG submission 204542) | Sediment microbial communities from Yellowstone Lake, YNP, Wyoming, USA - YL17G05_0 | ecosystem: Environmental > Aquatic > Freshwater > Lake > Sediment | place: USA: Wyoming | collected...
CATCTTTTGCAAGATAATTATATTTTGTACAGGGTCTGGAAATGCCCACAATATCAGCTTCCTGGAAAGCATCATTCCCGATAAGCATAGTCGGAACCTGCCCTGAAAAAACAACGAGCGGTATTGAATCCATAGATGCTGTAGCAAGTCCGGTAATGGTATTGGTAGCCCCTGGCCCTGAAGTCACCAGCACGACACCCGCTTTCCCTGTAGAGCGGGCATAACCATCAGCCGCATGGACTGCGCCCTGTTCGTGTCTGGTAAGAATTAACTGTATATCTTTGTCATCATAAAGCAGGTCAAATATATTCAAAATTACGCCACCGGGATACCCGAAAATATGCTTTACCCCTTCTCTCTTTAAACTTTCAATGAATATCTCGGCCCCTGTCATTTTCATAAACCCTTATTACTCCTTATAAGAAAATTACATAATTTTAGCATAAAATACAAACAACTTGTCTATGGATAGAGAAAACTAAGAAGCCGAACTCGCCAAAAGTCTTTTTTGGGCAGTTCGGCTGTCTTTATAAAAAATATATATTATAATGCTTAGTAAGGAGGCATATTCACAAACTTCCAGAAAGCAACAATAACGATAAAAAAACCTATAATAATCAGGTACTCCATTCCCTTTGCAGAGAAAATGTCTATATATGTGAATAATTCTTCCACCCTAAATCCTCCATTTCCTTTTATTCTCAGTGCTCTTCCATTGCTTTTGCCCATGCAGGGGGCTCTTTTAATACCGGCATTCTGTTGACAATCCATCTGAATGCCCATATCTCTGTCAGGATAATTGAAGCAGTAATGACATATTCCATCGGTGCCGGCCAGTATTTTTCACTTAAGGGCAAATACCAGTTGTATGCGATAAATGTGTAATTCAGTCTGTTAATAATAATTCCGAGCATTGTAAGTATAGCTGCAAATTTAATAGTGGCAGTGTTTTTCTGTTGTGCCCCGCTGATAAACATGAAACAAGGTACCAGGACAAATCCAATAACCTCAATAAGATACCATGTGCCCATCGGAGTGAATAAATACCCAACTGCATGTTCGTGAACAAGCAGTATCGCTTTAAGGAAAAAATATCCAAACATTGCCACGGCACATATCTTTGAAAGGCCGACAAGAATATCATCGTAGTGCTTGTGATGTGCTTCGTCAAGTTGGCCACCGAAAACTTTATGGCTTATTGATCCTTCAAATATAACCATCGAGAGACCCGCGAATATGCTGGAGACAAAATAAAGGATTGGAATAAACTCCGTATACCATAAAGGATGGATTTTGCTTTTAGCCATAATCATTAGAGCGGCAAGACCTGACTGGTGAAGCGTTGAAAGACATATCCCGAATACAACCGCTCCCAGCGTCAATGATCCGAGAATTTTTCTCAGCCACTTCATGCCGAGCCATTCTGCAATCGTCGGAGAAAATTCCACAAGTTCTGCAAGCATATACAGAAAGAAATGCCATGCAACGAGAAACATAACCGCATTCACACCAAAGTCATTGCCGACCATAGGGTTATATATATTCCACCAGCGTCCGATATCAAGTACAATGGCACCTGCATAGAAGAGATAGGCAAGGAAGCCATTTAGGACCGTCGCCCTGATAATGGCATGATATTTTTCTGCTCTCAGGATATACACAACAAAACAGAGCACATAAGCCCCTCCGGCAAAGGCAACGCCGGTTACAACATCAAAGCCAATCCAGAGACCCCAGGGATATTCCTGGTTAAGATTTGTTATAGGCTTACCAAGGCCGGTAGCAAGACGGTATACAATGAATATATAACCGAGAATCATAATCGGAAGGGAGATAATATTGAACGGAGTTGCAATATTCCCTCTCGGTTTCAACTGGCCTTTCATGAAAGTCCAAAAATCCCCTAAGCTCTTTATCTGTGGTACTTCTTCTTTTTGTTGAACAACTTCTACAGTTTCTAACTTTTCTCCAGCCATATTTTATCCTCTTCCTTTCTCCTAATGTTTCCCTTTTTCCTCATGTTTTTCTTCTTGATGTTCGTGTCCATCCTTTTTTGTTGCACGGTTGATACCGAGCATTACTATAGGCCAGAGGACGAAAATGAACGGGACAGCATAAAGAAATCCGGTGCTGTATTCCGGATAGGGTTTTGTCCCAAGGTCTTTACGGAAGCCTATCTGTTCAAATGGCACTGCTGACAGATAGAGATGTGATGTGCCGCCGACTTCAAATTCACCGTAAATATGGTCAATGTACTTGTCAGGATTCGTAGCAATTCTCCTCTTTCCTTCTTCCAGGATCTGCCTCCTTGAACCAAACATCAATGCCTGCGTCGGACAGACTTCAACACATGCAGGAATACCTCCGTTATTGAATCTGTCAAAGCAGAGGTTACATTTCTGGATCCTTGGCATTGCTTTCGAATATTCAAACTTGGGGATATCAAATGGACAGGAAACCATGCAGAGCCTGCAACCTATACAGTTTGATGCCCAGGTAACATGCCCTGAAGGACGTTTTTTCATGGCCTTCACGAGACATGCGGCTGCACATCCTGGCTGATTGCAGTGCATACATCTCTTGGGCACGAAAAACTTTCCCTTTTCAGTATCGTAACTGTTAATTATCGTATACTCAGTATCGGTTGTTTTCCGTTTAGTCTTCAGAACATCCGCACTCTTGGATTCAGATATGTCAGGAACCGGCAAACCATTAGCTTCAGCACACGCCTTTTCACAACGACGGCATCCGATACACCGTGTTGTATCTACGAGAATGCCATAGAATTCTTTTACGGTGGGGGTATCCTTGGCAAAAGTTCTTCCCGGTGTGAGAAGGTTTCCTGTTGCAGCGCTTGCAGCCCCTGATCCTATTATCTTTAGAAAATTCCTTCTGTCCATCCTCGCTCCTCTCTATTCATTAACCTTTCTTCATATGTTTGTGTGTATTATTCCGGTCTCCACTCATTTATTATTATGCTGGTATTCTGCTTTACGACCTTCTCATTCCTCATAGTAATAATCTTTTTAGGATCTCCCGGCTTTGCTTTATGACATTCTGTGCATTTTCGACCTTTTTCGAGGTTCATCTTTTCGTGACAACCCAGACACTGACTATGGTAAGCCGAGAGCAATCTTATCTTATTTAAATTCTGCCGGTCATAGGCAGTCATGTGGCAATTTCTACAATTAGGTGGAGTGTCCTTCTGCGCCTCTGCCTCGGAAACGCTCCGATGGTGACATCCTGCGCAAAGCGTTTGAAGATTTCTGTGGAAATAAGTAGCCATTTTACTGTCGTTTGAAACCTTTACCAGTTTATCTATAATATCCCGATGAGGGAACTTCGAAGGTTCGAATTCCTTTTCCAGAACTTTTATCTCCACCTCTTTCTTCACCTTATCCTTATTCAATCCGGCAGTTGAAAGAGGTTTAGGCATAGCAATCTGATCTTTTTTGCCTGAATGACAGGCAGTACATGTTTCCTTTTTTGGATTCATTGTCTCTACATCCATGGCTGGGATAAAATGATGGCATCCAGCGCACTTTTTCTCTTCTTTCTTTTTATTATGGCAACCTGCGCAGCTATGTTCAGAGAATACATGATGATAGGCATTAGCTACATTTATGCCATTACCTTCAGGTTTCCCGGTCAGGCTATGGCATGTATCACAAGCATTCAACGTTTCATGGTGACAGGAACGACAAGTCTTGGAATTTGCTTCATGAGATTTATGATCAAAGGTAACTCCCTTCATCTTCGAATTTTCAATATCTATGAATGGCTTATCCTTCTGATCACGATCCGGTCGAACGATTTTTTCGAGCTCTGCAACTGTTCTATACTTTCCTGTATGACATTTTATACATTCAGTAGGACATGCTTCCTTCTCACCCTTCTTTAAATATTCTTCCTTATACTTTAAATGACAGTTAAGGCATTGCTGGTGGGAAGCCTTTCTTATCGTAAGCCCTTTTTTCTCTGCTACTTTCGTTATGGCAGTTAATTCCGGACCTCTCTTCTGTCCAAATTCATGGCAGTAATAACAGGACTCTTCAGTTCCATTTTCATATACCAATGCCAAAGCTTCATCCTCTTCATTGATATCGTATGTATGATGACACTGTCCGCAATCATCCTTGCCTATCTTTTCTTTCAGTTTTTTAACATGTTTGTCATGATAATAAAAATCAAATTCAACAACCGGATATTTCACCGCTATTGATTTATCTTTTTCCTTATGACAATCTCCACATACAGCTGGTCCTGATTTCTTCTTTTCGCTGCTCTGCTTTTTGTGGCAATCGATACATCCGTCATGGTATGCATTCATTATTGCCGTTTTGCCTTTTTTCTTAACCGTTTTGGGGAAATCAAAGATCAACTGACCATCTTTTTCAGGGTGACAAGTGTTACAACCTTCCTTCTTGAAAGCCTCTTCATGTTTACCATGGTTAAAGATTACCTGAGGCCGTTCCAACTTGCCGAAGATTTCCGTATGGGCGATAGCAATCTTATTTTCAGGTTTGATCGTCGCAGGAACTTCTTTCACGCGCAGGGTAGCTTCAACCGTATAAACTTTATATAAACCATACGAAATCAATATGAGATAAGCTATACTTACCCAAAAGAAAATCCATTTTCTATTCATCTTCTTATCCCTTCCCGGTTTCTTTCTTTAATTTAAGATCTTCAGGAATTTCCATAGTAGCAACCAGTATTTCATCGAAAAAGATATTTTTTACTGGAAGATTCCAGTATTTGATCACGTCCTTTATACCTGTGCTGCAGTTATGGCACGGCGTTATCACATACTTCGCTCCCGTCGCCATTATCTGCTCGGCCTTCACCCTGTTGAACTTCGCCTTATGCGATGCCCAGTTCGATATCGAGGCCAGCCCTCCTCCTGCATTACAGCAGAAATTATGCTCACGGTTCGGCGTCATCTCCCGGAAGTCCTCACACGTCGCGTTCACAAAATATCTTAACTTCTCCGCTCCGCCTCCCCTCCGGACAATATTGCACGGGTCCTGCAGCGTCACTGGTTCCTTGATCTTCCTCGCTATCTTGATCTTCCCAGCTTTCAGAAGCTCTACGTAAAACTCCCCCGTCTGTATCACTTCAAACGGCAGATCCTTCCATCCCAGCATCGGTGGTGCCACAAACCTTGTGGCAAATCGCGGGTGCCCTCACTCAGTGAGCACGATCTTCTTTACCCGCAATCGCGCCGCATTGTCATACAGCCCCCGCACTACCCGGTTCATCGTCGTAAAATCACGCAGAAACATCGGCATGTTGCTCGTGTCCCACGTGTCCCTGCCGGCCACGGTCCAGTCCACACCCGCAACCATCATTATCTTCGCCGTACGCTCGATATGGTACGTATTCGTCTTGGGCTCTCCACCCAGAGGGTACCATATTACCTCAGCCCCCTCTTTATCTATCGGTATCCTCAAATCCTTGAACTCCGCCCCTACCTCATCTTCCTGCCACTGCATCGTATCTATCCAGTCATTTTGCGTATACCACACCTGGTTCAACACTGTAGCATGTGAGTGGTCCTGGTCCATCATACGCTGAGGCACCACCCCAAGCACAAAACAGATCCGCCGTACAAGGCCTATGATAAATGTGATATCCAACCCGTACGGACAGTACATGCTGCAACGATGACAGATATTGCATTCGGTGAAGACTATCCGCGCGCTCTGCTTGATAAACTCCGCGTCTACCTTCCCCTTCCGCTTCAGCATCTCCCATGCCGTCATCTTCATCTTCGCCACAGGCGCAAACGTCGGGTCTTTATCGCTCGATAAATACCACTGACAAGCCCCTGAACACAGTCCGCAATGTATACACGTCTCCATTACCGCCCTTATCCTCGCGGTCTGCGCACCGAGCACCGCCATGATCGTCTTCTCGATTTGCTCCGGCTTAAGATCCTTTATCGATTCGTCAAGGCCTACGTCAGGGTTCGGGTCCCTGATATACTCCGGGAACTCCCTGCTTACTATCTTCTCTTTTGCTGCCATCACCTGCCTCCTTTATTTGCAGCTACTCTACCAGTCTTTTCCACCCCACCCCGCGGCCTGAGAACCCATGAACGCCCTCGTCATAAAGAAATAGAACATGTGAGCCAATCTCGTAAATGGGATTGCGATTAACATAGCTTCCCCGAAAAGGATGTGAACTATGAGCATAGCCTTATAGGGGAGAAGCAAACTGTGATATGCCAGAAATCCTGTCAGAAAAGGGAAAAAAGAGATTGCGAGTATCAGCAGATCATTGCTGGAGGTCACAAATCTCACTTCCGGTGCGAATATCCGTCTCATGAAAAAAATTACCGACGTAACAATGACCAGTAGCGTCATGATATCAGCCACCTTCTCAGGCAGGCTCCACCAGCTTACTCCCCAGGACTCATACCAGAGTATATTATGCGAGAGGAGGAAGATGGGGGTAAATATCAGCCCTATATGGAAAACAAACGTCGTAATGGTTACCGGCCATCTCATTCTCCAGTTCCTGCTACCAAAAGGAACTATCCAGTGAAGAATGGACCTCCCCGCAGCTTCGATCTTAATAGAAGGCAAGACCACTTTTTCATTTTTCGCCATCAGATATAATCGCCTTACCTTATAAACACTCATCCCGATAAATACGAGAAAAGCGATCCAGACGAACGGTCCTCTCACGAGATTATAGATAGATGGGTCTCTGATAAAATCAAGCATACGTTACTCCATTCTTTATATTTCGTTTACCGGGACTACGCGGCGGTAGTACTTTCCGTCATCCACGCATCTCACCAGAAGTTTGCTCCCATCCGGACTGAACACAGGGCTCCAAAGGGATTCATACCCTTTATTCCCAATCTTTCCATTCACTGCCAGGAAATATTTTCCATTTCTTTCGACCTTGGCAGCAACCTTATCACCTGCAAGACTGAAAACAGGATCCCAGGCGTTATCGAATGTTTCAGGCCAAGCGGCCCCGTCTACTGCAATCGTCCACTTATTATTGCTCTTTGTCGCGGCTGCAACCCTTTTTCCGTCAGAACTAAACACAGGAGTTAAAACCAGCTGTTTGAAAACCGTGCTCCACGGCGAGCCGTCTACTGCGACTGTCCATTTTCCGAAGCTAACAGCAACTACAGCTGCCAGCTTCTTGCCATCATAAGAAAACATCGGCCGCCAGACCTGAGAAAAATTTCCCCATATGGGTTTGCCGTCCATCGCCATTGTCCAGCCTTTAGGTGTTTGGACTGGAGCAACGAAGTCATTGCTGCCCGGCTTGCAGATTGGCTCCCAGACTGCGGGAAACGTCTGCTCCCACGGTTTTCCGTCTACAGCGATCGTATAGAGTGTCATTCCTGTTCTTACGCACGCTGCTACATGGTTGCCGTCGGAGCTGAACACCCCTCCCCACACATTAATAAATTTGGCGTCCCAGGGAGTCCCATCCACTGCAACGGTCCAGTTCTTTTTCATAAACTCCACATTACCCAACTCTTTACGCCTGTTCACCAGCACATGGGCTGCGGTTTTTGTCCCGTCAGAGCTTATTGCAACATCTCTTGTCTCAAAAAACATATTCTCCCAGGTTGTTCCATTCAGGCAAACGCTGGTCATATTATCTTTACTTACATCAACAGCAACACTTTTCCCGTCCGGGCTCACCGTGAGATTCCAGATATACTCGAACTTTTCCTCCCACATTTCATGATCAATATTAACAGACCATTCGTAGTCTCTCAATGCAAACGAAATAAGCTGATTATCAGGAGTAAATCTTAGTGAATATACCCTCTCGAAGGTTTCTTCCCAGGGTTCTCCGTTCACACAGGTAGTGAATCTTCTCTCTGCGTTTCTGACAACGGTGGCAACCTTCTCGCCATCATCGCTGGGGATAAGTTCTCGGACAGCCGTGAATCTCTTTCTCCACTCGTTTAGATTCGCGATCAGTTTCTCTTTCGTCTCCCAATCCCAACTTGCTAATTCGCTCATATAACTTTTCCTTCCCTTTGGCTACATTGGATAAATAATACCTTAACTATAAAGAATGAGTTTAAATATCAATCTAAAACTAAACTTTCTGTAAAAAAGGTTTTCCAATACCTTTGCAAAGAGACTTAAACTTATTTTGTTGGTTAGAAAAATTATCATAAGTTTCTTTGAAAAGTCAATAGCTTTTTATAAAATATTTTCGTCTAAAATTTCCATTAGTATATTCCTTAATATCCAGAAGTATAGCATTGACAAAAAGAATTGGTGATCGCTTCATGAAAAACATAAATGAGAAATATCGGGAAATGTAAAACAGCGTTCAATTTTTATATAATATAAAGTAGTTCGTATCATGTTGTAAGAATAATCCCACAGGAGGATTTTTTCTATGGAGAGCGTGTATCAATATAAAATACATCCCATTGTTATGGGGACAAAGGCATTTGACAAAGGAATGATGACATATCAACATGACTATGGGAAACCTTACACCATCCCTATATATTGCTGGTATATCGAGGGCGGGGACAAAAAAATACTTGTCGATACCGGTGAAATGGCGCCAATGCAGACTAGGGACAGGGAGGAAGGAATCGGCGGAAAGGTCTATAAGTTTGAGGAGGGACTTGCCCGGTGGGGATTGAAGCCTGAAGATATCAATATTGTTATACATACCCATTTACATAACGACCATTGCGAAAACGACGATAAATGTAAAAATGCAACGTTTTACGTACATGAAAAAGAATTAGAGAGGATACATAATACACATCCTCTGGATTTTCGCTATAACGAAGATTTTATTACGGATGTGGAAAAAAAAGGCCAGATAAAAAAGCTCACAGGGGATACGGAAATCCTTCCGGGCATTAAAATGATTCACACCCCTGCACATACCGAAGGAGGTATGACAGTCCTTATAGATACCGGGCAAGGGAAAGCTGCTATAACAGGATTCTGTCTTATTATGGAAAATTTCGATCCGCCTCCAAAGATAAAGGCAATGGAAATGGAAGTAATACCTCCCGGAACTCATGTCAATGTATATGATGCTTATGATATCGTACTTAAAGTTAAAAATATGGCAGATATTCTCTTGCCGCTCCATGAACCTAAATTCGCTTCAACAGATACAATTCCGTAAATACAATTGACAATGTGTGATACATCAATTCTGATTGGACTTGATTTGATCAATAAAATATGGCCAATAAAATTAAAAGGTGCGCGTACCGGTCTTCTTGTCCATCCTGCTTCTGTCAACAAACAATTAGAACATGCCGTTGGCCTTTTTCTGAAATCAAAAACATGTATCCTTAAAGCACTTTTCGGTCCCCAACATGGAATCCGCGGTGAGACGCAGGACAATATGATTGAATGGGAAAGTTTTCGTGACACACAAACAGGACTTCCCGTATTCAGCCTCTATGGGCATACCCGCAAACCTGGACCATCCAAGCTGAAAGACATTGATGTACTGGTGATAGATATGCAGGATGCCGGCTCGCGCTATTATACATTCATATGGACGATGGAACTCTGCATGCAGGCATGCATGGAAATGAACAAATCCGTAATAATCCTCGACAGGCCGAATCCCATTAACGGTCATCTTACAGAGGGCCCTGTTTTAGATATGGCTTTTGCTTCATTTGTCGGACAGCGTCCTCTTCCTGTACGGCATGGGATGACAATCGGAGAAATTGGCAATTATCTAAGGAATGAATTCTATCCTTCTCTGGATTTTCATGTTATACCGATTCAAGGCTGGAAAAGGAAGATATGGTTTGATGAAACAAAGTTGCCGTGGGTCATGCCTTCTCCGAATATGCCGACGCTGGATACCGCTCTCGTTTATCCTGGCATGTGCCTGCTTGAGGGTACGAATATCAGTGAAGGAAGAGGGACTACCAGGCCTTTCGAGATTTTCGGAGCTCCGTTCATAGAGCCCGACAAAATGATAAAACACCTCCTGAGATTCAAACTTCCTGGCCTTATCTTCAGGCCGATGTATTTCCAGCCGACCTTTCAAAAACATACCGGCAAACTGTGCGGTGGGGCACAGATCCATGTTATCAATAGGGAGAGACTGAAACCATTTAAAACTGGTGTTGCAATCATTAAAAGTATCCATGACCTTTATCCAGAGCATTTTGCCTGGAAGCAGCCACCATATGAATATGAGACTGAGAAGATGCCGATTGATATACTTGCAGGCACAGACAGATTAAGAAAAGATATAGAGAAAGGTGAAAAACTTGATAAGATGGAAGAGTGGTGGCAGGAAGAGTGCCTTCAATTCAACAAGCAGTATAGAAAAAAATATTTGATGTACAAATAATATGAATTGTTAAATCTCGTATAGCCGTCATTCCAGCTTGTCTAGTCACCTCAGCGACTCGCCGAGGCGAGAATCTTTCTTCGTTGCTGCACTGGAAATACAGGAAAAGATTCCGAACAAGTCGGAATGACGTAAAACAGCAAAGGAATTACCATTGAACCTTTCAGTATTCATTTTGGCTGCCGGACTTGGAGAGAGACTGAGCCCGATAACGAACCACATTCCGAAGCCCCTTCTTCCCATCCTCGGGAAACCTGTTCTGCAATCAGTCCTCGAAAAAGTAACCAGTTTGCCTATAGATAAAATAGGGATAAACCTTCACCATAAGAAAGAGATTATAGAAAATTGGATTGATCAGTCACCATTCAATAGCATTCAATTATTTCCTGAGAAACCTGTCCTTGGAACAGGTGGCGCTTTAAAAAATGCTGAGGATTTTCTCAAAGACAGCACGTTCCTTGTACATAATGCAGACATTGTCTCTGATATTGATTTGCAGCAATTGATTGATTTTCATTTGACATCCCATAATTTTGCAACCCTTGCTGTACATGATTATCCTGAATTTAATAAACTTGCGATAGATGAGAGAGGTTTCTTCAGAGGTTTTAGCTCATCATCAGGGGGGAAAAAGAATTTGGCCTTTACCGGCATAGCTGTTTACCAGCCGGAATTCCTCCGATTCCTCCCATCCGGTGTTTCCAGTGTAACAGATGCCTGGTTGAAAGCTGTAACTGCAGGTGGTACAGTCGGGACATTTCATGCAAGTGGTTGTTACTGGACTGACATCGGGACACCATCTTCGTATACCAAAGCAGTCATCAATGAACTCAGAAGGAATGGGGAAACTGTTTATGTACATCCATCTGTCACGGATTGCAACTCTTTTGAGATGGATGGCTATGTGGTTATTGAAAATGGCAGCAGATTAGGTCAAGGCATTTCGCTGAGAAATTGTATTGTACTGCCTGGAACCGAGATCGCAAAAACGGGGCAGGATGACAAGACTCCTCAATGTTTTTTAACTCTGTTCTGGGAAACAGGCCCTGATCCATATAAAGGGCAATTATATGAAAACTGCATCCTCGGTCCTGGATTCAAGATTGATCTAAGCGAGTCAGATTTGTTTGATTCAGCTGAAGGCAATTCTTTCCTGATTGGCACAGGAGGATCTGACAGGAAATATTCCAGGGTCAAACTCGACAAACACTCAGCGGTGCTTATGCAGTGTCCTGATGGAGATCCTGATTTTCAGAGGCATATTGAATACACACACTTCTTCAGAGGGCATTCTATTCCTGTCCCTGAATTAATCGATATAGCATCTGATAACAAGACCGCATTATTTGAAGACTTTGGTGATCTCTCTTTATACAGCTGGCTGAAATGTCCACGAGACCGGGGAATGATAGAAAAGATGTACAAAAAGGTCATTGATATATTCATCCTGATACACACAGAAGTGACTGAACATATATCAGAGTGCCCTCTGCTCCGGAAGAGAATATTTGACTATGAACATCTCAGATGGGAGACAGGCTATTTTGTTGAAAGATTCGTTGAAGGCGTCAGCAAGTTAAAGACTGGCAATCTACCGGAACTGAATGAGGAGTTCCATCGATTAGCCTTAAAAGTAGATTCCTTTCCGAAAACAATAGTTCACCGGGATTTCCAGTCACAGAATATTATGATTGCAAAGGGCGGGATCCCAAGAATAATAGATTATCAGGGTGCAAGAATCGGCCCGCCTGCTTACGATTTGGCATCTATCTTATGGGATCCATATTATCGGCTTGAGGATAATTTGAGAGAAAAACTATTGGATTATTACATTAATAAAATAACAAATCCCCCTCAATCCCCCTTTGCTAAAGTGGGACTAAGAGGAATCATTGGGAAAGAGGGGCAAAAGGAGATTTCAGAAAAAGAATTCCGGGATACCCTTCTCCCCTGCCGCCTGCAGCGTCACATGCAGGCACTCGGTGCATATGGCTTTCTATCCTCTGCAAAAGGCAAGAAGTATTTTTTGAAATATGTGCCGGAGGGCCTGAGGTTATTAAAAGAGGATATTGAGCTTTCAAAAAAAGAATATCCGGAATTATATAAACTCGTTATATCAATCCCTTAATCATATCAACAGCTTCTGGTATAGCTTTCCGAACCTTTGGTGTGCAGGTTTCCGAAATCGTTGTTATGTCGTCTGCCTCTATTGCGATAACTATGATATCTAAGGGTATTTCACCGGGAAAGAGTTTTTCCCTCAATTCGAGCATAGTGGGGAAATCCATATTCAGGTGGGTTGAGTAAGAATGGATCGTATGCTTATCTTTAAAATCTTCCAGGGAAAATTTATAGATTGTACCAGGCTCACCTCCGGTCTGTATCGCATCAACAATAATGATTCTCCTGTAGCCTTTTAATGCATCGAGGATATCGAGACAGGAAGACCCTTCTATTACATCAATAGTATCTCCTATCTTTTCTTCCCCGAGAGCTCCAATTACCTGCAAACCCACTCCATCGTCAGAACGCAGCAAGTTTCCCATACCAAAAACTAATACTCTCACACCATCATCTTTCCCGGGATCTTTATTGTCTTTCACTCTTTACGCCTCACGTTTTACGAGTCAATGCAATGACTCATACCCCGGATGGTCATACAGGATTGCCATACGGTTTACTATCCATCTGAAGGCAAGGACTTCCATGGTAATAATGCCGACCGTTATGGTCACTTCCATCCAGTGAGGATAGTACCGCTCCGCAGCGTTCCAGTTGAAAGCGATTATTGAGGTATTGATTCTGTTCAGCACAACGCCGGTGACTGCCAGGAACGCAGTCCATCTTGCCATTCTGACTTTTTTATATCGGACACTATAGGCAAAGAGAAACGCCGGCAGGAGAACAAACCCCAACATCTCGATGAGAAACCAGTATCCATAGGGAGTGGTCAGGTACTTCCAGGTATGCGAGTGAGCTATCCCGAAAAATTTCAGGAAAAAGTATGTAAAAAGCGCAGCCGATGAAGCTTTCCCGAGCCCGAGTGTCAGCCTGTTGAACTCGGCAGTATTGAAACCTTGAAGCTGCCTTTTGAAGGCACGGTGTGTGAGCGTGCTTTCGAATATAACCATGGTAAGCCCTGCGACGACTGCAGTGAGCAGAAAATAAAGAGGCAGCAGTTCAGAATACCACAGGGGATGCAGTTTGCCGGGTGCAACAAGAAATAATGCACCTAATGCGGACTGATGTCCTCCTGCAATAATGACCCCGAAGACAGTAGCCCAGATAGCCAGCTTACTGAACCATTCACGGAGTTTCTTCTGGTTAAACCATTCAAAGAGAGCAGGACTCCACTCTATGAAGAGGACCATAATATAGAGTGCAAAGTGCCATGCAATAAGAAACATGATGGACGAAAATCCGAACGATACAACCATGGGATAGGGAAGCCTGTAATACCGGCCAAGATCAAAGAGAAGTCCAAATACCGCGAAGAGATATCCGAGGAGGCTTGTAAGTATTGCGGGACGCACGAAATGGTGGAATTGTTTCATCCCGAAGAGATGGTAGGCCGTACCGATGACGAGCCCGCCAGCTGCTAATGCAATGCCGCACAAGACATCCACCCCTATCCATATCCCCCAGGGATTGGTATCGGTCAGGTTTGTTGAAGGACCAAGACCAAACAGGAACCGGTAGACCATCACGGGAATTGCAATAATCAGGATGATGGCTGCGATTGCATTCGGTACCGTGAAATTGCTCTTTATGTATTGAGGGAAGCTCATACCGAGCAATAACCGGTTTTGAACCCATGATGCAGCATCAGGTTTTCTTTTCATGGCTACCTTCCTTTTTTTCAGGGGAATGGGAATCATGATTATTCCGCTGATTCCTGATCCTGGATATGACATGAAAGGCTCCGAATACAAGCGGCCATGCAGCAACGATTTCAAACACCTTCGTCATAAATAGGAACCCTTTGCTCAAATTAGGTATGGGAGTTTTACTGATATCTGTACTGAAACCAATTTGATCAAACGGCACCGATGAAAGGTACAGCCAGCTTGTCCCCCCTGCCTCATGCTCTCCATAAATATGGTCAATATATTTCCCCGGATTATTCGCTATTCTTTCATGTGCGAGATGAATCAACTCTTCCCTTTTGCCAAACCGCAGGGTTTCTGTCGGACAGATCCTGACACAAGCAGGAACGCCACCTTCCTTGCTTATCCTGTCAAAGCAGAATGTGCACTTTGTTATACGGGGATTGAGCGGTTCATAATATTCATATGCCGGTATATCAAAGGGACAGGCGACCATGCAGTACCGGCATCCCACACAGACACCGGCATTATAGATAACCGCCCCTTTTTCTGTCTTTTTGAAGGCATCGACAAAACATGCAGAC
>Ga0315276_10003315_pt1 | contig 14754 bp, 16 predicted proteins | sample YL17G05_0_MG_FD_204542 | JGI IMG/M metagenome (GOLD analysis project Ga0315276, IMG submission 204542) | Sediment microbial communities from Yellowstone Lake, YNP, Wyoming, USA - YL17G05_0 | ecosystem: Environmental > Aquatic > Freshwater > Lake > Sediment | place: USA: Wyoming | collected...
TGGAATAAAAGCGTAACTCCTGGTGTGAATTTATTTAAAACAAACTTTAAAGTAATTATTGATGATGATAAAAATGATAACAATGCATTATTTTATGAACTTAAAAAGTACATTATCCTGAAAAACCTTGTTTCTTATTTTATATGGTATTTGCTTACAGGAATCCTAATTACATCAATTAGTTACAACTACATGCTCACAGTTCCGTGTGTGCAAACACCCAAACAAGCACGAATTGCGGCTGCTCAATTTTTGGCAGATAAAAATAATGCGAAACAATCTGCTGATGCTGCCAAATCAAATGCCCCCGTATATAAAACTGATGGAAAATAACTCCCTCTTACATCTTGCTTTAATTTGTCCTAGAAACAAAATATCCCTTTTAAAAAACCTATTTATTTCCAGGACTTACCCATCCCTTTGATTATTCTTTTCTTTGATGTTCTTTTAGATTTTCTTTTAGATTTTCTTTTAGATTTTCTTTTAGTTTTACCACCACTCGCTGTGCATGATGATTGTTTTTCAAATATTTGTACTCTTTTATCTAAAATATAACGGAGAACACCCACCCTTATATCATCAGGATTATATGTCTCGGCAGGATAATATCGTTTGAATGACTCTAAAGTCGCTAATCCTTCAAATAAACTAACATCATCCTTTTGTGGTTCCGACATTTCTGACACGCTTCTTTGACTCATTTTTAATAAAAATAAAAATAGTATTAAATTAGATTCTCTCTCATCTAATAGAGTTGTAAATTTTAAATCTCTGTAAACTCTAGCCGCCGGTGAAATTCTAAATGATGTAATGTCTACTGTAACAAATGGTTTTGTTAAAAAATATATATAATAATTGTCACTTTTATAATTTATATTGATTATAATTGCTGTTTTATCAGGAATTTCTAGACATTGTAGAAAACATGAAATTTTATTACGTATCAACTTTTCTTTCACCTCATCATTTAGTTTATTTTTCAAAATCGTTTCCGGACTTTGTAACTCTGTTGCTTCTTCGCCTCTACTCATTATAAACGTGTAAATATATATATATATATATATATATTTATAAATATAATACATTTTTATAAAAAAAAATCAAACACTAAACCACTTTGATGAAACAATTATATTCGCATTTATTTCAGTATAAATTAAATAAGAATTATAAATCGACATGAAATATTTTTCAAACCATCGTTTGCTAATGATGTTGTATTCTTTATCAAACGCATATTTGCAATAACACTGATAGATTGCATACAATGACTGACTTGTAATAACTGACGCATTTTCAATTTTTGTTTCCTTGTATTTTTTTATAAATTCCTCGATTTCACCTCTTTTATTCCATATGCTCGACCTGCATCCAACGTGAATCAAATACTTATCATCTTCTATAATAATATCCGGGTAAAAATGTTTTATAAGCCCGAGTAACATTTTATCCGTCACATTATTGTGCAACAGCGTCGTGGCAGACCGTTTAATTGATTTGTTGAATAGTGACAACAACTCGTCCAATTCTAGTTCATATTCTTCTTCCGCTTCTTCTTCTGCTTCTACATTATTAAAATCTATAATATAAGTATTCCAAAATGTCACAAAATTACAAACAAATGGTAAATGTTTACTTGTTCTATTTTTTATAACTGTGTTGTTATCCGATAAAATGGAGGCGGCAGCATCAAATTCCAAGTTCAACTCTTCACAATGTGTTGATAACAATTGTTGGAGAGAATGGTTAAAAAATATATTCGGAATATTCTCTTCTTCAATAAATATTTTCCACAAATATGACATATTTTTACACGTTATATTATAACCAGGACACTTTTCCGTGGTTGAATGAATAAATCGCGACACTATTTCAAGATTGGTATTATTTTTCAAATACAATGCATGATTTATTACCGAATAGTCGTTACAATACTTATCCAGAAACAAATCGGCAGACACATACCGCGTTGAGTAATGAGATGCGACGCAAAATAAATCAATAATGTGAGGAATAATGTGAGATTTGAAATAATCATCAACTGCAATAAACGTATTTGATAATTCGCACACACTTAAAAGTCGGCAATCTTCATTTGTGTGTTCATAGTATTTGAATTTAAAATGAGGTAATAAATTAATACCATAGTACTTATAACACTCCTGATTCAATTCTTTTATAAATGGAATAAAAGTTTTTGAATTAATAAAATAATGAAGTGAATTTTTTTTATGTAAAATATCCCCGACGACTGTAAGAAAGTATTTCACTGTATCTTTATTGTAAAATAAAGCAGGTGTGAGAAACCGTATAACATTTTGAATCGTTTCCGATTCCGGTATTGATTTTAATATATTATTATTCTCTCGAATCCGTTTTATAATTTGTATCTTTATTTTGTATTTCCACGGCATCAACTCTTTATGGTTTGCGCTAATCGTTGTTAAAATGGAATGTTGAATATTGTCCTCTTTTATAACTTCATACACTTTATCTTCAGAATAAATAAAAAATAACTCGGTTCCAGAATGATAAAAATATCGAGTTTTTGCAAGAAATTCTTCGATAAATTCATCCGATTTTTCTTCTAATGATTTTTTTCTCTCTTCTCTCTGTTGACACTGTTGAACAGTATTTTCAAGAATTGCCGGCAACGCATCCATAATGTGATGAATCAATTTTTGTTGAACATTTGGCAAATTCGTGTATTTGTTATACAGCGTTGTAACCATGTTTACAGCTTCCGCAATGCCGGCGCCACCACCTTGGTCATGTGTCACAATTTCGGGTTGATTTATCATATAAATGTTATAAATATAAATATATATACGTGTGTAATATATCCCGCATATATGTTTATATAAATTATCATAATTATTATTTATTTTATTTTATTGTTTTACCATTTCACTTGTTATAGAAATGTTTGCATTCATTAGGCCTAAAAACATTTTGAATCTGTGGTTTAAATTATATACATGCGTTTCAAGGTTCGATAAATCTGTTGAAATATCAAATGTCCTCAAATAATAAAAATATTTCTCATTGTGCATCTTTATCTTTTTCAAAATTGCATCCAATTCATCATGCAATTTCGTGCACATGTCATGAATACCCGTCAACGCTTTGTGTATGCTTGCTTTTTCATGAACCGTTTCTGGTATTTCCGAAATGTAACTTTCAATTACTTCTAATTTATAAATAATATCCAACTTTTCTATTTTCGATTTAATGTACGTCTCTCCACACATGTATTCCGATAAAATTTCGTATATTTTTGCATTTGTGGCACCAACAGAACGTAAAACCGCGTCCCTTTGTAATAAACTCGCAACAACCAACGCCATTCTAAAAAAATATGTAAATATATATATAAAATATATGTTATATAAAAGTATAAATATAAATTTATATACTTTTATATAATTAATTCATTTGCTTTCAAAATGTTTCAAGTTAAAAAACTAGTTTCGCACGCAATAATACCTAAAAGAGCCACCGAAGGCAGTGCCGGATTGGACATCAGTTCATCCGTTGATGCAACCATTCCGCCTGGAAAATGGTGCGCCATTTCCACTGGCATTTCCATCATGGTGCCGAAAGACTGTTATGCAAGAATTGCTCCGAGAAGCGGGTTAACGTTCAAATACGGAATACAGGTTGGCGCCGGAGTCGTTGACAGCGACTATACAGGTGAAATAAAAGTTATCCTGTTTAACCACGGGGCATACGATTTTACAATAAAAACGGGTGACAGAATTGCACAGTTAATTTTTGAGAGAATATTCACAAATGAATTGCAAGAAGTTGAAGAGTTGGTAGAAACAGAGAGAGGAGCAGGAGGGTTTGGTAGCACGGGATTATAAAAACTACTTGTGATATTTTTTACTCTTTTGTCGTCGTTTGCTTTTCTGTCGTCGTTTGCTTTTCTGTCGTCGTCTGCTTTTCTGTCGTCGTTGTCGTTTGCTTCGCTGTCGTTTACTTTGTCGTTTATGTTTACTTCCACCCCCAAGTTCAAAAACTTTATCAACTTCATCATTTCTATCATCTTCTTCTTGTTGTAACAAATTTTTCACGGGGTTATCTAATCTATGTTGTTGGCGTTGTTGTTCTATTTGTTGTAATCGTTGTTGTTCTATTTGTTGTAATCGTTGTTGTTCGATTTGTTGTAATCGTTGTTGTTCTATTTGTTGTTGTCGTTGTTCTTCTATTAATCGTTGTTCTTTTAATTGTAGTTGTTGTTGTCGTTGTCCTTGTAATTGTAGTAGTTGTTGTTGTCGTTGTCCTTGTAATTGTAGTAGTTGTTGTATTGCGATTTCAAGCGATTGTTTAAGCGAATCAACAACTTGTTGTTCTTGAAGGGAATATACTTCCGTACCAGGTGCATATTGTTTTGGCACTTTAAGTCGTCCTTCACCACAATGTGTATACACCTTACGTTTTTGAAACAGAAGTAAAGTATTCATACTATTTAAAAGTTCAAATTGAAGAAGAGCTGATAAATAATGTTCATCTATTTCACTTTGTTGTTCATCTGTGTATGATTGCCACATATTAACAACAGGTGCTACTATATATTCAAAAACAAAATAAACAAAACTTTTTTTTACACAAGAAATGTCTCCGACTACAGCTGACATTGCAGTCCAATCATGTAAATTTGAAGTTTGTTCTTTTAAATATTTATTTCCTTTCTCTCTATATTTGATTTTCTCTGATTCCAAGTTTCTTGCTTCTTCACAAGGGAAATATTGAAGGATTTTATAATAATGTTGAAACATTTCTTGGTTAAGAAATAGTATTTGGAATTTATCTAATAAATCACCTTTAAATTCTGGTGTACCGTAAGCAACAAATGAATAATCAACACCGGGATTATTGGGAGGATAAAATATAGGAAATGTTGGTCTAACGCGTCCGTTTGGTAATGGCATCGCATAAAATTGGTTTAATTTTTTACATGTAATTTCAAAAGGGGTTTCTACAGGCATAGACACTGCCGCTGCCGCTGCCGCTGCCGCTGCCGCTGCCGCTGCCGCTGCCGCTGCCGCTGCACCTGCATCTGAACCTTTTTTAAACTTTCCAAAAAATCCTTCCATCCTTTGTAATAATGTAATATTATTATTTTCCATTATGCATTATGAAACAAAGTATCGACCGATATTTTATAAGCTAAAGTTCTATTACTGTATTTGTATTGTTTATATTGGTCTTTTAAAACAAATAAATTATGACAAGTATCGTGCAACATTTTTGTCAACCGTTCTTCGACCTTATCTAAACTCCAATAATCATTTGAATTATTTTGCACCCATTCAAAATAACTCACAATCACACCTCCGCTGTTGCACAATACATCAGGAATTACTTCAATGTTTCTTTCAAGCAGTATTGCGTCAGCCTCGGCAGTTGTCGGTCCATTTGCACCTTCTGCAACAAGCCTGCAACTTGAATCTATGTTTTGGGCAACATCTTTTGTTATTTGGAGCTCTTTTGCGGCTGGAACTATAATGTCACATTTCATTTTCCAAAAATATTGTTCGCTTATTTTTTCAACGTCTTTAAATTCAGGCGAATTCTCTAAATTATACAATCCTCGATTATCAGTATTATATTTTTTCAACAATTCAATGTCCATGCTAGACGCGTCATTAAATTTATAATACCCGGTATGGTCGCCAACCGCCAAGCACGTGTAACCAAACTGATTTAAAAAATGCATCGTCCACACACCGACATTTCCGAAACCTTGCACAATGTATGTTTTAAGAGGAGCATCTATAAAATCCTTGTGATGTTTATTCCAATAATCAATTGTTAACGCAACACCCAATCCAGTAGAATGGTTTCGCCCCAATGACCCTCCGCAATCCACACTTTTACCCGTAAAACAGCCTAAATTTAATTTGTTCGAGTCATTACTCAACTCTTGATATTTGGAAACCATCCAGTCCATTGTTTGACTCGACGTTCCGATGTCCGGTGCCGGTATATCAAGAGTCGGACCAATGTTTGTATAAATGGCGGCACAAAATGCTTTCGAAATATTCCTATTTTCATCTTCTGAATATTTCCTTGGATTGTACATGACACCTCCCTTCGCTCCGCCAAACGGTAAATTGTGAAGCGCACATTTTATTGTCATCCAAAATGCCAGCGCCTTGCACTCTTCCATGTGGACCTCGTCGCTAAAACGCAGTCCGCCTTTATATGGACCCAACCAATTATTATGTTGAGCACGATACCCGGTAAAAATTTCAACCCGGTTATCGTCGAATACAACTGGAAAATTTACAATAATTTCCTTATTATGAACATTAAGACATTTTAAAAAAGCGGCATCGTAATTAAAAGTTTTGAAAACAGTTTCCAACTGTGAATGAAACAATTCAGAAATTTCGCTTTTATCCATATGGTTGTTATAATTTATATATATAATATAATAGTTTTTTAATTACTATTTTATATATATATATATATATATGTATGTATTATGTTGTTTCATAACGAAGAATCATAAACATCATCAACCAATCCATATTTAATGCACGTTTGCGGGGTAAGCCAAATATCATGTTTTAATAATTCAGTCAATTCTTTTTTTGATATTTTTGTGTATTCGCCGTATAATCGTTTAATTTGTTTCATCAATTCATTCAAATGTTTATATTCATCTTCTATTTCGCTCATTTTTCCCCACATCCTGCTACTTAATTGATGAATTAGCATGTGTGCATTCTTACCTATAAACCGCTTACTGCAAACCACACTAATAATTGTTCCTGCAGACGCCGCGCAACCCTCAATAATGGAATAAATGGGAATACGTAAGTTCTTTATTGTATCTACTGCAGCATACGCATCGTAAAGCGAGCCACCAAATGAGTTGATGTGAAGGTAAATAGGAATATTCTTCACATTTAAATCAAATGACATTGTATGAACAAACTTTTCTGCTTCTCTCAAAAGGATATTTAATTTAAATATAGATTCGCGAGAAACTTCGCTATAAAAGTATACGTGGTTATTCTCTCTAATAATCTTTGATGCATCGTCGTCATCGTCGTCACTGTCACCATTGTGCTTCGCACTAGCTTTTTTATTCATAAGTGTTGATGCAGTGTCCATTTTTTTCATTTTTATTAGCTTTATACTCTTCATAAATTTGTATATAAAATATAATCAAACCTTTATATAGGTTTATTTTTCTAATAGTCTCATTCTTTTAATTTTGATTACTAAAAAAGAAAAAACATCATTTATATTTTTAATTATATTTTTCAATTGTAATACTCAATTTACACTCGTGGAATTTTTACTCCTAGAACACTTTGTATTTTATTCACGTGTGTCGCATTATAGACGCACGTTCCTCTTTCAATCTCAGAAACAATCGAAACCTCAAAATTGCATTTTTGTGCCAATTCCTTTTGTGTCATTTTTTTTTCGCATCTTGCGACACTAATAGCCAAAGAAGTATTTTTTGACACATATTTTGTTTTTTTCGTATCATCGTCCGACGCGGCTGCATAAATGCCGACGGATGCTAACGATGACGAAGTTTTTGAAGTTATTGTCGGTGCAGTTTTTTCTGCTAGTTTTTTATTAAAAACGACGGGTTCCCAATCTTGATGTGGTTGTTGTTGTTGTGGCTTTGACATGTTTACGCCTTGACTTGATTTAAGTGGTATTGACTATTATTATTTATTTATAAAAATTCAATTTTATATAAATAAATAATACATTTATTTAATTATTTCATCCCCAAATCTGATATTCTTTTTCAAGTTTCACATTGTGCAACATTTTAAATGTTTTATTTTCGCTCGAAAAATAACTTGGTGTCAATATGCTCCAATCTAAATTATCGTCAAAAAGTGTTATCTTGGTGTATATGTATCCAATCAATGCGCTGCACCAAAATCGCGATGTTTTTTGGGGATTGGCATCCTTCTTATAATACGCGCTTAACCAGTCGCTTACCACAATATCGTACGGCTTATCATAAACAACTTTGTGAATTTCTTGTAATGCGGGCGCATTAAATAGTTTGTGATACTGCTCTTGCGATTCACAGCTCAGACGTCTAAGATAAATTTTTCCCTCGTATGTTTTCAAAAACTCGTCAAACTCGACAAATTGAACACCGAATTTTTTTTTATTGTCGTCTGGGTCATGTGTGTCCGATATACCCGATGTCCAAACGTACACGCCTTTCAACTTGAGGGTTGTCATATCCGGGTCAACAACAATCATTCCAACATGAGAATAGTCGCTTTGAGTCATGAATTTAATAAACCAGCTAAATACTCCCCAAGAATTATGTTGCAAATCATCACAGACCAATAAGTCTCCCGTTTTCAAAGTTGCCTTTAATGTTTTCAATGCTTCCGCAGCATCTACATCTAGTTTTTGTGTTTTTGTCTCATTCAAAAGCTTCATTTCTGTTATTCCGCCATTCATTTTTATAAATATTTTTTATTTTTATTATATAAATATTATTTTATTTAAATAATTATTATATATATATTAAAAGTTCAATAATGTCGGGGATTTTATCAGATATAATGACGGATGTGAAAGGAACGGGGTCGGGTTTTTTTTCAGATATAATGACGGATATGAAAGGAATGGAGCAGAATTTACTGGGTCCTGACTATTTATATTGGAAACGCATTTTAAAACCGTCCGATATGGGCATGTCAGACGATGGAAATTTTAGTGCACTTGCAAATAACATAGGCGGTTTAATTAATTACGTTGAAGTTATGGTTTCTGGAAAGGGTGGTTCTACTACTGGTGGTCCTTTAGGTGATAAGTTCTTTTTAAAAACCGGTGGGCAGTGCACAGATGTTGCATCAAAAAAATTAGTTGACCGGTATATTTATGTTAATAATATTCCAAGTGGAAATATTCCATTTATATCGTCGGGTCTTGGCGGAACTGACTTTACAGAATTTGAAGGACTCATTCCCGGAACACTAGGCGATTTAGCAAAGTTAAATCCGCTGAATCTTTTCAAATCATTTATGATGGGTGAAAATCCGCCGTGCATGTCAGTAACGCTTGCAACGGTGACTCCTGTAACTGACGCGAATTTAAATGACACCGGACAGGATAACAATGGAACTGATACCAAATTTGTCGCAGTTGCCGATGTGAAAAATATGGACCCGTGCACATTTCAAAGTAAAATGAATCCGGCAGACCCGACACAAACATGCAGTGAAACATTCATAAATTCTGGGTATGATTCCGATTCATCGTCATCGTCATCTTCATCAAAACAAAAATCCAAATGCAAGTATAGTTATGCAAAAATTCCAAAAAATAAAAAAATTAGAAAAAATAAAAAGTCAGCAAAATTGGGTTCGGGAGAAATCGATTTTTCAAAATTACCAGATGACTTGTATGTAAAAGCATTTTATGCTTGCATAAGCATATTTTCTCTCTATGTCTTGTATCGGTTCATTCAAAGATATAACAAGAAATAGAAATAATGGTAACCACCTAAAAAACAAAATACGGAGACTAGGGCTTGAACCTAGGACCTCGGAGTTATCAGCCCCGCGCGCTTCCTCTGCGCCATCTCCGTTGAGATATACCACCCGTAGGTATCGATCCTACGCTTGCCTTTTAATGAGAAAGAAGATAACCATCAAACTTTCGGACATTGTGAGTGTCTTGATTGTGTTCGACGATAAGCTGCCCGCCGTGGGAGTGGTTGTGGTAGGGGACATGCTGTCCCCTCTGACCCCCTTGCCTGTTTGAAGGGAGGGGTCAGAGGTGAACCGTAGGTTCCCTTTGCTGTGTTTTTACGTACGTACGTCGCTTAGCTATGACGAGCAACTTCTGTAAAGCTGCTGAATTATAAGATTCCCCCGACACGTTTCGATCGTGTGACCTCCGGCTCATAAGGCGATAACCATCTGTTTTTCGGATTTTTTCAAATCTTGTTGGTAACTGACGGCGTTTTACGGCGCGCTTCCACTGCGCTACGAGGGATTAAAGTTGCTCTAGTGCCTTGATGCACCGGTGCGATGGATGTGATGGATACCGGCAACCCGTTTCGATCGAGTGACCTCGGAGTTATGAGCCCCGCGCGCTAACCTCTGCGCCATGCCGGTTAAAGTTGCTCTAGTGCCTTGATGCACCGGTGCGATGTAATGATGATATACCGGCAACTCGTTTCGATCGAGTGTCCTCGGAGTTATGAGCCCCGCGCGCTTCCGCTGCGCCATGCCGGTTTAAAGGGTGCTCTAGTGCCTTGATGCACCGGTGCGATGTGATGGGATGGATACCGACAACTCGTTTCGATCGAGTGTCCTCGCGGTTATGAGCCGCGCGCGCTGCCGCTGCGCCATGCCGGTTTGAAAGGGTGCTCTAGTGCCTTGATGCACCGGTGCGATGTGATGTGATAGATATCCCCGACAGGTTTCGATCCTGTGACCTTCCGCTTATAAGGCGATAACCATCTTCAGATTCGGACTTTTGCAAGTCTTGGTGAGTAGACGACGGTGTTGTAGACGCTCTGCCGCTGAGCTACAGGGACTTTTATTGGAACTACCCCTAATATTTCTTTCTTTTTTAAGGCTCTTATTTGAAAGCCTTTTTTTTGGGACTCATCGGGATTCGAACCTTGGTTCCTTATTTTTGAACTCTGAAGGTTTCCCACTCGGCCATGCGCTCACACCCGCACATGCTTATGGTAACATGATGTTTATTCATATATGAACATGATGTTGAATTTTATATTAGTATTTATAAAATAAATAATTAATTTCTCTTATTTGTTCTTTTCTTATTTTTTCTATTTTTTTTTGACCTGTTTGCATTTCGTTTTTTATATTTTTTTCTGCTTCCACCACGTTCGGTTTTCTCTGTTTTATCAAGAGCAACGGCACCCTGTTCAGCGGCAGCAGCGGCAGCGGCAGCAGCAGCGGCGGCAGCAGCGGCATCCTGTTCGGCGACACCCTGTTCACCGGCAGCAGCAGCAGCGGCAGCAGCAGCAGCAGCGGCATCCTGTTCGGCGACACCCTGTTCACCGGCAGCAGCAGCAGCGGCAGCCTGTAAATCAGCGGCGGCTTGTGCTTCAGCGGCAGCATTTGCATCAACAGCGGCGGCGGCAGCATTTGCATCAACAGCGGCAGCAGCGGCAGCAGCGGCATCCTGTTCAGCGGCATCCTGTTCAGCGGCATCCTGTTCAGTGCCAGGATATTGCTGCATTTCAAATCCACTAGTCCCATCATCTTTTACAGAATCTGTAGAATCATTTGGTTTAAAAAAATTTTTGACGGTTGTGAAAATACCAGATGATGACTCTGAATCTGGTGATTTAATATTAGCATTAGCATTACACTCATCAAATTGTTTTTGACAATAAGCAACATCTCTAACCGTCGGTGTAAAATAATCAAGAAAATCGCCTCCGCGCATCTGGCGTCTACGTTGACGACGTGTTCTGCTCCTGCTATGTTTTGTTCTTTTATTTTTTTTGAAAGTTCTTGCTGTCATTGAATTAATAATACTTGTATATAATTATATTATATTATTATTTATTTATTATTAAAAAAAATAATATATCTCAAATAAAAAATATTAATGTAATTCATTTAACTAAGGAGCAAATATTTGACGATTTCCTATACTTGTATAAGTTGACCCCCCTCCCGACTTGAATGAATTATTTGCGCCCTTTTTTTTTGGCGCCACGCATCCTCCGGCACGACACCTTCGAATTGCAATATTTCGACTAGTTGTATCATTGCTTTTAAACGACATGGGTGCAGTTTTTGCTAAACCAACCTTCATACTCCCTCCGCCAATTGCATTATTTTTTAGGCGCTCAATTCGCTGCGAGCTGTCTTGCGGAAATGATATAGGCTTCCCAACTAAACCAACCCGTTTGTGAGGCGGTATTTGATTAAAAGTTGTTCCAAAATTTCCACGCACATTTCCGGCAACTTTATTGTCTGTGTTGTTTGGACCATTCGGCTCCCCCTTGGTTTGAACAAATGCGCGCCGACCCATTGCAAATACGCTGTCATTTGATGACGGATAAAATTGTTGCGGCATTGGATTCACGCTAGTAAGCGTTGCATTATTTCCGCGCTGTTTTATTAGAACATGATTATCCGGAGGACCGTTGAAATTATACTTTAATTTAAATGCCATTATTGAATATAACTTATTATGATATAATATATTATGCTTAATTAATATATTGTATTTTGAATTTATAATTTTAAAATTGGAATATTTTTTTATTGAATTAAATATATATTATACAAGCACGTATAAACTCAACGCCTTCTATGTGGCTTGCAATAATTCTATGCGCTCCATCTAACAATACATATTTTTTATTTTCGTAAAGCAACCAAATAGGATTAATAATACCGTTTTGTTGCTTTATTTGGTTTTGATGATACTCAACACTACTTATATCAGCATTTCCGCGCGGTCTGTCATCTAGCGGATATGCCTTCACAGCAGATTCTTTCAACCTGACAGAATTGAAATTTTCCATTCCATTATTTGCAAATGTGGACAACGGAATTTCAACTAGTTTGGATTTCAATATATGCGCTAAATGCGCATCTTGTTTATTTTCAAACAATTTTATACTTACCGAAGTTGAAACCGAATCTCTCATATTTTTCATTCTTCAACGCAATTCTTACATCAATAAAATAAAAGAAATCAAACATTGTTACCCTTCTTTATTAAAAGCGCCTGATTGCTCTAAATGCAGACTGGGAACCACTATTCAAATTTCCACCATTGCTCGCATTATTGTAATTGCGATTAACCGCCTGAAGTTTCTTAAATGTGATGTAATCTGAACTGTCGTACACATATTTTACATTGCACGTTGAAGACGGAATTCCTGTCTTATCAGGTTCAGGTTGAATTGCCCCTGCCATTGATTTCCACCCAGTTAATCCACCCCTTAAAGAACTAATCTGCGATGACCCGCCTGAAGTATAACTTTTACGATTCAACAAATCTCCGGCATTGTTTACGGCGCGAAATGGAGTTGCAGCCACAGTTAAATTATGTACAGTTCCGCTTGCAGCTGCACCATTCCACGCTTCTCTCAAAGTTACTCGCGACATCTCGCGGTCGCTTCCGCCTTCCGGACCACCGCTTCCATTTTTGCCAGCTCCACCACCTATCAATTGCGCAGAAAAGCCATTAAAAAAACCTCCTAAAATCATTTTCATCTTATTTATTCGTTTATTTAATATATGGTAATATTATAAAATAAATAAAATGAAATGGAATAATGAATATGTTAAATATTATAAAAAATTGATTTAATAAAATAATGTCATGATTTTATATACGTCTATCACAATGCAAGCAATGATTGATTTGGAACACGTGGTTCTTGCTCTCGAAGACACTAGTAAAAAAATAATGGATGTTGAAGATGGTTATACTCTTCAATATGATATAGAAACTAATAATGGTTATGCAAACATTCAAATGAATGAAGACGCATTATTATTGCAAGGTATAATGCTGTTTGATATTTGCCACATGCCAAAAGACAGCATTCAAACCACTGTTAAGATTTACAGGGATAAAAAAAGTGCCATTTTGCACTGTGAAACAACAGGAAACAATGATTTGGCAAATTTAGTAGTAGAAGAGATTTTGCAGCGGTATTATGCAAGCTATAAATAAAATAAAATATTTTCATACAATATAATATTATTTTCATATTATTAATTGTGAAAAATGGTTTGCATGAAAAGCTGCATTATTGCAACAATGTTCATCGTTGCAATGATTTTCACCATGTACAATTCAGACAGCACATTGTCTATACAACAATTTACAGCCGTTCTCTCCGAAAAACAAAAAGCAATCTATAAAAAAATTGCAGATGAACGTCGTCAAATTTATTTTAAAGGATTCGGACTAGGACTTGTCTTGTCCTTTTTATTCCTATTCTGGAAAAGCGCAACGAAAAATTCATATAAAATAAATCGTTTTTCAACAATTTGCGTTGTTGGAGCGATAACCTTTACAACTAATTATTTTTATTACATGCTCTCTCAAAAAAGCGACTGGATGATACTTCATATTGACGGAGACAAACAGAAACAGGCGTGGTTAAGCGTCTACAGAAATATGCAATACAACTATCATTTAGGAGCAGTTTTAGGACTTGTGGGAGCATTTTTTATTGCCAATATGTTTTGCGACTAATGTTGGTTTCACTATTATATTTACATTATAAATTGCTTAAGAAGAGAGAAAGAGAGATAAGATAAATGAATCAAATAAATAATAATAAAATATAATATTACTATTTATTATTATATATATATAACATCTCTCGATAAAAATACAAATAACTATGACCGATTTAGATTTAACATTCAATAATCCCAACGGATTTGTACTCACAGATTTCTTTAATCCTCCTAGCGACACAAACTTGTGTAAAGTAATTGCTTTACAACCGGATGGAAAAATTGTTATGGCAGGGAATTCACAAAACCTTCTTTTAGATGTATTCGTGGCATTATGTCGTTATAATGCCGACGGAACACTTGACAGCTCATTTGGAGTAAATGGTTTAGTAACGACTTTAATTCCACCTTTGTCGTCGTCGCCTTCATTAAATACTTGTAGTTTAGCGATACAACAAGATGGAAAAATTGTTGTGTGCGGTACCCGTGAAAACTCTACCGGGTTTCAAGAAATGTTTATTACAAGATTTACTTCAAACGGAGAATT
>Ga0315276_10003316_pt1 | contig 14750 bp, 12 predicted proteins | sample YL17G05_0_MG_FD_204542 | JGI IMG/M metagenome (GOLD analysis project Ga0315276, IMG submission 204542) | Sediment microbial communities from Yellowstone Lake, YNP, Wyoming, USA - YL17G05_0 | ecosystem: Environmental > Aquatic > Freshwater > Lake > Sediment | place: USA: Wyoming | collected...
AGCGTAAGCCCATCCATCAATAAAAACATGGCAGTGTGCGGGCACCGCACAACAACAACGCACTTTATTTTTTCCGCCCATAAAACTAAGTCGATATTTTCCACAAACAAAAATAACTCGATATTTTACAACTAATTAAAATATATTGAAATGAGCTTCAATTAGTCTATGTTACAAGATGAAAACCTGTTTGAAACAACATTACACAAAAAGTTTTTCGTTATTTCGTGTAAAATAAACGCCGTAATTTAATTTGTATTTTGTGCATAAATAAAAAGTAATAGGTCAACCCATTAAGAATGGACATTGCACAACTCTCAAAAAATATCCACATGTATATGGACAATAATGTACAAATAGTTGACAATTTTGTGTGTGGTGTACATCGCAGTAACGAATTGTTGAATTTGTTATATGCGAATCTAAAGCAAGAACAACAAGTTGCGCTGTACACCCTTCATTCGGCGCTTTGTGGTGCCAAAAACAGCATATTATTGATTGATGCGAAGCCCGGAACAGGTAATATATAATTGGTTAAATCATTATTTTTAAAGTAATATTTTATTTAAGGCAAGAGCTATTTGATATCCGTGTTTGCACTCAGCACGCGACTGAAATCACTGTATGCCGTGTACAAAACCGAATTAGTTAACGTCATGAGCGCCAACGTTGTTTGGAATTGCTACACGATCAAACGTCTGGTTATGAAAATGTTTCGGGTAATTAAAATAAATAAATTTATATTATTGATATCTTGAAAAAAATGTATTCGTAAAAAGGTAACATACAAACAAAGCTTCAATTTACGCGGATGCGACGCCAACATTGGAGACTTGTTGCTAAAATTTGCGTATATCGTACAGACAACAACCCGCACAACTAACTTACCGTACTTTGACATTTTGATTGTCGATGAATATACCGTACTAAATCCGGAGGAATTAATGTCGATTGCACTATTTTGCATTGTGCACAATAAACATTTGGTATTTGTGGGCGACCGGTGTCAACAGAACGCCATACAACGATCACAACATCACGCGCGATCTAATTATTACTTTTTATCGGCATTGGCACAACAACAAATATCATTGAATGAAATAATCAGGTGTGCCGACGACGAACACAACCAAAAGGTTTGTGAATTCCGAGATCTTATGCCGGTGGTTGGTGGTAACGCTGGTGAATGTCCTGGGTTTACATTTAATATGAAGTACTCGGTTTACGAAAATTTTCATTCGTATTTTGGCGTTGCTGTGGCCTTAAATGAAAACATCACATATTTGGCGTCACATCACGAACAGCTCTGCCTTTACACGCAACTATTGGAGAAACGTTTATCTACGTGTACAGGATACATGGCTTCGCCGTATATGTTGAGTAATGGCACAATCGCAGCAAAAAGTCGTAAATTTTACAACAAATTACTGTTGAAGGAAGGTGCAGAATACATCTATATTAAACGTAATTGTAGACACTTACCAATGGGTCGCGTGCTTTTAACAAACATTAACAAACAAACGGGTGTGTTGACAGTAATGCGCGACAATAAGTTCGTTAAGCTCGTGGTTCAGCCTATTTCACGTGCTAATATACTAGATGCAATGTATGATGCGCTCATGAAGAATGCTCCAGATGGACAGCGTCTCGTGCAATATCCATTATCACCGTTGTATATATCAACATACCACAATGCACAAGGTCTGACATTAACACAAGACATAGTACTAAATCTTACCAAAGCGTCATGTGAATCGGCGTATGTGGGTCTTTCGCGAATAGTGCGTGCCTCACAACTATTGTCAATCGAATTGGACGCCCGATCAATGCAAAATTTGGCGTACACTCGTGCCAAAAACGATGATTATTATTATGGAATGTGTGGTGCTGTCGGCAGCGATGTCGTCGAAGTCAACAGTGTACCCGTATTCGAGAGTAACAAAACCAAAAATTTAAAAATACTACGTTTGCGATATTTGTCGAGTGAGCAGGTACACACGTCGATGTTGACCCGATTGTGTGCATATTTCAAACAAAATCGAGAGTTTTTGCGCAAAACTATACCACAGATCGATCAACCACCGGACGACGTAGACATATTTAAGGACAAAATAGATATTGACACTTGTTCGAAGACCGCACGCGATCTATTGTTGCATTTCGCCACATACGAAAAAAAAAATGGACATCACAAAGTTTGTGGTAAACCTCAATAAATGTGACCCGCCCATCCGCAACAGTGCAGATTTAATAAATACAATTGCATTGAACTCGAATAAAATACTAACGTTGCGTCAAGTTATTTCAAAAGACGACATAAAGAGTATCAAGATAATTGTCCCAGTTGGTGTAAACCAAAAAAAATAAAATTTAAAAATGAAAAAAATGGTTTAATTTTATTTATATTTTACAACAGTGATATGGATCGGGTGGGATCGAGAGGCGAATCTAACGGAATGGTCAGTGTGATTGGGTTTTTGCGTCGAACACTTAAGATTTTCTGTTCAAAAAGAGTAATGTGTTTTTTCATTTCGTCAGACATCGTATGTGTTGGTATTGCCGCCCTAATTTCATCGAAACATATTATGCCTGTGTCGTTGCCACAACCGATACGTTCCCTTGGATTAGATTTGGTCATAGCCAAATATAGTTCCATCACTTCGTGTGCATATGCTACGCATGGTGCCAATTGATCGTTATCGTCCATACAATTGTAACCCGTGCGGATCTCAAACAACACGACACCTAGTGAAAATATATCGATCGCTCCATCCCACCCACTTTTATTGCGCATTTCGGGCGCCTGATACACACGCGTTCCAATAATGTCGCGATAAACACCACCATGTGGTCGTGCTAAATCAAAGTCCAAAATTTTAACTCGATGTCCATACGACACGGCGATGTTCTCCAATTTCAGATCGCAATGTATAAATCCCATCTGGTGAATGTGAGCAAGTCCCTCGACGATATCCCGAAACACAAACATTGTATCTTCTGTTGACAAAGCGATTTCCGAATTCAACGTAAACAAGTCCAACAACATATCCTCATACACGACATAAATCTTCGACTTGTCGACATACGTCTGCTTTAATTCGATCACATTCTCGTGGTTCTGTAACTTGCGCAATATTGCACATTCGTTCATTGCATCGCTGATGTTCTCGGTGGTAGACTTAAGTTTTTTAATGAATGCCCGACGTGGGTCTTGGTAAAAAGTTTTATCTTTTGAGTGTTCACTCATCAAATCTACACACTTCCTTACCACGTATTTTGTCATTTTTTTAATTGTCTAACAAAACTATTTTTATAAAACAAACAAAATACAACCGTGACAGAAAAAATGTTCGTTGTTTATTCGTTGATTACAATAAAAAGTGTGTTGTTTATTCATTGATTACAATAAAAAGTGTGAAGTCAATCAAGTGATTATTGATTATTGTGAGGTGTTCGTTGATAACCAAGTGTTCGTTGAATGTTCGTTGTTTACAGTCAATCAATTACAAGAAAAATTGTTGATTATTCATTGATTACAATGAAGTGTTCGTTGTCAAGTGATTATTGATTACAAGAAAAATGTTCGTTGTTTAAGTGATTATTGATTACAAGAAAAATTGTGAGGTGTTCGTTGATTACACTAATGCCATTGATTACACTAATGAAATTAGAAATTATCCGGTGCCAACAAAAAATTCGGGACCTTTACATTGCATGCACTATTGCTTTCATTCATCACATTCTGCAGATTTATCAATTGTTGAACAATACCCGTTATCATGCCGTGCGAAAATATCAATTGGTTTTGTTGTGAATTATAGTAAAATGTTTCCATTTCAGCGTCACGGATTTGCTGCGATAGCGCAACCAAATCGCACTTAACCGTCTCATGGATATCATGTTCCATAGTCATTGGTCGCTTTACGTCAATACTCGGAAAAATTACCACAGCTGACGCACGACTTATCATATCCCCACCAGACGTACCACTAAATTTTAACTTCACTCCCAGCAACGACAGACCATTCATTTTCAATGTCATCGCCGGGATCTGTTGAACAACCGCAACACTCTCCAAATAAATTCCAATCTTATTCCGAAACTGCAAATGGGTTTTTGTATCACGGTCAGGGATGTTTTTATATCGCTTAATGAAATCACAACTAAGAAATGGACCCACTTCCATCAGATCTGTGATATCCATCACGGGCTTTTGTAGTTTCGTCAAACAATTTATAACCACACTAGAAAATAACATTGAATCATCTCGCCATAATTCATCCAAATCTGCAGATTTCTGGCTACTACGCAGTTTAAGTGCTGCCAAGTTTATACTGTATTCGTTTGGTGCAAACGACATTTTTTTTATATTAATACACTAAATATATTTGTGGTGAATGTTTATTTGAGGTGTGTTGTGCGGTGCCCGCACACTGCCATGTTTTTATTGATGGATAGGCTTACGCTATTGTGCGTTCCGCACACTGATGCTAGGTCGGCGTAGGTACGTATGTGTTGGTGATACGTATTTGTATTTGTATTAAATAAATGTTTGACATACGTATCATCAACACATACGTACCTACACTGACCTAGCATCAGTGTGCTGAAAGCACAACAGCGTAAGCCCATCCATCAATAAAATCTTGGCAGTGTGCGGGCACCGCACAACAACAACACTCACATTAAAATTTTCAAAAAAGTAATGAGATATAAAAAATTAATTGGCACTAAATGAATTAAAAACACCCGGATTCACTGACACGAGAACTCGAATTCAATGATTATATTTTAAACACTGATACGAGAATTGATTATATTTCTAAACATTGATACGAGAACTTGAATGCATTTTTAGTATATATACGACAATCAATCGAAATGGAGCAAGTAACAGCAAACAAGATGGATATATTACTAATTTTGGATCAATCCGGTTCCATGTTGGATTATAAAAAGGAAGTCGCCTCAATTTATAAGCAAGTCGGTGATTATTGTGTAAAATATGGTGTACCCGATACCGACATAACCACTATAGGATTTTCTGGTAATTTATAATAACTAAACTTTTATTATTATTATTATTTAATGTTTATTTTAGGTACCACTGAGGATTTTCCCAAGTTGAAGCAAATATCAATTGTCACTATTCTGGGCTCTGTTTCTGAACTACTTTATGATTTTGGCGGCGGTACACCGGGTGAATATTTTTTGAAGCCGATGTTGGACCATTTGTTGGTGAAGTCACAAGAGAAAAAAAAATCGGTTGTGTTATTTTTATCTGATGGGAAATTTAACCTTGGTAAAAAAAGAGATCCAGAGGCGGCCTTCAACGACAAATGCGCAAGTTTATCTTCACAATTTCCCCAATTTTTCCCGATATTTATTTCGTTTGGCAACTCTGCGTGTCTTTATACGCTGATGGCTACAATGTCTCGATTTAGTTTTGGTCGGCTATCATTTCAAAATGAAACAACAACTACTTTGTGTGATGTATTATCTGAATTTCACGATCAAGTGTTGGTGCCTCGGTGTGTAGCATCACCACTTCTTTCTGAGAGCGCAACCATGGTGATTGCTGATTTTCCCGTTTGGCCAAATTCACTTACGGATGAACGTGAATATAAAATAATTTGTGGTTTACTTCGGGGGTTAACACTTCTCAATGATAATAAATTGAATCAAGTATTATCGGATATACTGAAGTACGCTTGTTTAGGCGCAAATAGGAACGCTCTCATTAATTTGGTGCAGAAAATCAGCACAATCGACATTGAAAATTCTGAAACTATTGTCGATCACATGCAAAGTGTAATTGAATTTGAAGACGCTGTACTACCGATACATACTGATTCGTTGGATATTCCGATACATACTGATTCGTTGGATATTTTTCCATGGCATACGACGACTGGCGATCAAGAATTTAAGTTCCGAATTATTGGCTATAAAGACGAAAAATGCACCATGCCAATATCGAGCGTTTTCATCAACAGTGAGAAAATTGCATTCATATCACCAAATGCAAAAATTTTCTACACAATTGAATTGCTTGCGGCTGATATATATGATCCAGTTGTGTTGACGATTCGCGATAAATTTAAAAACATACGTCAATATGTATTAGAACGGGGCCAAGGAATCATTGATGGTGGGTCTGACTCTAGATTTGCATTTGAAGTGAACCGGTCCGAGTTTGAGACTGCTGCAGCTATGTCGACGCAATATTTGGAATTTCAATTTGATTTCCTAAGTGAATTGTCTATAAAAGAGCAGTCCGACTCCGACGATTTTGAGGATTGCGTAGATGGACCATGTATGTCGGTCATTGTGCCAGCTCAACCTGTTTTTGTACAAGCCGTATCTACATTTCAACTTGGCAATCGTCAATTGGAAATATGTGATTTATACGAACATTTTATGGTTTTTGCTGTTTATATTTCGCCAACCGGAGATGATTTAGGGTTCATTACAAGCGTAATTGACACTACGGGAACGTTTGCCCAAGACAAATGTGTTATATGTATGTTTAATACGCCCGCTTATATCATGACACCATGTAAACATTTGATTATTTGTGACGCAAAGGAATGTCGTGATCCATTTCTTACTGGTCGATATATACGCTGTCCTATGTGCAATCAAATGGGAAAATTAATACTGGGAGACACTGTTTCTACGACAAGCTTATTACCCGTCAATTACAAGAAATTTAAACGTTATCAATAATTAAACGCGAATAAAACTTTTAATCAATATTAATTTTTCCAAATGTTATTTTGATTTCTTCATATACATATTTGTCTTTTTGTTGTTGTGTACTTGGTGTGCTTATATAATCCACGACTGCGTACGACTTATTGGTGTCAAAAAAGTCTCGTATAGATATAGCGGGCATATCTTGTTGGTCGATGTGTTTCGAAACTACGAATGTTACAGTAAATTTATTGTTTCGTTGTGTCTGAATTTCACGAAGTACGTCGATGAGTTCGTCCGTGGCAATGTAGTAGGGCGAATTAAATTCAACAAATACGACATTATCGAATTTGTCCACTGTACGTTTTCGTCGAGAGATTAAATATAAAATGGCAACAAACACAAATATTACAATAAAAAATGTCACATTAGAGCGAAATTGGGAATTGGATGCTGATTTCCGTTGTTCCATTTATAAAGATTTGTTTAGTATTACTAATGACCCTATATATAAATTGTTCAGTGATGTTTCAGAATTGACATCCGATACGTTGTTACTTTTTACACGAGATGTGCGTGAACTGGCTATAACCAAATTAAATTCACTGCCGGCAAAAAATTGTAATTATGAATTTGAGAAAACGGACGACCTGATTTTAAAGCTAGACAAGTTATACGAACAAATGCGGACTACATATAGTAATGATGCGTCATTTAGTGAAATAATCAACATGATGTCACACGAGACACCAATAATACCACTGTTTTGGTCCGATACTATTGACACAACGAATATTAAAAGACGAAAGACGTTCATGACGGATATTGGTGATCTTGTTGGTGATTATGAGACAATATTAAATTCTTGGGTAGAACCATGTTTGTTGTATGCGTGTCAATGTTTTGTGTGTGCATGTTTAGTGCAATTTCATACATTGTTTTATCCACATAGTAACACGAGGTCTATTACGGAAAGGGCTGGTGGTTGTCGCCAAAAGTTGACCGAAGGTTTAACTGATAATTCCATTGTTATAACTCCTAAAGATGTCGTGTATTGTTTCTTTACTACATACAATTACAATAAACTTACACTGAAAGCGACATATTATGCGTACATACACACACTATTATCATCGCCGGATTTCAGTAATACTTTGATAACAATCCACAACAAAGGCGTAACACTCACACGTACAACGATGAAACTTACGACGAGTAAAATAACAAATAAACGCAAAGGCGAAGAAATACCGAGAGAAGAAAGTCCAAGTATACGAATATGTAAAACTGTGTACGCTAGTCACAACCAAGCGACTAGAGGAATATTTAAGAACCATAATCAGTGTGTCCCCATGGCATTCGCATCTATCATTTATGCGGAAGTTCTTGGTGTGGATGAATGGGATACATTCATTTTAGACAATATTATGGAATTTGGAGATAAGATATACACAGGTCTAAGATTAAACAACGGAGATACAAATTCTTTGATGTTTGTGGATGAATTAAACATATACCATGACAAAGAATCTCCAGTTATTCTCAAAATCGATTCACACATGAGAGTACTTGCACGTTTAATTATACAAATTGGATTGGAAAGCAATATTGATCACATAATAAGAGGAATGTTTAAAAGTGTGAATACAAACCAAGAAATTCGAAGTTTCCCACTGCGAGAAGGTATACATTTATTATTTTCGGCAACTGTTAATAGCATTTCGACCTTAGTACCCGCAGTTCAGGTTAAAGGTGGTATTTTGGTAATAAATAATTCTGCGTATGGGCTACTAAGATCGGGTGACAAATTTGCCGTATTTGATTCGCATGCGTGTAAGGAAAAGCAAGTTGCAAGTGTGGTTGTTTGTAAGACGCTTGATGATCTAATCGATGCAGTGTTTGCTAAATTTGACATAAACGTATCGGATGACGCGTTTTACACAATTGCATTTGTTCAAGTATCAAAACTTCCAGCTGATGAGCCGAGCAGTGATGAGATAGACATATTGGCTGGGTCTGATTTGTTGGGATTCGTAAGTCATGAAGAGCTTAACAAACTATCAGACATTATTGATGATAAGCGACGTAAAAACATGGATGTCCAAAGCGAATCAGTCGTACCACCAAAAGAACAAGAAGCAATTGTAGTTGAATCAAACAGAATAGATGAATCAAACAGAATAAGATATATAGATAAACATTACGATGATGTAGATGAAGTAAGTCGGGAACGGAGTGTGCTTAGAAGCCGCGATCGATCAGAAATTACTGAAACAATAACCATTGTTCAACCAACAACAGAACTTACTGTGGTTATTGAAAATGTTGAAGATTTGCAACAAACAAATCTAAATAATACATTTAGTCTTTTAGAAGAGATCAATTTGGTCCGTGATACAGGTTTTCAATTCGTACAATCAACAGAGGAAGAACAATCCGTAATAGACACTAATTTGACATCATCGACCCACACATACACTACTACTGAATCAAATATAAACGCTAATACTGAAGCAATGGGTCCAATAGAACCGAATGTTGAAACAATGGATACCACAACAATCCAACCAACATCGAACATTTTTGATCAACCATCGAGTATTGTTATGGCACCACCATCGAATCAACCATCGAGTATCATTATGCCATCGAATCAATCGAATATTGTTATACCATCGACTCAACCATCGAGTATAATTATGCCATCGACTCAACCATCGAGTATTATGTCATCGAATCAACAACGATCGAGTATTATTATACAACCATCGAATCAATCGAACATTGTTATACCATCGAGTATAATTATGCCATCGAGTATCATTACATCGAATCAACAACGACCGAGTATTATTATGCAACCATCGAAACAACAATCGAATCGAGAACCAACTCATTTCAAAAGTCCACAACAAGAAGTAATTAAAATGGAAACTGGTGAATCAGATCCGTCCATAGTAGAATTAAACACTCAGGAAGATGTTGAACGGGAGTTAGGCATTAGTTTTGGTGGTGATGGTGGACGTGCTCCATACTCCGAACCTAATAAGAGAGGAAAACGAGAGTACAATCGACCCGACGACGAATTCGCACAATATCCAAAATTGCCATATTTTAGATTCGAGTACATCGAATATTTATTGTCGATCAACGACCCAAAATGGATAGAAAACTATGTCGTGGCGAAGAGACACTGGGAAAATGACCTGAACGACTTTCTAATGGCAATGATTAGACTGAAACGATTTATTTACAATGTAAATTTTGATGACGATGTATATCACATGTCCGCCGACGAGCTGGCAATCTTATACAAGGCAATTCCGCCTGTACCAAAAATTAAACAATTAATGGCAACATTTGACAAAATAGTGGGTGCCATAAATAATGACATAATGAACACACAAATGTTGTTGATCGCAACGACCGAAAAACAGCGAACGGACATGATTTATCTCAGAGGCATCACCGACTTTCCAAAGACGGACGTCGCCCAACTGTTTACGTTGTTGAAGTTTGAGAAAGAAAATCCTCCGGCACTAGTGAAAACGATAAATAAAGTGTTATATGTGATTTATGCACTCAATTTGATGGTCGGTCTGTCGAACGACATGCAATCATTCCAATATAAATCTAAAAAGGTTCGTGTACAATTGGACGTATTTCGCAACATGTTTATGTACAATCCATACCAGAATTTACAGAATCACATGAAATTGGCGTTGATCAATCACGTTCGTGCTGCGATTTAAGTACGCTAATGGAGAATGATCCATACCAAAAATTTTTTTAATTGGTATTTCATATTGAAGTTGCCTTTTCATTGATTGATGCTATGTAGAAAAAGCTAATGTTATTAGTATCAAAATTATGACGACGATTTATCGAATGAATGTGTACAGTGACACTGTAATGGCCAACAAAACGGTACAAGTAACAACAACTGACCTACAACAAATGGTGGTACATGTCAAAATTGAAACACACACGGACAATTGTGACAATCTCGTTCTACAACGCAAACTAAACAAATATCAAGTTGTGATGGAAACACAAACCGATGATAATCTAAGCGCAAAACTATTACAATCCATCGCAACAAGTGTGCTCGAAGGAGATCGTAAATTATACATAATTGATGACACCGAAAATCTCATACACAACATACAAATTGTTCCCGGATCGGATTCAATATTTCCGGATAGTGGTGGAAATCTATTATATTACTACAGAGACAAATCGAGTGAAATCGTTGTGGAATCGACCGAAAGGTCGTCAAATTTAACGAACGCGGGCGATGGAACGTGTTTGGTTAGTTCACATGTCGATGTCATTCGATATTGTAACATACGAAATCGTCACGACGCAACAACGGTCAATTTCATAGACATTGAAAATGAAGATCCCATAATCGCATACAATGTATTACAACATAAAACCGAAATCGAGTATACGGTGTATATCATGACATTGGATAATTATGATTATTATCCGGTAACAGCGCACTGTGGATTTTGGGCATCGGAAACGATGACTGTGTGGGTTGTGTCTGACCACATTCTGAAGCCTACGTCTGACAATAAAATAACGACTGTAAACCGTGTTCAATATATGGCAGTTGATCTGACAAAACTACACAGTTCACAAGTAATAAACTTTTTAAGGTTTTTGTCATATTTAAAGTTTTCAGACCTCCAGTTTGACAACAACTCGTTGTTTAGTTGTGATGATGACATGTCGACTGTGATATTTATTGGACAATTTCCAATCAGCAAACTTCGGTGTCGGCGTTTGTACAACAATTATAAAAATGCAGTGACATACTTTAATAAAAAATAAAAAAATACTCGGAAACTCCAATAAAATTTTTTATAAATAGAATTAGAATTTATAAACCTGGTTCTACAACTGGTTCTAAACTAGGTTCTAAACTAGGTTCTAACCTAGGTTCTAAGTTAGGTTCTAAACCTGGTTCTAAACCTGGTTCTAAACCTGGTTCTAAAATATAATGCTTACAATATTTCGTCTTTGAAACACTATACAAATACTTTGAATATATTAAGTACACAATAATTACCAATAGAAATAAATATACAAATTTGCGTGATATGATTGCCAATATAAATGTCCCAAGAACTGCCGATAATAACACTGTTTGTGTGCTGAGTGCCAAATAATTAAATTGCCGCACGGCAAGTGTTTCACAATTGATGAACGGATAATAAAATATTCCAGGCACCCGGAACGAAGTACCGATGATATTGTCAATACACTCGTCACACATATATTTGGTCACGTAGTTGTGTGCGCATTGTGTAGCCCCACTGCTCAGATGGGTGCCCATCTCATAAAACCCCATATGCAATTCCAAATTTCGACTCGGTATGTCAATAAACCAATGATCAACCAAACCCAGAACGCGTTTTACTGCGCGGTGTTTTAAATAGACTGCATAAAAATCGATATCCATGTTATGAACGTTACGGCCAAATACTATAACAGCAACTTGGAGCCACTGAATCTCCAATATACGAAACTAACACCAATCGTCACCGATACGATGAAGGAGATTCATGTAGAATACGACAATTCATACGTGGGAGAATGTGGTCGTAAAATTTGGAAAAACTTGTCAATGTTCGATTACTTTTATGATACTTCCGAAGATAAACAATCACACTTTTTGTATATTGTGGCGTCAAATGATGAGTGGTATTCACTCGACGACTTTGACGCAATTGGCCAATTTACAGCAAAACTTATCAAAATATACAGTATGTCGCCTCGTGTGAACAAAGTAAATCTGTATATACCACACACACAAACGCAATTATCGGGATTTATTGGTCGTAAAGAACGTCAAGATGCACAGGAAGCGATGCTAGAACATTTCAGTGAAACACAAGCAATTTTCAATGTGTTTTAATTCAATTATTATTTTTATTAAATTATTATTTTTAAATTATTATACAAAAAAAAATAAATTATTATTTTTAAATTATTATTTTTAAATTATTTCAATTATTATTTTTAAATTATTTCAATTATTATTTTTAAATTATTTCAAATATTATTTTTAAATTATTTCAATTATTATTTTTAAATTATTATACAAAAACAATTTAAATTATTATTTTTAAATTATTATACAAATAAAATAAAATAGATTAAAAATGATATTGAAGGTCATATTTGTATTTATAGCCATCGTGATCGTGGTAACAACGCTAATTATAATACTCAACAAGCACGTTTTTCCAATACAAAATGACCCCGAAGAGCAATTACGCGTCATACAAATTGACGGAGGCACGGCTCGCTACGAAACCATCATGGAATATTGTTTGTTGCGATATACACAGCTGGGAATAGTAATTGTTCACAATCCTCGACCCGAAGTGATCAGGTTTGCCAACGATAAACGTCCGTACGCAATTAACATATACAATGGTCGCCGCAAATTAGTGTCGGGTTATGTGTGTTTTGAACGCAACGCACACACGATTTTCATTAGCAAGCGACATTTTCTCATCACAGAGGAAATAAGTTATGTATTGCGGGACGACGTGAACATCACCAAATTACATATAACGAATCAAAACTTTCTGCACATACAGACGTGTGTGATTGTGTGTACTGTAACGCGAAGCGACAATTCGTTCGCACAAACACCAGAAACTGACGCCCTGGTCGTTCGATCGTTTGCGTTTATTTTGGAGCAGTGTATCGACAAGAATATGCCATTCGTGATCATCGGTAATTTTGCTACGATGTGGTGGGACGAAATTCGAAAACATTTTATTCCAGATACCACATGTTTGTCGTCCGGACAATATCGCATTTGTACATACCGCAATGGTAGAAAACTTGCTGCGCCACATGGACTCATTATGTCCAAAAACATGAGCGCTAAAGTGAGTGTCGGCACACCAAACATCGAACCAGCGTGCATTGGTGATAATGATTTGATGTTTTGTGCGACACTTTCACGCAATAACAAAAATATTATGAATATCGACGAACAAACACAAAAAATTGCAGCAGCGTCGACTGCGTACGCATCCGATGACAATTATCTCAATCATAAACATATCGCGTGCGCAGTAGACAACACAGCCGACAACGGTGTATTTGAAATCAACAGGTCGCCATCCGAGCGTGTTAAATATACGTCTATTGAGGCAATATTACAAAAAATTGTTTCGGGTTTATAAACCTATTATATAATAATATTTTTAATAAACTTATACCGTATTTTTTTATTTTGTAATAAACAACTAACATACACATACATTTTTTAAAATGCGTTTAATTATGGTATGGAAAAATCGAGTGTGTTGTTGTGCGGTGCCCGCACACTGCCATGTTTTTATTGATGGATGGGCTTACGCTGTTGTGCTTTCAGCACACTGATGCTAGGTCAGTGTAGGTACGTATGTGTTGGTGGTATTTAAGCATTTAATTAACATATGTTTAATAATTAAGAAATATACTTTCTTTCATAACATTGTTATAATATGTATAAATTATATTATTGATAATTATATTAATAATTTGTGTTGGTGAGATGTATTTGGATTTTGATTATTTTACATAAATGTTTGACATACGTACTACTAACACATACGTACCTACGCCGACCTAGCATCAGTGTGCTGAAAGCACAACAGCGTAAGCCCATCCATCAATAAAAACATGGCAGTGTGCGGGCACCGCACAACAAAACACTAAAATTAAATAAACTTCTGAGAATAGTATTTATTTATTTTTACTAAAAATCGTGTATATTTTGTAAATTGAGACGAACATTTACCATTATTCAAGGTGAGCGATAAATTGGAGTGAGCGGTAAATAATGAGTCGATGGATTTTTGAAAAGAAGAAATATGAGCAAATTCAACCAATATTTCTAAAAATAAATAAATTACAGCACCAAATTTAATGAGATTTATAGATTTCAATCATATTGGTTTTTTTGCCTCAAGACATACAGAAATACCCGCTCACCGCTCACTCTGATTAAAGAAAACCAAATAAACCCACGTTTATATGTA
>Ga0315276_10003317_pt1 | contig 14750 bp, 12 predicted proteins | sample YL17G05_0_MG_FD_204542 | JGI IMG/M metagenome (GOLD analysis project Ga0315276, IMG submission 204542) | Sediment microbial communities from Yellowstone Lake, YNP, Wyoming, USA - YL17G05_0 | ecosystem: Environmental > Aquatic > Freshwater > Lake > Sediment | place: USA: Wyoming | collected...
TCGACCTTGATCTCGACGTCCTTTTCGTCGACGCCCGGGATCTCGGCGGCCAGGACGACCTCGTTCTCGTTCTCATAGATGTCCACGGACGGGGCCCACGCGCCGGCCATGATGTTCTTTTCCTCGGGCTTGGGGCCGGACATGTCCTCGAAAAGCCGGTTCATCCTGTCCCTGAGGGTAACGATATCCTTGTAGGGATCCCATCGGATGATAGCCATTTGTTACCTCTGAATTGTAAATAATTCAACAACCTTCTACGAGGACCGTGGCTTCGCCCTTGAGGGTTCTGCGGCCCGGGTTCCCGGCCAATTCCCCGGCCTTTCCCCGGATGAACTCTTCGTGAATTTTGGTCAGTTCCCTGGCTATGACCACCCGTCTGTCTCCGAGGAGTTCGCAGACGGCCTCCAAGAATTCCGGGATCCTCCTCGTCGGCAGGAAGAAAACCAGCGTGGCCTTTTCGTCCTGGAGGGCCTCGAGGAACTTCCGCAGGCCCGTCTTCTTGGGCGGCGGGAAACCGACGAAGAGGAAGCGGTGGGTCGGCAGGCCCGCGGCCGAAAGGGCCGTCGTCACGGCCGAGGGTCCGGGAATGGGGACGACGGGAATCGCCTCCTTGAGGGCTTCGCGGATGAGCGGGAAGCCGGGGTCCGAAATGCCCGGCGTCCCGGCGTCGGAGACGAGGGCCACGTCGCGGCCCGCTTTGAGCAGCCCGATGATCTCTGGGATGCGCCGCCCCTCTCTCGGTTGGAAATAGCTGATGAGCGGCTTTTTCAGCCCGAACCTGTTCAGGATCTTGATGGTTTGGCGCGTGTCCTCGCAAGCGATGGCCTCGACCTCCCCGAGGATGCGCAGGGCCCGGAGCGTGATGTCCTCGAGGTTGCCGACAGGCGTCCCGACGATATAGAGCCGGCCCGGCGGCCGGTCCGCGCGCGGCTCGGCAATCACGGCCTATTTTCCCCAATCGTTGGGATAGAGGAAGTCGTGGCCGACGGAGCGGGTCGAGAGCTTGGCGATCAGCGGGAGCTTGCGCTTGAATTCAGAATTCCGGATCATCCGGACGACCCGGTCGACCGCGGCCGGCCTGTGCCCCGCTTCGATGATCTCCTTGCGGCGCTTCCGCTCCTCCACGAGGCCGAAGAGGATGTCGTCGAGCTCCTCGTAGACGAGCCCGATCTCCGCCTCGTCGGTCTGGCCGGGCCAGAGGCCGGCCGTCGGGGACTTCCTGCGGATCGCCGCCGGCACGCGGAGGTGCGCGGCGAGCTCGCGGACCTGCGTCTTATACAGGTCTCCCATGGGGTTGACGGCGCAGGCCAGATCGCCGTGGATCGTGCCGTAGCCGATGAGGAGTTCGGTCTTGTTGCTCGTCCCCAAGATGAAGCTCCCCTCCCGGGCCGAGTAATCGTAGAGGACCGACATCCGCTCGCGGGCCATCTTGTTCCCCCGCTGGACGCGGCTCGTCGTCGGACGGGCGGCGAAGTAGAGGTCGACTTGGGGCGAGATATCGATCGTCTCGTGCCGGATGCCCAGGCGCCGGGCCAGGTTCTCGGCGTCGCGGACGTCCTCCGGGAACGCCGTCCCGTAGGGCATGATCAGGGCGAGGACGTTCTGCGGCCCCAGGGCCCGGGCGGCGAGCGCGGCGCAAACGGCCGAATCGAGGCCGCCGGAAAGTCCGAGGATGCCCTTCCTGCAGCCGCATTTGCCGAGCTCGTCCCGGATGAAGCGGACGAGGACCTTCTCGACGAACGGAACGTTAATCTTCGGCGGCACGGACGGCCCTTTCGAGGGATCTCAGGATGACCTCGGGCTTCTCGTCCCTCTTGAAAAGCCATTTTTTCCGGGCCTCCCGGACGGCGGCGAGGTCGATCCGGCGGACGAGAAGCTCCGGGTCGAGGGTGGCGGCCCGGCCGGCGAGCCGGCCGCCGGGGGCGAAGACGAAGGACCCGCCGGCGAAGGTCACGCCGTCCTCGATGCCGACGCGGTTTGCGTAGAGGACGAAAGCGGTCGAAAAATAGGACATGGCCTCGCCCATGAGCTCCCACATCCGGCTGGTTTCGAAAGCGTCGCCGCCCCCGACCCCGCGGCCCGGCGCCGCGGAGATGCAGATGATCATGTCGGCCCCGGAGGAATAGTGGACGTAGCTCGCCCCGTAGTGGAGGAAGTCGCGGCAGATGAGCAGGCCGACGCCCCCGAAGGGCGTCTTGAACGTCCGGAAATCGCGGCCCGGGGCGAAGAACTTGGCCTCTTCGAACATCCCGTTTGTCGGAAGGTAGACCTTGCGATGGACATGGAGGAGTCGGCCGTCGGCGATGAAGGCGGCCGAGTTGTAGAAGAGGCCCTTTTCCGACGGCCTCTCCTCGACGAACCCGACGACGGCCGCAAGGCCTCGCGTGCGGGCCGTGATCTTTCTGAAGAGCGGGTCCGATTCCGGGTCGAGGGCGACCTCCTCGACGAGGTCCTTCAGCGTGTAACCCGTGAGGCCCAGCTCGGGGAAAACGACCAGGTCGGCCTTCCCCCGGCGCGCCTTTTCGAGGACGTCCAGGTGGAGTTCGACGTTGGCCTTGACGTCCCCGAGCCGCGGCGAAATTTGGGCGAGGGCGACTTTCATGGTCCAAAAGTAGCACAAACCCTGGTCGTTTTCAATCTGGCGGGGAAACTTTCAATAGTACTTGACATTCGAGTTTTTTTTTTCTGTATGATACCTATGGACGCATTGGGGACACAGCATGATGGCGGTAAACACCGCTTCTCGTTTTTGCTTTTTCCGAGCATAACCCGATAAACGACCGGGGCCTCTCTGGCAGATGAGGAGGTGGTTATCATGAACTAAGCAGGACTCAGTTTTGGATCCATACGGCCATTAATCGAAGGACTTTCGAAGGGGGGATCATGAAAAAGCTAACAATCGGCATTGCCACGGTTTTGTGTTTTGTCTTGGCAACTCTGATCTTGAAGGGCACGCCGGGAATCCAGGAGACGGAGTTGCAGGAATTTGTGCCAAACGAAGTTCTTATCAAGTTCAAACAAGATACCGCGTACAGCCAAATAAAAGACGCAATCGAGTCTCTTCAGGGCAGAATCATCACAAATAGCGGAAAGGAGATCGCTACGACTAGCTGGGACCCAAGGTCCCTATCGAAAAGGTCGTTTCTTTTAAGCCCTGACACCTTCCATCTAAAGATACCCGAGGACGTCGGTACCAAAAGGGCTCTTGAGATTCTCAAAGAAAATCCAAATATTGAATATGCAGAAGAGAATTCGATAAGCCGTGTTTGTGTGGATCCTAATGATACCCGTTTTGGAGAGTTGTGGGGCTTGAAAAACACGGGCCAGACGGGTGGTACCGTCGATGCTGACATCGACGCTCCTGAGGCATGGGATATCTATACGGGCAGCGCCGACATGGTTGTTGCAGTTATCGACACCGGAATAAACTATAACCACATCGACCTTCAAGCGAATATTTGGATAAACATGGACGAGATCCCAGCGAATGGCCTTGATGACGACGGCAACGGTTATGTCGACGATATCCGAGGCTGGAACTTCCCCTCCAACAATAATAACCCTATGGACGACTATTACCCGGCTTATCATGGAACTCATGTTGCGGGGACAATCGGTGCGACAGGCAATAATGGCCAGGGTGTAGTTGGTGTCAATTGGAACGTAAAGCTTATGGCCGTTAAAGCGGGCGATAGCGGTGGAGGGCTGACCGCGGCAAATATCGCAAAAGGGATCGAATATGCCGTGATTAATGGGGCGAAAGTTTCTAACAATAGCTATGGCGGAACAGCGTATTCGCAGACTGTCGTCAACGCTATTCAACAAGCGTTGTCGGCAGGACAGCTTTTTGTCGCCGCCGCGGGTAATTACCCTCAATTTCCACAGAGAGATAATGATGAGACGCCGATCTACCCTGCCAGCTACAATCTTGCGAATATCGTTGCTGTCCTTGCAACAAACCATTTTGATAATCTCCCGACCTTTTCACATTATGGGAAGACTTCTGTGGATTTAGGGGCGCCGGGAGGGACTAATAACCCCGCTTACCCATCAGGTAATATTCTCAGTACACAGACCGGAAACGGTTATCAGCAACTATATGGAACTTCCATGGCGACGCCTCACGTCGCCGGCGTGGCAGCCTTGGCACGAGGCAAGTGCCCTCTCATAAGTTACGCGCAACTAAAATCGAGGTTGTTAAGCAAGGTTGATGTCCTGGCTTCCCTGAACAACAAATGCGTATCGAATGGCCGGTTGAACGCTTATAAGGTCATATTCGATGCCTCACAGCCTAATGCCCCTACGAATCTCTCGGCAACACCTACGGGATGGAATACTATAAGACTCAACTGGCAAGATAATTCAGACAATGAGATTGGATTCGAACTCCAGAGGAAAAGACAAGGAGAGCCAGATTACACTTCCCTTACGGTCACTTCAGCAAACATGTTAGTCGCAGATGATGGAGCAGCTGTAGCTGGAACTACGCATTTCTATCGATTAAGGGGGTACAATATGGCCGGCACTTCGGTATTTGCAAACGAAACAAGTACGATTATCCCTACCGGAGCTCCATATGAGCCGATGAATCCAGCCGCTACCTGGGACTGGACGCGCCACGCTGTGCATCTCACATGGGATGACATGTGTAATAACGAACAATACTTTATTATCGAGAGAAAACAAGAAGGGGAGACGGAATGGCAGCAGGTCGGGGAGCTCTATCAGAATTGGACCTTCTATTACGATGAGGGTGTATCCGGCGATAGGTATTATTACTACCGGATAAAAGCTATCAATCCCACAGGGTATTCTTATTCCGAGCAGGTTCAAATTTACGTCCCTTCGTGGGGCCATCCGTTTTAGGAGCACTGAGTATGCGGCTCCCCGGCTGACCGGTCGCTGCGGCGTCGAGGAATGTTCTTTATTGTTTTTCAAAGGGAGGACAAGACGTTACCTTAAATCACTACATTTTAGCGGGTATCCTGTGGGAAGCGGATTGCGTAAACTTTTGAGGGGGGTTCTTCATATTATCTCGATAACCTGATCTCGTCCCTTTAGTTATAGGGCGCTTCAGTATAAAATAGAAAAAGGTGTGAAATGAAGGGGATAAGAGAATCCACCGGACCGCTTAGGCCTATATATTTTGGCTTAGTAGTTCTGCTTGTCAATAATTTCGTTTCCGCCGGCGTCGAAGAGAAATACCACAAGTTCAGTCTGAGGCTTTCCGGAGAAGCGAGAATTATGGTGATAGGCGATATAAACACAGGCCTACGGACATTCAATGATAACCCGCGATTCGAATACATAAGGAAGAATAATCCGGATTGGGGTCGTCTTGAAGGCAATATTAGTACCCTCAACAACATCTTCGCTTGTTGGGTTGCCGAACTAAGATTTGACCTTAGCCGAAGAGTTGGCCTAGGAATTGCAACTGCCGGAGGACTCCACAGGCAGAACGAGAGCACTTTGACTCACTACCTTATAAGCGATGTAACCTGGCCATATGAATTTTATTATAAGCCGGAGATTTGGGCGAGTTCCCCTGTCATACTGACCTTCTACCTCAATCTAGGGGCAGGGTCCCGGCTCTCTTCATATCTCAGCGGGGGCCTAGGCTATTACAGAGGAGGTCTCAAGGAACAATTCAATTTTACCATGGTAAACGGCTATTCTGGTGAAGTCGGTTGGACTCGACGCTATTGGGAGACACAATCCAAGACAGCCCTGGGCTTTCATCTTGGATGGGGAATGGAATTGCTTTTGGCGCGGAATCTGGCATTGACCGCCGAAGTCCAATGGCGATACACTCGGATAAGCAATTTCCGCGCCATCCAGCAATACGAAACAGGCTATCCTTCCTATGAAGAGACAACCGGATGGCTTTATTATTTCACTAAAGAAAATTTATTTATCGGCTCCCGGCACGCGGATTTAACGGTCTGGGAGGTCCCTCCTTATGCTTCCGTTGAGTTCATTATGGATGTTAGGAAGGCAAGACTAGATCTCAGCGGCCTATCGTTGTTGGTGGGGATGAAGATTAGACTTTTCTAGTTGAATATAATCGCCCTCGGTCGGCCTGTTTCGGGCTAATGCCTGTTGTTCCGGCGAGCGGCACCGATGACAGGCACGGTTTCCACAGGAGTTTCCTCCGGTTCCGGTTGAAAAAAGTGGTGAATTTCATTATAGTTGGTCTTTCAAGAGGAGCAGAGCCGAAATGAATCACATCGCCAGCCACTTGAGGGAAATCTTCTTCAAAAAGAAGACCGGCCGGCTCGTTTACCGCCGGGGGGATATCCTAAAGTCCTTTTTCTTTCGGAGCGGAGCCATCCTACAGGTCAAGACGAACCAGCCCGACGAACGGCTGGGCGAGATCCTCTACAAGCTCGAGCGTATCCCCAAGGAAACCCACGCCGCGATGGACGCTTACATCGAGCCCAACAAGAACCTCGGGGAGGTTCTCAAGAGCCGCGGCGTCATTTCCGAGGACGACCTGACCGAGGCACTGTCCCTTCAGATTAGAGAGTCCGTCATCAACGTCTTTCCCTACTTCGATGCCGAGATGGATTTCCAGGAGCACGAGGGGGACAGCCGCGATATCAGCGAATCCCGGGTCAGCGTCCCCCTCCTCATCGAATACGGCATCCGGCAGATGCAGGCGGATCCCCTCCTGCAGGCGTTCCTGGCCCGGAGGACCCCCTTCCCCGGCCGGAAGACCTTCGCCTATCTTGTCACCGCGGAGGAGAAGGAGATCCTGGAGAAGGTCAACGGCAAGGACACGGCCGAAGCCATCCTACGGACGCTGACCTTGCCGCCCGCCAAATTCTGGAAAAGCCTCTACCTGTTCTATTGTCTCGATATCGTCGAGTTCGAGGGCGGGGCCCGGCAAGACGCCCCGCCGGAAGAAGGGATCCGCAAGCCGTCCCCCGCCGCTCCGCGGACGGACGTCCCGCTTCAGGTTGCCGCCGTCCTCGCCTTCCGGGACATCCTCCCGTCGATGACCTTCTACCAGATGCTCGACATCCCCAAGACGGCCACGGAAGAAGAAATCAAGAAGGCCTATTTCCAGCGGGCCCGCAGCTTCCACCCCGACCGCTTCGAGCGCAAGCTCGCGGCCGAATACAAGGCCCAGATCGACGAGGTCTTCGACGGCATCACCAACGCCTACCGCGTCCTGAGCAACAAGGAAGCCCGGCGAGTCTACGATGCGAAAAGCGGGTCGGCGGTGACCCAGGAGGACGCCCAGGACTCCCTCCGCAAGGCCGACATCAAGTTCCGCCAGGGCAAGACCCTCCACGGCGAGGGGCGGATCGACGAAGCCATCGTCTACCTCGAGGAGGCCGTCCGGGTCCGCAAAGACAAGGGTGATTACTACCTCCTCCTGGCAATGGCCGAATCGAAGGTCCCGGCCTTCGTCAAGAAGGCCGAACAGGATTTCTTGAGGGCCATCCAGCTCGAGCCCTGGAACCCCGAGGCCTACGTCGGTCTCGGCCTGCTCTACAAGGCCGAGGGACTGCAGACGAAGGCCATCAGGCAGTTCGAGAAGGCCCTCGAGGTCGAGCCGGACCACCCCTCGGCCCGCGAAGCTCTCGACGAGCTTACAGGGGGCAAGAAGAGCGGGGCCAGGGGCCTGTTCGGGTTGGACCTTTTTGGTTCGAAAAAAAAGAAGAAATAGCTAGCCTGGCCTATTCACGAGTCGAGGCGGCTGCAGATGCGAGGCGCGGAGGGTGAAGCTGTACTCCCGGTACTGCGAACCCTTCGCAACAAAGCAGATGCGGCCGGATCGGCTCGCCCAGAGGGTAAAAATGCCGGTTCTTTTGAGACGAAGCTTGGAAAACCTAATAGGAAATAGGTTTATCACAGATATAGCAGATATCGCTTGAGTGAAACAACGCATCGGCATTTTTATGAATAAGTCAGGCTAGGGCTTCTTTCCGACGAGCCCCAGGAATTCCCTCTCCCCGAGTATCCTGATACCGAGCGCGCGCGCCCTGTCCAGCTTGGAGCCGGGCGACTCCCCGGCGACGAGCCCGGTCGTCTTCCTGGTCACGGAAGAGGCCACTTCGGCGCCGAGTCTCTCCAGGAGCTCCCGGGCCCCGTCCCGGCTCAGGCCGGAGAGCGTCCCGGTGATGACGAAGACCTGCCCGGCGAGGGGCTTCGGGGCGCCGGTGTCCCCGGCCGCTTCGGTGGCCAACCCCGCTTTCCTGAGCCTTCCGACGAACTCGCGGCTTTCCGGCTGGGCGAAGAAGAAACGGATGCTCTCGGCGACCTTGGGACCGATATCCTCCGTCCGGACGAGGTCCTCTTCGCCGGCCGTTTCGAGGGCGTCGAGAGTCCGGAAGCGCGCGGCCAGAGTCTGGGCCAGCCGCTCGCCCACGCGGCGGATGCCCAGGGCGAAGATGAGCCGGGCGAGGCCGCGCATCTTCGATCCTTCGATTGCGTCGAGGAGGTTGCGGGCGCTCTTCGGGCCCAGCCGCTCGAGGCCGACGAGATCGTCGTAGCGAAGGCCGTAGAGGTCGGGGATGGACCGGACGAGCCCGGCGGCGAGGAGCTGGTCGACGACGGCCTCGCCCAGCCCGTCGATATCCATGGCCCGACGGGCCGCGAAGTGGAGGATGGATTCCCGGACCCTGGCCGGGCACGAGATGTTGACGCAGCGCGAGATGACCTCCCCTTCGGGGCGGAAGACCTCCGAGCCGCAGACGGGGCAGCGGCCGGGCCAGGCGAAGGGCGGGAGGTGCGCCGTCCGCCGTTCCTTCATGACCAAGACGACGTGCGGGATGACGTCCCCGCTCCGCTCGATGAGGACGAAGTCGCCGACCCGGATGTCCTTTCTTCGCAATTCGTCCTCGTTGTGCAAGGTCGAGCGGCAGATGGTCGTCCCGGAGAGCTTGACGGGCTCGAGGACGGCCACGGGCGTCAGGGCGCCCGTGCGGCCGACCTGGATGACGATGTCGTTGACCCGGGTGGTCGCCTGCCGCGCCGGGAACTTGTAGGAGATCGCCCAGCGCGGGGACCTGGCCGTCGTCCCGAGGGCCTGCCGTTCCGCCGCGGAATCGACCTTGACCACGATCCCGTCGACATCGTAGTCAAGGCTGTCCCTCTTCTCGGCCCATTCCTTGTAGTAGGCGAGGACGTCGTCGAGCGCGGGACAGAAGCGCGAGTGGGGGTTGGTCACGAAGCCGAGCTCCCGGAGCTTCCGGAGGGAGAGCCACTGGCCGTCTTGCTCCTTCCCGTCGATCGAGAGGGTGTACAGGAAGACGCCGAGGTTCCGCGAGGCCACCTCTTTCGGGTCGAGGAGGCGGATCGAGCCGGCCGCCGCGTTCCGGGGGTTGGCGAACAGCGGCTCGCCGACCTCCTCGCGCTCCCTGTTGATCTTCCGGAAGGAGGCGAAGGGCAGGTAGATCTCGCCGCGAACCTCGACTTCGCCCGTTTCGTCGACGACGAGCGGGAGGGAGCGGATCGTCTTGACGTTGCCGCTGACGTCGTCGCCGCGGACGCCGTCGCCGCGGGTGACGGCCCGGGCGAAGTTGCCGTCACGGTAGAGGACGGAGATGCCGAGCCCGTCGATCTTGAGCTCGGCCGTGTAGGCGACCGTCTTTTCGGGGAGGAGCTTGCGGACGCGCCCCTCGAACTCCCGGAGCTCTTCCTCGTTGTAGCAGTTGTCAATGCTCAGCATCGGAGTCCGGTGGACGACGGAGGGGAAACCTTCGAGCGGCTTCTCGCCCACCCGCTGCGTGGGGGACTCGGGCGTCACGAGGCCGGGGAAACGGGCCTCGAGGTCGCCGAGCTCGCGGACGAGACGGTCGAATTCCTCGTCGGAGATCTGGGGGTCGTTCTCGACGTAGTATTTCCTCTCGTGGGAGAGGATCTCCCGGCGCAGCCGCTCGGCGCGGGCGCGGTTTTTCCCGCCGGCGAGAGAGGAGGACACGTCTTCCCTCCTAAATTATCGGGAACTCCTCGCCCTTGCCCCTGTCGGGGCGGGGCGGGTGTCGCGAGCCGGTCCGGGCGCCGCCCTACTTGCCGAGCCGGGCCTTGACCTGGGCGACGAGCGCGTTGAATTTGTCCAGGACGCCCTTCTGGCTGGCCTGGATGCCGGCGATGGCCTGCTTTTCGACCTCGATGTTGTCCTCGAGCTTTTTGATGACCTTCTTATCGGCCTCGGAGAGGTCGTCCTCAGTCTTGCCGTCGACCTTGGCGTTGTAGGTCTTGCTGAATTCCTCGATGGCCCTGTTGTGCTCCTCGATCTGGGCGTAGCTCGAGGCCAGCTCCTTGTCCTGGCCGACGAAGAGGTTCTGGGCCTGGCCCAGGAAGTTCTTCTGCTGAGGGGGGTTGAGCAGGCCGGCTTCGATGTTCGCGTTGATGGCTTCGTTCGTCTTGGACGGATCGGTCTTGATCTTGGCGTTCAGGATGATGGCGATATTCTGGGCGAGGCCCCCGGTTTTTTTCTTGGCGTAGGCCTCCCGGTAGATGGCCAGAGCCTCGTCGACCTTGCCCTGCTTGTAGAGCGTCTGACCTAGCACCGTGGCGCTCTCGGGGCCCTGGTCCGCGGCGTAGAATTTCCGCAGAACTTGTTCCGCCTCGGGGTATTTCTGGGCCTTATAAAGCTTATCCGCGAGGCTCCTGATTTGCTTGATGATACTCGGATCCTTAAGCGCGGTATAGGCAAGGATGTAATTCTCGGTGGCCTTGGCATTGTCGCCGGCCTTCTCCGCGGAATTTCCAATGAGGAAATAGCCGGTCGCCTGGATCTGGGAGCCTGTCTTGGCGTCGCTCAGGCCCTGGCCGTATTCTATTAGCTTCCGGGACGCAGCGTCGCCCTTGTCCGGCTGTCCGGCGCCATAATAAAGCTGGGGAACAGCGATGACGAGCTGTTGTTTTGTAGCACCGTCGATCCCGGACATGCCGAGGGCCTTCTCGCCGTATTCGGCGGCCTTAAGGTTGTTCTTTGTCGCGCAGGGGGTCATGCAGTAGTAGGCGTAGGCCCAATGCTCGTTGGTCGTGCCCTGGCCCGCGTACTTCGCGATGTAAGCCTCGAGGGCCTGGGCTTTCGCGCAATTATCGGAAAGCTGCATGGCCTTGAGATAATCCTCGTCCGCGCTCTGGGCGGCCACGAGGCCGGCCAGGAGGAAAACCAAGGTCACGGTGGCGAAAAGCGTCCTTTTCATGACTAACCTCTCTCGAAAATTTTAGGAATGATAGCCCGCATCCCGGTTTTTGTCAATATCCGTTGACTCCGGATTAACTCCAAAGCAATTATTATGCCAAGATGCAGGCCGGCGGCCGGAGTTTTGCTTCCCCGCCCCCGTTTCACTATAATACCGCCCATGGACCGAAAAACGCTGTTCCGGGAAGCGTTCCTCGAGAAGATCGGAAATTCGCCCTCCGAGAACGTGCCACTTTCGGCCCTATCCAGCTTCGGCATCGGCGGGCCCGCCGACCTCTTCTTCGAGGCCCGCACGGAAGATGAGCTCGAGAAGGCCGTCGCTCTCGCGGTCGGGGAAAAATACCCTTTTTACGTCATTGGCGGCGGGAACAACGTCCTTTTCGACGATGCCGGCTATCGGGGGCTTCTTATTCGAAACCGCCTCGAGGGGATCGTCAGGGAAGAAGGCCGGATCCGCGTTCTCTCGGGAACGGGCCTTCCCGCCATCCTGCGTGAAGCTCTCTCGGCGGGCCTTTCCGGCCTCGAATTCCTGGCCGGGATACCGGGGACCGTCGGCGGGGCCGTTTACGGCAACGCCGGGGCCTACGGCTGGAGCATCGGGGATGTCCTCGAGACGGCGACTCTCCTCTGCCCGGGCGGGGAGCGCCAGCTCATGATCAGGGAGGCCCTGCGCTTCGGCTACCGGGATTCGGCCCTCAAACAGGGGGGGGGCGGCATCGTCCTGGATGCTGTCCTTTTCTGCTCCCCAGGGGACACTCAAGCTTCTGAGGCCAAGATCCGTGACATCCTCGAGAAGCGGCGGACCAAACACCCCCCGCTGGGCACGGCCTGCGCCGGGAGCTACTTCAAGAATTCCTGTTCCGCGACCGGGGAGAGGATCATGGCGGGCCAACTGCTCGAACAGGCGGGGGCCCGGGGCCTCGCGGTCGGCGACGCGGCCGTCTACGAGAAACACTGCAATTTTATCATCAACAAGGGCAATGCCGGGTCGCGCGACGTCCTCCTCCTGGCCGAAGAGCTCAAGGAAAGGGTCTATCGGAAGTTCGGCGTGCGTCTCGAAGAGGAAGTCATCCACCTTCGAGCAGACGCTTCAGGATCTTGACCCGGTACGCCGGCAATCCGCTTTTTTCGGCCAGCCGGAGGATCTGTTTCCCCATGACCAGGTAAACCTCCCTTGCGGGAGGGTCGGCTCTGAGGGCTTCCAGATGCTTCCGGACAGCCGCGGCATCCCCCCGGAGGATCGGCCCGGTCAGGGCTTTTTCCAGGCCAAGATTATTTACGTTCTGTAAAGTTCCTTGCGCGAGGGGGAACAGCATGCCGGCGGCGGCCTTTTCCCCGATCCCGGCCGCCCCGAGCAATCCGGACGCCGTCCATTCCAGGGCGATCATGGCGTTCGAAGCCAAGCTGCACGCGGCGTGGTAGAGCGGCTTGTCCTTTTCCGAAAGAAGAAGAACGTTCCCCCGGAGATCGCGGACCATTTCCTCGGCGGCCGCGACGGCGGCCGGGTCCCCGTCGACGCCCCAGGTGATGCCCCTGAAGATCGAGGCCGGCGCGTCCTTCCGGGGAAAGGACTGGACGGGATGGACCGAGGCGATGCGCGCTCCCCGTTTCCGGAGGGGCCCGAGGACGCGGGCGGGGAGGAGACCGCTCGTGTGGAAGACGAACCGTCCGGCCCACGACACGCCGGACCGCGCCAACCCGGCGGCGACGCGACTGACCACGTCGTCGGGAACAGCGATGATAACGACATCGCCCAGCCCTACCGTGCCGTCCCGTCCTTTCGGGGAAAGGCCTGGACGGTAAGGGTGGACTTTTCCCTGGCCGATGATGCGGCGGCTCTCCCGGGCCGCTTCGGAATCCTTGTCGACGATGGCCGTGGCCGTCCAGCCCCGCCGGACGAGCGCCGCCCCGAGCACGGTCCCGAGCCGTCCGGCGCCGACGATGGAGAAGCTCTTCATGGCTTGGACTTGAAGACCTCGTCCCAGAGATCGACCTCGAGCGGGGAAGGGGTTTCCGTCCTCTTCTCCAGCTCTCGCCGTTTCTTCCCTTCTTTGATGACCGTCTTGAGCTCGGCGGCGAAGGCCTCGGATTTCACGGGCTGGAGGCCTCTTTTCTTGGCCAGCTCCCGGATGGCCCGGTCCGAGCTGACGACGAAGAAGCGGCGGCGGTCGGTCTGCCGGCCGATCATGTCCCGGATGACGTCGTCGGCGCTCTGCCCTTCGCCGGGAAAGTGGATGATGAACTTGGTGTTGACCGGGACGTCCGTCGGCGTCGGTTCGGGGTTGCCGTCGAAGACGAGGTGGATCCGGGCGCGGGTCACACGTTGAAAGGCGAGGAGCCTGGCCACGAGACCTTCCCGTCCCGATCTCTCCCGCAGTTCGTGGGGAGCGATGCGGCCGAGGAGGTTGTTGCCGTCGATGAGGTAGGCCATGGCGCGCTGCCGTCGGGGCGTCTCCCTCTCAGCCCGGCGGCCAGGCCATCCGCCGGCCGCCGAGGATGTGGAAGTGAATATGGAAAACTTCCTGGCCGGAGTCCCCGGCTGTGTTGAGGACGATCCTGTAGCCGCTCTCTCCGATCCCCTTTTCCCGGGCGATCTCCCGGGCCCGGAAAAGGATCTCCCCGAGCAGCGCTTCCGCCCCGTCGGGGGCGTCGTTGAGGGAGGCGAAGTGGTCCTTGGGGATGACCAGGACGTGGACCGGCGCCCGGGGCCGGCTGTCCTCGAAGGCGAGGAGGCGCTCGTTTTCGAAGAGGATTCTCGCCGGGAGCTCCTTGCGAACGATGCGGCAGAAAAGGCAATCCACGGCGGGCGGAGAAGTCACGCCTCGACCCTTTCGATCGAGGCCCCGAGGCCGCGGAGCTTTTCCTCGATCCTCTCGTAGCCCCGGTCGAGGTGCTCGATCTCGTTGATCGTCGTCTCGCCGGCGGCGACGAGGCCGGCCAGGACGAGGGCCGCCGAAGCCCGAAGGTCGGTGGCGATGACCTCGGCGCCGGAAAGGAGCGTCTTGCCCTTGACGACCGCCTTGTCGCCCTGGACTTCGATCGACGCGCCCAGCCGAACGAGCTCGTTGACGTGGGAGAAACGCCGGTCGAAGATCGTTTCCGTGATGATGGACGCGCCGGCGGCCTGGGTCAGCAGGACCATGAACTGGGCCTGCATGTCGGTGGGGAAGCCTGGATAAGGCGAGGTCGTGATGTCCTGGGCCTTGACCTCCCGGCTGCCGGCGACGCGGAAAGCGTTTTCGCCCTCGGTTTCGACGATGGCGCCCGAGGCGCGGAGTTTCTCGACGAAGGTGACCGTATGCTCGGGACAGACGTTGCGGATAAGGAAATCGCCCGCCGTCAAGGCCCCGGCGACGAGGAAGGTGCCGGTCTCGATCCGGTCCGGGATGATGTCGTGGGCCGCGCCGCCGAGCTCGCGCACACCGCGGATGCGGGCCGTGTCGTCGTCGAGCCACTCGATCTTGGCGCCCATCTTGTTGAGGAGCACGGCCAGGTCGGCGACTTCCGGCTCCCGGGCGCAGTTCTTGAGGATGGTCTCGCCCTTGGCCAGGGCGGCGGCCATGAGCAGGTTCTCCGTCCCGGT
>Ga0315276_10003318_pt1 | contig 14750 bp, 11 predicted proteins | sample YL17G05_0_MG_FD_204542 | JGI IMG/M metagenome (GOLD analysis project Ga0315276, IMG submission 204542) | Sediment microbial communities from Yellowstone Lake, YNP, Wyoming, USA - YL17G05_0 | ecosystem: Environmental > Aquatic > Freshwater > Lake > Sediment | place: USA: Wyoming | collected...
CCCGCTGAAATATGGCGGGGATGGGGGAGGATTAAGGTGGGGGTGATGATTAGATCATTTCCCCCTCACCCTAACCCTCTCCCCCCAGGGGAGAGGGTAGGCCATTCATCCCCCCCGCAGAGCTGGGGGGTATTCTGGCATATTTTGATAAATCGCTCTGAAGGATATCCTCATTAAAGTTGAGCACGACACCAGCACCCAAATCGAGCTTCTTAAAAGACCTTTCTAAAACATTAAGGATCTTTACACCATAGCGCCTTTTTAAAACATTGTAGCCGAGGCTTTCAAAGGCATGGCCAGCAGTCTCCGTATCCTTTGAATCATAGGTGACTATCCCTTCCAAAATGGTAATCTCGTCGATTCCCCGCTCTTTGAGAAGGATCACCATATCTTCGACCACCCGGGAGGTGGTCACTACTCCCCATTTCGGGAAAGGAGTGGTACGTGTCCAAAAGACGATATTAGGTTTAATAAAGACGTTTGCCTTGCTGGGTAGGTCGTCGAGACCATGGGATAGATCAACTGCACTTCGAACCGATTCCAAAGGCTTCTCGAAACGTACGATAGCAACGATTCGTTTTTCCACGTCAAACCCCTCCCCCTATTACAGAAAATTAATAGCCCATAGAACAAAGTGTGTCAAATAAAATATTTCTACCTAAGGGGAGCATCCCCAATTCCGTGAAATGAGCAGAGGAAAACAGACCGGACTTCCTCATGGTGCTTAATCTCATCACGGAAAAAAAGATGCTGACCTATATAAGAAACATCTTGACAGGAATGTTAGAGTATGATTACTTTTCAAACGTATAAACCTGACGGTTGCAAAACGGACACGGGCAAACCGCCCTTCAAGGCTTCGGAAGGCGGTTGTTTTGAGAATTTAAGGGTATCAGAGGACATCACCCCAAGTGAATTCCAGCAGGCGAAGGGGGCGAGAGTGCCGATTCGGCCAAAGGTTCGCCTCGAAGCCTCTCCGAACGGCTTGCCCATGTCCGTATCGTCAAAAGTTTATGCAACGTTAAGGTAAACCCTGCCTAAAGAAATCAATAAAAAAGTATTTAAGTCAGAGGAATGTTTCCTTATGAATTTTGCTCCGTCTGATAATGCTACCTCCATCAAATCACCACTTCTTGAAGTAAACCCCGTTAGAAATTCCAGCGGGGCATTAAACCCCGCCGGAATTATTCTAAAATCTAACCCCGCTGCAGAGCAGCGGGGCATTATTTCTAACGGGGTAAAGAACCTCTCTCGGGACTTCGGGGGTTGCGGGCCCTTGCCACGGTATCGAATATGCGGCGCAGGGTTTGGCCAAATACAAACGGTTGGCCAAGGTGGTGTTCACGGAGATGATTCCCCGCAGTGCTTCCGGCAAAGTATTACGGCGGCTTTTAAAAAATTCACCATCCATGTGAGCATGAAGAAATCAGAGGCGTAATCAAATTATATTTAAGAAAGGAAGGAGACAAATTGAACGATGTTCTAATCGTTAGCGCAGCAAGACTTCCCATTGGAAGATTTGGTGGGGCTTTAAAAGATGTGAGCGATTGGGACTTGGGGACCATTGTAATAGCAGAGGCTGTGAAAAGAGCATGCCTTAGAGGCGATGAAATCGATGAGGTGATCATGGCCCATGGTTTCAGAACGGGCGATCTTCCTGCTAATTCTTCAAGGGCTGTAGCGCTTAAGGCTGGAATTCCAATTGAAACTCCGCAGTTCACAATTAATAAGGCCTGTGGGGGAAGTTTAAGGGCTATTAGTTTAGCCGCTCAGATCATCAAGACTGGAGAAAGCGATATCATCATTGCCGGAGGAATGGAAAGTATGAGCAGGGCTGCTTACATCCTGTCCAGAGTGAGATGGGGCAGCCGGCTTGGACATGCCCAGCTCATCGATCCACTGGTCCTCTTAGATCCTATTTCCGGTTATTCATTGGGAGAGACCGGAGAAAATGTGGCCGAACTTTATCACATTTCCCGTGAAGATCAGGATCGGTTTGCTTTTCTAAGTCAGCAGAAGGCTGAAAATGCTATCAAGTCAAATAAATTTAAGGAGGAGATCGTGGCTGTTCAAGTTCCTCAAACTGGCAGATCTCCCGTGATCTTTGATACAGATGAACATCCAAGGTTCGGTACGACATTAGAGGAACTATCAAAACTGAAACCTGCATTCAAAAAAAATGGCACCATCACGGCTGGCAATGCAAGCGGGCTAAACGACGGAGCCTCTGCAGTTGTTGTGATGTCTCGGAGAAAAGCAAAAGAAATGGGCATCCATCCGCTCGCATCGATTCGGTCTTATGCATCCGTAGGAGTGAAGCCTGAAATTATGGGGATCGGTCCTATTCCAGCCACCCAAAAAGCCTTACAAAAAGCCGGGCTCGAACTCAAGGATATCGATTTGATAGAGTTGAACGAAGCCTTTGCAGCTCAGTGCCTCGCCGTTATAAGAGAACTAAACTTTGACATGGAAAAGATAAATGTCAATGGTGGAGCGATAGCCCTTGGCCATCCCATCTCTGCAACAGGTTGCATTCTTTTGACGAAAATCATCCATGAGATGAAGAGACGAAAATCCCAGTTTGGCTTGGTAACCATGTGTATTGCAGGAGGTCAAGGCATTGCGATGATTGTTGAAAATGAACCCTGATGTTGCAAGAAATCGCATAATCCAAAGGAGGAAGAAATGATCATCCAGAAAGTATTGATTGTTGGATCCGGTTTGATGGGAGGAGGCATTGCCCAGGTCTGTGCTCAGGTTGGCATCCAAGTCTTCCTTACCGATATCAGCCAGGAGATCTTGAATCGAGCCCTGAAGAATATCGCCTGGTCAGTGGGCAAATTCATCGAAAAGGGTAAAGTCACGGAGAGCTTGGAAATGATCATGAGTCGGATCAAAACCGGCACTGATTTCACCGCTGCAGCCCGAGCGGATCTGGTCATAGAAGCTGTCTTTGAGAGATTGGACCTGAAGCAGGAGATCTTCAGGAAGCTAAATGAAATCTGTCAGGAGGAAACACTCCTTGCCAGTAACACCTCCGCCATTCCAATTACCGAGATCGCGGCCGTAAGCAAAAGGCCGGAAAAAGTTTTGGGCCTTCATTTTTTCAATCCTGTACCGATGATGGAGGTTGTGGAGGTCATCAAAGGGGTGAGGACTTCAGAAGAGACCATGCAAGCAGGCTTGGATTTTATTAGGACCCTAAGCAAGGAGCCCATCCGGGTGGAGAGCGATGTGCCAGGTTTTCTGCTTAACCGGATTAATCTGGTGGGTTATATTGAGGCGATTCGTTTATTAGAGCAGGGCATCGGGACTGTGGCGGATATTGATAAAGGGGTTCGGCTCGCTTTTGGCAGGAGAATGGGGCCTTTTGAGACAGGGGATCTGGTTGGATTGGATGTATCCTATGGGGCACTCACAGCCATCTATGAAGAAAGTAAGGATGTGCGATATTATCCCCCACAGCTTTTGAGACGAAAGGTTAAGGCTGGAGAGCTCGGACGGAAGACCGGCCGTGGATGGTATGAGTATAACCCGGATGGAAGCCGAAAGGAGAAGTAGATGGAGCAAAAACTTGCGTATTATGAAATAAAGGGCCAGACGGCGATCGTCACCATTGATCATCCTCCAATGAATGCTTTGGATGTGGCCACGAAAGAGGCCATTGGCGAAGTATTTAAAGAACTGGATGGTCGAAGACAGGAGATCAGAGCAGTCATATTACACGGAGCAGGAGAGAAGGCCTTTGCCGCAGGGGCTGACATCAAGAAATTTTTAGAGTTAAAACCTGACACGGCCAAGAGGAACATTTCACGGAGTCATCAAATTTATGCAATGGTTGAAAATTTTGAATGGCCGGTTATTGCTGCGATCCATGGGTTTTGCTTAGGTGGAGGTCTGGAACTCGCCCTCTGTTGCGATATCCGTTATGCAGAAGAAACTTCAAAATTGGGTTTTCCTGAGGTGAATTTGTCTGTCTTTCCGGGAAATGGAGGTATTTGGCGTTCTTTATACCATCTCTCTCTGGGTAAACTGAAAGAACTCGTTTTCACCGGAGAGATGATTAGCGCAACGGAGGCATTCACACTTGGATTGATAGAGAAAGTCGTTTCCCCAGGAAAAGTGATGGAGGCCGCCTTGGAGCTTTCGGCCAAGATGATTGAAAAAGGCCCTTTGGGAGTGGCTGCAGGGAAAAAAGTGATCAATCGGGCAAGGGACCTTTCTCTCCATCAAGGATTGGAGCTGGAATCCGATCTATGGGCCAATCTTACAGCGACTGAAGATATGAAAGAGGGGGCGCAGGCCTTTATTGAGAAAAGAAAACCACAATATAGATGTCGATAAGGAGGAGGACATTGAGAGACGCAGTCATTATCAGTACTGTCCGTACACCAGTAGGCAGGTACATGGGGGCGTTGAAAGATGTGCTGGCCTACGATCTGGCAGCGATTGTTCTAAATGAAGTGGCGAAGAGAGGAAAAATCAATCCCGCTGATGTCGATGAGGTCATTTTAGGCCAGTCCTATCAAAATGGCGAATATGTCAATATTGCACGCATGGCTCTATTGAAAGCTGGCTGGCCTGATTCCATTCCTGGTATTGTTCTGGATCGACGCTGCTGTACAGGTCTCGATGTGGTCTGCTTCGCCGCCATGAAGATCCAATCCGGAAATGCAGATATGATTGTGGCCGGAGGGGTTGAGAGCATGAGCACGGCCGAATTCTATATCCCCGGAGAGATCAAATGGGGTATCGGGGGCAAAAAGGGTATGCCCAAGGGACATGGGGACCTCTCTATTTGGGGCATCCCTTTTTACGATCGTATCCAAAGGGCTCGCGTCATGTCCCAGCCTGAAGAGCGGTATGGGATTCTGCCTGCCATGATGTCATGGGCTGAGACAGCTGCAAAAGAAGAAGGAATTTCAAGAGAGGAGTGTGACCAATGGTCTCTGGCAAGCCACCAGAAAGCATGTACAGCGATCAAGACGGGTAAATTCAAGGAGGAGATCGTCCCGGTAACGGTCTCCCGGGGCAAAGGGGATGTTGTTATAGTGGATCAAGACGAGGGTCCCAGGGCAGACACCACTTTGGAAAAACTGTCTCAACTCCCACCTGTGTTAGGAGGAGTCTGTACAGCAGGGAATTCATCGTCCGAGAACGATGGAGCGGCTGCCGTGGTGATCACCTCGGGTGAAATGGCCAAAGAGCTGGGGGCTGAACCATTGGGTAAGCTAAAATCCTTTGCTGTGGTCGGGGACGATCCCAGGCGGACATATAAAACAATACCCAAAGCAGTCAATAAAGCGCTTCAGAAGGCTGATCTTACTCTTGATCAGATATATCTCATTGAGATTCAAGAGGCATTTGCTGCACAGGTACTGGCTGATTTAAAAGAGATGGGTATCACAAAAAAGGATTACCCTAAGATCAATGTGAATGGCTCAGGCATCTCCTTAGGTCATCCCATCGCCTGTACAGGGACCAGGGTGTTGGTCACCATGCTTAACGAAATGAGGAGAAGAAATGTTCGATTTGGCCTGGAGTGTATATGTGGTGGAGGCGGGCTGGGTATCGCAGCGATCTTTGAAAGAAGTCAGGGGTAAACCCCGTTAGAAAGGACGGGGGTTTAACCCCGCTCTTTCTGCAAGGAACTGTCGAAGACTCGACTCTACGAGAAGCTTTATTTTTATCAAAATATGCCAGAATACCCCCCAGCTCTGCTGGGGGATGATTAGCCTACCCTCTCCCCCCAGGGGAGAGGGTTAGGGTGAGGGGGAAATGATCTAATCATCACCCCCACCTTAATCCTCCCCCATCCCCGCCACAATTTAGCGGGATCTTCGACAAGGGGAGGAAAGTTTTTTAGAGAATTAGATGCCCCGCAGCTCTGCTGCGGGGTACTTCACTATCCACGCCATAAATGGCAGGGCTTTCTAACGGGGTAAAGTGAGGTGACCATGTTTTTTGAACTGGATGAGAAGCAGAAGGCGTTTCAAAGGAAGGTTCGGGATGTTTATGAAAAGGAAGTGAGCCCATTGGTTGAGGAGTATGAGAGAAAGGAGACTTTCCCCGTTTCCCTTTATCCCACACTGGGGGCAGAGCGACTTCTCTGCCTTCGGTGTCCAGAGAAATATGGTGGGCCCGGGTTGGACAAAGTTTCTGAATGCATTTCGATGGAGGAGTTAAATCGAATCTGTGCCGGCATCGGTGCGGGCATTATGGTTCATGGAGGTTTAGCTACAGATCCTCTCCTCCATTATGGTTCTGAGGACCTGAAGCAGAGATACTTGCCTCCTGCTGCTCGGGGAGAAAAAATCGGTGCCTTTGCATTGACGGAACCGGATGCAGGATCGGATGCCTCCGGAATTCGGACGACCGCTTTGAAACAGGGAAATGGTTATCGCCTCAATGGTTCGAAGACCTTCATCACCAATGGGACGATCTGTGATTTTTTGACCGTTGCCGCCTATACAGATCCTGCTAAGAGGGGGACGGGGATCAACCTCTTTATTGTGAATAGGGATGATCCAGGATTTTCTGTGACGAAAAAGCTAAGAAAGTTGGGCAACCATTCCTCAGATACAGCTGAATTGGCTTTTGATGACTGCTTTGTTTATAAAGAGAGGATGCTCGGAGAGCAGGAAGGTGGAGGGCTGGAACAATTGGAAGAGACCCTCAAATCGGGCAGGATTACATATGGAGCGAGGAGCACGGGAGTGGGTCAGGCGACATTTGATGCCATCCTTCCTTATATCAAGGGGACCCAAAGGCATGGTGAATCCCTGAGACGGTCGCAGGCCATTCGGTTCATTTTGGCAGAGATGGCGATGTCGATTGAGGTGATGAGATATGTGACCTATCGAGGAGCATGGCTTTTTGATCAGGGTATGGCTTCGATGAAGGACGCCTCGATCGTGAAACTCTTCTGCACCGAATCGATCCAGGAGATCGTTCAGAAGGCGATGGCCATTCAAAAGAATATGGGATTGATGATGGAGAATCCTATTCAGAGATTTCTGCGAGATGCGAGATTATTTAAAATTCCAGAGGGGACTTCTGAGATCCACCACTTAGTGATTGCACGGGAATTAGGGCTTTAGCAGGCTGCTGAAAAACGCCCATCTACGGTGTTATCCGGCCGCCTCACCGTCTCGGCGGCGTGGCAAAAAGTCGCTCCTTATTCGTCGCGACACCACCCCTCACCCTTGCCCGTGCCAAGCACGGGGCAGGCTTGTTGAGGCGTACACCTGTAGGGACCGGTTTAAAACCGTTCCCTACGAAGGATTTCGGGTGCTCCCGCGAGCGGGATTTCGCAAAGCTCAACGTGCATCTGCTTACCTGCGCGTAGCCGCTTCGGCGGAGGCAGGGGCATTTTTGAACAGCCTTAGAATACTTTTAGAAGGAGAGAAGATGGATTTTGAATTATCTGATGTGCAGAGGGATGTTCAGAAAGCAGCAATTGAGTTCGCCCGGGGAGAGTTCGATCCAGATCTTGCACTGGAGCTGGATCAGGCAGGGCAATTCCCAGAATCGATCTGGAAGAAAGCCTGCCAGTTGGGATTCATCGGGATTCATTATCCTGAGGAGTTTGGAGGTCAGGGGCTGGGTCTCTTTGAGAACGTTCTCGTAATCGAAGCATTCTGCAGGGTTGATTCTGGAATTGGGAGTGCTTTGAGCATGGTCGATATTGGATCAGAGGTCATTCTAAAATTCGGCTCCCATGAGCAGAAGAAGAACTTTCTTCTCCCTTTGACAAAAGGAGCGATACGACTGAGCATTGCCTTTGCTGAATCGGAAGACGGGAAAGACTTCTCATCTATCTCCACCGTCGCAGAGAGAAGGGGTGAGGAATATCTCATCCATGGGGAAAAACGGTTTGTGCTCAATGCCTCTTTGGCAGATGCCTTCATCATCCTCTGCAGGGAACAGAAGGAAGGGTGGATCACATTGATCGCAGGGAGGGAAAAGAATGGTATTGAAGTTCTTCCAATTGAAAAGATGGGGTTGAGGATGATCCCTTTTGGAGACCTTCACTTCAGAGAGGTTCGAGTGCCTCTTGAGAGTCGAATAGGACGTGAAGGAGAAGGGATGGAGCATGTTAACCATTGTCATCAAGTGATGGGGCTCAGAAGCGTTGCTCAGGCATTAGGCGCAGTCGAAGGGGCCTTTGATCAGGCGATGCAATACGGCAAGCAGAGGGAGCAATTCGGCAAAAAGCTTTCACAATTTCAAGTCATCCGACATAAACTGGCCGATATGGCTGTAAGTATTGAGGTGGCACGTTGGCTCACCTACAAATCGGCTATAGAGTATGACCATAAAGGAATGGATTCTGGATTTCTTTCCATTGCTCAATTGGAGGTGGGTAGGCGACTGATGGATGTTGTCGATGAGGCTTTGCAGATTTTCGGGGGCTATGGTTATATGGCAGAGCAGGCCATTGAACATTATTTTAGGGATGCCTGGGCGATCGGAGTCGATCTTGGAACAGAAGAAGAACAGAAAGATTCTATCGCAGAGAGGATATTGGGCCCCGATTCGCTAAGAAAATAAATACAGCGTCTTCTTCAAACGCATGGATTGAACTCCATATGCGTAGCCCGCACAAAACGTTAGGACACCAGTGAAGAAAGGAGGAAACACCATGAAGACCATCACACGAATAATGGCGGCGACTGTACTTTTCATCTTCCTGGCCGTAACGGCCAGCGCCCAAGGCCTCCCAGGAGCAAAAAAACCTGAGGAAGTAGGGCTCTCGTCCGAACGCCTGAATAGAATTGACACCGTATTAAAGGCCGACATAGAAAAAGGCCAAATCCCCGGGGCTGTGGCCTTGGTGGCTCGAAAAGGGAAAATTGCCTACTTCAAGAGTTTCGGCATGCGGAACAAGGAAAAGTCGTTGCCGATGGAAAAGGACTCGATATTCCGCGTCTTTTCCATGACGAAATCCATCACTGCGGTGGCGGCCTCGATATTGTTGGAAGAGGGGAAGCTATTGCTTTGGGACCCCGTCGCCAAATACATACCGCCCTTTAAAGATATTCAAGTGGGGGAGGTCAAGAAAGACGAAACAGGCAAAGAGGTGGTCACCATGGTGAAACCCGGCAACGTTATGACGATCCAGGACCTCCTCAGACACACTTCAGGATTGAGCTATTTCTTTTATCCCCCAAAAGCCATCCAAGATATGTATGTGCAAGCCGGCATGCATAAGACCGAAGAAATGACAAATGCCGAGATCTGTGAGAAATTGGCCAAGTTGCCACTGGTCGCAAACCCAGGAACTAAATATCAATACGGCATGTCGTATGATGTCATGGGTCGGGTGGTGGAGGTTATCTCTGGCATGCCGCTGGATAAATTCTTTGAAGAGCGTATCTACAAACCATTGAAAATGAAAGATTCTGGATTCCAAGTCAAAGGACCGGATGTGGACCGTTTGGTTTACCTGGACCCCAAATGGCCTCTCTACATTGATCCGACTAAACCACAAAAATATTTAAGCGGAGGTGGGGGTACGGTTTCAACGGTCATGGATTATGCGCGCTTTGCTCAGATGCTCCTCAATGGCGGTCAACTTGAAGGCAAACGCCTGCTGGGCCCAAGAACCGTAGCCTTCATGACTTCCGATCATTTGGGACCGATGGGCAACCGAGACGATGCCCTGTATGTGCCCGGACGTGGTTATGGTGTAGGCTTCGATTATTACGTTCGCGTCGATGCAGGACATGCATACTTTCTGGGCAATGTCGGCGAATTCTACAAAGGTGGGGCTGCCGGGACTATTTTTTGGGTCGATCCCAAGGAAGACCTTATTGCGGTTTTTATGGTGAGTTCGCCAGACTATCGAGAGCATTACCGGTTCTTAATAAAAAGTCTGATTTACCAGGCGATTTTAAAATAGGGGAGATCTCTCTTTCTCAATAAAAATTTTAACGTTGACTGAAAAATGGAAGCACCTCAAAAGATTGTGCTTCCCGGTGAGGTAATGTCTTCTTCTGTTGTGCGCTTGGCAGCGCCCGTTGCCGGCCAGTTAGGAACCTCGGAGGCCTTGACTTAAAGATTCACTATAATTGAGGAGCTATCCATAGAGGAGATGGCCTCAGCCATTGGTGCTCCGGAAGAGGTAAGAGATGCTATTCAAATTAATGGAGCATGCAGCTGCTAACGTGGATCATCCGATCAAAAAGATCCCTGCTGGGCCTCCGTTTCATTCGCAGTATCAATACGTCCAAGAAGATAAACTATAAATCAAAATGAAACCCATTTAAATAGAATACAACGTCCCCTCGAACAATATCCTACGGTGTGTTATTGCAAGACCTGACCCTTCAGATTTTTTCAATAGGTCTACGTCTACTATTGTATCCTTATCGGCGGAATAAGCCCAACCATCATTTTCTGATGTAGAAATGACCTGAATCACTGATGGCAGACCCAGTAATAGTATAATCTCCGGAGATCTCATTCGAATTGTATGAATAATGCCCTGCTAAATTTAGGGTATGAGGTGCTCCCACGACGGTATAGGTGCAGGTGAAATTGAATTCATTTCCTACCACAGTCCCAGTGTAACTAGGGTTCATGTTGCCCACTGGTGTCCCTTCAAATGTCATTCCTCCCCATAGGTCAGAGCCGTTTTGGTGAATGATAACAGTCAACCCACCTGACTGATGATAGACGTCACTTTGCCATTCCCCTTGCCACGTCCCTGTGAAGAAGTCTATGATCACCTCCCAAGACAACTTCGCCGTCGCCCCCTGAAGGCCTTCATAATACTCCAGCTTGATCGTATGATTGCCCGCTGAAAGCGGAACATCCACGGTGTAGGTTGTAGGACCTTGGTCAAACCACTCGTCAAGCATTAACTGATTATCCACATAAAGCCTCGAACCATCGTCACTCGTAACGGAAAAACGGTAGATCCCTTCACTAAAATTCACACTCCTTGTCCATCGGATTGAAAAATTATCCTTACCAAGACCACAGGCGCTACTCGGACTGCCAAATGTCTGACCAAAATTAATAAACCCATCCCCGTCATCCCTGACCATCAAAGGAGAACCACTCAGGGTCTTGTTGTTGAAATATTCCCCCTTCCAATGATCTGAAGGAACCGAGGCAAAGCAATTATCAGAAACTACGATCGTATACGTTCCTGTAGCAACATCACTGTCTGTCATCCCACTCTTGAATGCCCTCGTCTTCAGCGCAGTAGTCGAATTAAGTGTTATGGGTCCGGTATATTGCATAGAACTCGAAGTCGGATTACTCCCATCAGTCGTATAACGAATCGTCGCCCCACTTGTAGCACACGAAATGCTCACTGTCACCGACCCCGTAAACGTGCCCGGAGCAGGACTAAACACCGGCGTCGCTACCTTCTGCTGCTGACGTGGAGTCCTGAATGACATATTAAGACCATAAGATATACCATTCATGTTACTTGCCACTAACCGATAATGATATGTTTTATTGGCCGATAGTCCAAGCAGATCTTTTGATACACTGATATCCACGTTCCCACTGCCTACCTCTATCACATCGGGTGGTTGTGGGATAATATTGCCGTAGGATTTAGTCGTTCCCCATTCGAAATAAGCAGTAGTATATGAGCCGTTTGGATTTATCGTCCCCTGTAATGTAGCAGAATTCGATGAAATATTGGTAGCTGAATTAGTCGTAACAGCAGGTTTCGAGGATGTCCCGTCCTGGTTCAAACATAATAATGCATCTGTTGTTAATTCAACCAAACCCTCACAATCCCATTCTGAGATAACCCCCCATATAACTCCTAAACATTGGGACCAGCCAATTCCCGGTGCTAAACATCCTGCTGAGATGTTGCCAAATCCACACAATAATTTCGAAAATGTGGTTTTTGCTATATTTTCTAAAATAGCTTTCCACATGCAGGAAAGAGCATCCGTTATGGAGAACTCTAGATGAGGCAATGCTTGTAAAAACAACTCGGAGGAAATCTTATCTTCTAAGCGAACTTCCCCTGCTTCTGGATCGATTATATATGAGACAGTTTCTGATAAATCTGACAAGACAACTAATGGGGCACTTGTTTGAGGATGAGACTTTATTGATATTAAAATTCCATTTAATGCATTATTTCTTATTACTGCAAAGATAATTTTTACATAATCTTGAGAAATAATAGGTATTAACCATACATCCCTTCCTGATTCTGTGATAATTAAAGAGTTATCCAGATCGGCGGGTAAATTAATTCCTAATAAGGCAGCAGAAGAATTTTCAACTTTTAAAGATCCTTGGGGAGTCATCAATGGAATTGAAGAAAAAGAGAAGTTACTTATGTCTTTATCGGTTGGTTTTCTTACTCCATATTTGCTACACGTTGAGATAGGTTCAAATTTTTGAATTATTTTAGCGTCCATCTTCTCCGCAAATACTGGTGTTAAAAGCAGAAAGATTCCTGAATTGATAGATAATAAAATAATCAGTGCTATCATTAGTTTTTTCATTTTAGCCCTCTTGTCTTCTCAGTTGGTTGTTCAATTATTCCTAAATCACTTCATTCACTTTCTCACCCCTACTAACAGCATAGTCTTCGTTTGGTGACTGTCAAGTGCTTCATCCCGCCTACGGACGTATAGCCAGGGGCATGGGGTACAATATAATAATGTGATTTTACTAAGACGCCCCGCTCTGCTGTTCAAAAGGCCATCGTATAATAATAAGGAATAGGATATTGGAAATCAGGTATTTCATTTTCTCGCCGACCCGGAGAGTAATCGGAGGCTACCCTTGGCATTTGATAGGCGAAGGTGCCTGATCTTGAAAAGGATCTTTTTTTAAACTCCAAAGAAAACAGGGAAAGGCATGGCAACTGTTTTAGGGCCACAGGAAAGTGTTTGAGGGATTCAACGATGGAGTCTTGTAAATATCGCCGTATCAAGGCTAATATTTAGCCGGCAAATGGCGAATTTGTCAAGCCCAATTTTTCAGATCCCCCGAGGAAAAATCATTGGACGCAAAGGGATGCAGAGGGAAGGACCGAAAACATGGTTAAAGGAATGAATTCAATTTGCAATCGCCTGTCAGTCGGAGAAAAATTCAGGCTTTATTTCAACAGTTAATCCGTCGCTGTTCATCAACCGTCTGGCCAGGCCTTCAATCTTCGGAAGTTCATATTCAAAGAAATAACGGAAGGTGAAAAACTTACCGTAATAAAAATTTGCTTCTGCCCCGCCTGGGCTATTTCTCAAAGCCTTCGCTATAGCTATGGCCTGGACAAGCCATTGCCAGGCCACACCTATAATCCCAAAGAACTCTAAGTAGAGTGTTGCATCAGCTAAAAGGAGTTCAGGGGTCTCTTTTTTCCCCACCTCCATCAAATGGGCGGTAACTTCTCGAAGCGTTTCCAGCGATTGTTTGAGTTTCTGCGCATAGGATTGAAGCTCCTCAAATTTTTCCGCTTGACGAATGGTTCCTTCCATTTCTTCCAGGAAGAGTCTATAAGCTTTCCCGGCCTTCATCATGACTTTTCGACCAAGAAGGTCTAACCCATGAATGCCCGTGGTACCCTCATGGATCGGATGAATCCGTGCGTCCCGATAATATTGTTCCAATGGATAGTCGTCGCAGTAACCTGACCCACCCAGGCACTGTAAACCGGCGCTGATAGAGAGCAGACCCATTTCCGACGGATAGCTTTTCGCAACCGGAGTCAAGAGGTCTAACAGAAGCTCGTTCTTTTCCCTCTCTTCTCCGGTGAGAACGGTTGCGAGATCGGCATATTTCCCGCATTGGATCAATAAAGCAAGAGACCCTTCTACAACGGAACGCTGGAAAAGCAACATGCGTTTCACATCAGGGTGCTCTATGATAGGAACCTGAGGTAGAGTGGGATCCTTGGTTGACAATCTTCTACCCTGAAGTCGCTTTTTCGAATAGTCTAAGGCAGCGTAATACGCGGCCGAAGCAATGGCTGCAGCTCCCGCTCCTACTTCGATTCGCGCCTCGTTCATCATCTGAAACATATGAACGAGTCCTTGATTGGGTTCACCCACCAGGGTGCCTCGGCAGTCGTCGTCGTCCCCGATACTGAGTTGGGCAATGGGACATCCTCTATAACCTAACTTGTGAAACATTCCGGAGGTGACCACATCGTTAGGAACCAATTGGCCCCCTTCGTCAATCCGCTTTTTGGGCACCACGAAAAGAGAAATTCCTTTGACACCGGCAGGAGCACCTTTGATTTTCGCCAACATGAGATGGACCACGTTATCAACCGCGTCGTGGTCTCCGGCCGATATAAATATCTTTTGTCCTCTCATCTTATAGTAACCGCACTCCGTAGGTTCAGCGATCGTCGTAATGTCGGAGAGTGAACTCCCCGCTTCTGGCTCAGTCAAGGCCATGGTCCCCTGCCACTTTCCAGAAAGCATCTTGGGGAGATAGTCTTTTTTCAACTCCTCTTTTCCAAAGTTTAGAATGAGACGAGCGGCTCCTGCGGTCAAACCCGGATAGGCAGAAGCGGAATAATTGGCTGCGGCAAAAATGAAGGTGCACGCCTGTGTCATCATTTGAGGAAGCTGCTGGCCTCCCCATTCAAAAGGGATACCGGTACCGATCCAGCCCCCTTCACCGCATTTCTCTAAGAACTTTCTAACCGAGGAATGAACTTTAATCTGGTCATCTACTAATTCCGGCGGATTCTTGTCCATTTCCTGAAAGTTAGGCCAAAGAAGACCTTCGGCCAGTTCCGTAGCTGCTTT
>Ga0315276_10003319_pt1 | contig 14747 bp, 9 predicted proteins | sample YL17G05_0_MG_FD_204542 | JGI IMG/M metagenome (GOLD analysis project Ga0315276, IMG submission 204542) | Sediment microbial communities from Yellowstone Lake, YNP, Wyoming, USA - YL17G05_0 | ecosystem: Environmental > Aquatic > Freshwater > Lake > Sediment | place: USA: Wyoming | collected...
GCGGGGGGTGGGGGGGGGGGGGGGGTGGTGGTGGGTGGTGGGGGTGGGTGGGGGGGGGGGGGGGCGCGGCGCGGGCGGGGCGGCCCGGGCGGCCCGCCCCCCCCCCCATGTGTTGCCTTGTGGAGAAAGAAATGTGGGATGGAGAAAGAAGCGCGCGCGCGCGCCAAGGGTTACACACAATCAACGAGCCAACCCCAAACACGCAACGCATGCGCCCCACAATCAGAGGACACAACAGGGATCAAACGATCGAGTTGGCAGCCGACGCGATCCGGGGCCACAGGTCTGCGCACTCCTTGGCGACGGGGCCCGTGATGGCAGACCCCTTCATCTCGCCCTTCGGGTTGACGATCACGCCCGCGTTGTCCTCAAAGTAGATAAAGACCCCGTCCTTGCGGCGCCAGGGCTTGCGCTGGCGGACGACGACGCCGGGCATGACTGAGGAGAGGAGGGAGAGGAGGGGAGCGGGGAGGAGAGTGAGCGAGCCGGCCTCTGGGTCGAAGAAGAGAGCGGCGGAGCGATCGGCGAAGCCTTTGCGCTCTTCAGGTCGCACACTGGGCCACCACCGCCTTAAGCTCGGCCATTCGTGGCGCAATCCACGCAAGACCGGACCGTGGGCAGTCGAGAGTGTGGCAGTGGGGCGGCATCAAACGGCACGCCCCCCCAGGCGGCCCCCTCAACGAGGCCACAGGCGTCGGCGGCTGTGCGCCGGCACGCCTAGGCCGAAAAGGTGTGGCTGGCGGGCGATGCCGGGGGCTCGTCCGGCTGAACGCATGCCCACAGCGGAGACGAGAAACTTGCAAGAGTTGTGAAGAACAGACTGGGCGACGCACACGCGTCCCAGTCCCTCTAACGGGCGGCCGCTGGGCCTCTGCCGCCGCCCCCCTGCGATCGGCCGTTGAGCGAATCCTTGCTCTCTCACCGCCCCGCCCCATCTTCCCACCCCACTCACCCTTCTTCCGCAGCTCGGGCTTGCCCTTCTTGACGGTGCACATGACCATGTCACCCGGGGCGGCGGCGGGCAGCCTGTTGAGGCGGGCGCCAAAGCCGGAGACGGCGATGATGTATAAGTTTTTGGCGCCAGAGTTGTCCGCGCAGTTCATGACCGCCCCGACGGGCAGGCCCAGCGACATGCGGAACTTGTTGCCGGCAGCACCACCGCGGCCGCGCTTGGAGGCCATTGTGGTGGGGTGGGGTGGGTGTCGAGGGGGTGAAAAGGAAAGCGCGGAGGCTCCTTTTCCAATCAAAGTTGTGAGCTGCTAGAGCAGCGGCCTCTTCTCGTCTCTTTTTCTCATCACAGCACGTCCCCAGAGGCCCCCGCAAGCGGCCTGTCTAAGCTGGGGGCGCCTCGCTGTGTCCTACTCAGCATATAGGCTAACCACCGAACTATGCTCCTCCGCCCCTCCTCCCGCCGAGCGGGCGGCCTCGCCTGGCGCCTGGCCCGGCCGGCCGGGTGCACCGGCAGCAGCGAGGCCACGCTCCTGCTGGCCGCTGCCTCGCCCACCGCGACCGCTCCTTCCCCTGCCTGGGCCGCCCTGGGCTTGGCAGGCATGGCCTCCTCCCGCGGTTTTGCCTTTGGGCGCGGGAATTCGGACAAGGATGGCACTTTCGACGCGCACGCTGGCCCCGAATCGGCCGCCAACGACCTCCTAGCCTCAACCTCTTCCTCTGCTTCGGACGCGGGCGCGGCCATTTCGACCTCCACGGACGCCATCACCACCGCCATCGCCTCCTTTGACCCGTCCCTGGCTATTGCTGCCTCTGCTGCCGCCGAATCCGCGGCCCTGGCGGCCGCGAGGGAAGGCGTCTGGGTCTTCAACTCCGGGTTCCAGTCCGCCCTGGTGAGCCTGCAGGAAGCGACGGGCGCGCCCTGGTGGGGGGCGATCATGGGGGCCACGCTCATCGCTCGGACCCTCATGCTGCCCGTGGTGGCCCGCCAGATGCGGAACACGCGCAAGCTGGCGGGCGCCCGGCCGGAAATGCTGGCCCTCCAGGAATGGTTCAAGGAGCAACAGCTCCTGCTGGGCGGGGGCGGCGGGATGGCCGAGACGGCCAAGCACCCGGGCTCGCAGGCCCTGGTGGCCGAGTACCAGACCCGGCTGTCCGGGGTGTGGGCGAAGCACGACTGCCACCCCGTCAAATCGTTGCTGCCGCTTTTTGCGCAGGCACCCCTGTTCATCGGGTTCTTCTCGGCCCTCCGCTCCCTGGCCGAGGCGGGCGTCCCCTCCCTCACCCACGGCGGCGCCGCCTGGTTCCCCAACCTGGCGGTGGCGGACCCGACGTATGGCCTGCCCCTCGCCTCCGCCGCCCTCTTCCTGGCCACCGTCGAGGCAGGGGCGGCGGACGGAATGCAGGGGCAGGACCCGACCACGCTGAAACGCATGAAACTGCTCATGCGCTGCCTGGCGGTCGGCCTTGTCCCGCTGACCGCCTCCATGCCGGCGGGGGTGTTCGTGTACTGGGCCACCTCCAACGCTTACTCCCTGGCGCAGGCGCTGGCGCTGAAGACGGCCCCCGTGCGGCGATTGATGGGCGTGCCCGAACCAACGCCGGGCGCGGAGGGGGTGGTTGGTGGCGCGGCGGTCACGCCCGGTGCGTCCGCGTCCATCCTGGCGGGCGTCGCCCCGGGTCGCCCGGTCGAGACCTTTGACAGGCCGCCGACGGGGAGACGGCGGCGGCCCGGGAAGAGGGAGAGAGAGCGGGAAAGGAAGCGGGGTGAGTGAAAAACGAGAGAAATTCTTTTCACACCACAACGGACTGCGTCATCCCTCTCTCTCTCTCTCTCTGCTCTCTCAGTGCGCACTGCGGGCCCGGGTGCGGGCGGCGATGGCGACGGGCGTCGCCGCGACAGATGCCCGGCCCGGGCGGGGCTGTGGGCTCACAGGGCGGCCACTGGCGGGGCGGCTGTTGCTATTGCTACCACCACCTCGAGCCACCACTTTCGCCTTGGGCGGGCGGGGCGGCAGGGACGGCCCCCGCCGTTTCAGGGCAGCCGCGGCCTTGCCACCCGTCGTCGCAGCCCGGCCACGGGTTGGGGGGGGGGCCGAGCGGGTGGGCGTGGGGGCGGTGGAGGGCGGGCCACCGCGTGCTTTGGCGGCAAGTGCTTCCGCGGCCGCCGCCTCGGCGGGCGTCCTGCCCTGCAGGTGGGCGAGCGTGCCCGCGGTCGCGTAGGACGACCCGCCAACCATGGCGGGTGGGGACGCAGGAAAGGCGACAGCGGCAGCCACGCCACCCCCGCCACCCCCTCCACCAGGCACCGCCGCCCGGGTGCGCGTCCCGCACCCGGCCGGCGGGACGAGATGGGGCGGCCCGCGCGCAGGCGCCAGCTTTTTGGCCAGCACCTCCGTCCCGGGGAACACGAGCAGGCGCAGCTCGGACCGGGCCGCGCGCAGGGCGTCCGGGGCCAGGAGCGAAAAGCCGAAGCCGGCCTTCCAGTGGCCGACCGTCTCGTGCGCGGCGGGCAGGCACAGCCCGGCCACGCCGAGCTGGGCCAGCAGGCGCTCCAGGGCCCTTACCAGGACGCGCGCGTGCCCCTGGCGCCGGGCGGTCGACCGGGTCGCGATGAGCGGCAGCTCCGCCAGCTGGGGCCCGAACACGCGGAAGACGGCCGCACAGACGGGCGCGCCCCGGTGGCGGAGCAGGGCGGTGAACATGCCGGTGTAGTCCCAATCCCCGAGCTGGGTCGCGGTCACCATCGCGCGCGTCAGGTCCTGCCCCGTGCCCACGTCCAGGATGGGGTCGAACGCTTCCGCCAGGATGTCCGTCGCCGTGCGGAGGGCCCACTCGGTGGGGCGGGTCCCGTCCTGGCCGCGCAGGATGTGGAGGGCGTGGGCGCCCGGCAGGGACCGCTCGCCGGCAGCCACCACCCGGCGCAGGGCCCCGCTGACCCCGTGGCACTCGGGCGAGCAGAACCAGTCGCCCACGGGCAGGCCGCCCAGGCGGGCCCGCCCCGACGCGGCCAGGCAGTCGACGTGGAACTCGCGCTCGCACTGGTCGCAGATGATGATGGTGCGCGGGCCGAAGCCGGCCAGCTGGAAGTCGGCCCGGTGGCAGAGGACACACCCGCCCGGGATGAGGTCTGGGGCGGGTTGGGGTGGCGGGTTGGGGTGGACGCCGCCTGGGGCGGCCGCCCGGGCGGCCGGGCCGGACAGCTCCGCGCCGGGCGGGTAGTGGCCCAGACCTTCCTCGGGGGCCGGGGACGGCAGGGCGGCGGCCAGGGCCCGCAAGCTCACGCCATCCGCCGTGAAGGTGTTGTCATAGGGCGCGCCCGGGCTGGCCGGCTGGCCCCCGCCCGCCCCGCCACCGCCGCCCGCGTGCGCTTCAAAGGTCGCGCACGAGACGACGCGCCCGCAGTGCCCGCACAGGATGCCGGCCAGGGCGGTGGGCGGGGCGCCTGCGGGCGGCACGATGGCAGACCCGGTCAGGAGGACGACCTGGCCGCCGCCGCCGCCCGCCCCGCCCCCGCCCCCGCCCGCCGGTACCGTGCGGTACGTCAGAGGCTGGCCATGGCCCAGGCCGCCCGGGACGCCCGCCATGAACAGGCGGCCGTGCTTTGAGGACGCCCGCTCCCGCCGGGCGGCGCGCAAGGCCGCCGCCGCGGACGCGCCGCCCGCCTCGGCGTCCGGGGCGGGGGCGGCCATGTGGACCCGGGCGGCAGCCGCGCGCACGGGGCGGCCGCCGGGGGTGCCAACCGGCCCGCCGCCGCCGCCGGGGGAGGTCGGGGCCGCGGTGCTGCCCGTCGGCGCCCGCCCCGCCGCCAGGCAGGGCCCACAATACCAGGCGGCGGGTGGTGGGCCTGCAAGGTCCAGGCCAACACAGGCCGGGTGGGCGGCGGTGGGGCAGCCGGCGCAGAGGGCGAGGGCGGGTTGGCCGGGAGCAGGCGCAGCAGCACCACCGCCCGCACTGCCCGCACGCCGGCCGCCACCCCGACCACCCTCACCGCACACCGCACACACGGCCGCGTGCATACCATCCACCCGCCCCGCCGCCGCGACGCGGGCCGTGAAGGCGGTGAGCGAGACACGGCCCGCAGCCGAGAGGAGGGTGGCATCCCCGGGCAGGCGGGGAGGGGGGGGCGCCGGGGGGGGGCCGCCATGCCCGCCGCGGCCCGCCCCGCCGCCCCCGCCGCCCGCCGCGACCGCGTGCGCCTCAAACGCAGCCACGGACAGGAGGGGCGCCCGACCGCGGGCGCAGGCCGCGCACCGGCACCGGACGAGGCCGTCCAGGGTGAGGACGCCACTAGTGGCGGGGGGCGGAGGAGGAGGGTTTGCCGCCGATGAGGTGGACGCCCCGCCCCCGCCGGTCACCGCCACCTCCACGCCCTGCCCCGCCAGCACGCCCGACCGCAGGACCTGGCGCATGGTCAGGGCCCGCCCGGGCGGCTGGGCGCCCATGTCCCGGGCGACGGTGGCGGCGCGGATCAGGTCCGCGAGGAGGGCGGCCGCGGCCGAGGTGGTGGTGGTGGGCCGCCCTCCGCCCCCACCCCGCCCGTGCACGACCAGGCCCGCCCGCTCCGCGGCCGCCACGCCCGCAGTGGCGGCAGCGACGGCCGCTGCCGCCGCTGCCGCCCCCATCTGGACAGATAGGCGCAGCGGGGAGGCGACAAAGCCGTTGGGAGGGGCGGCGGTGGCGGTGGCGGCGGCGGCGCGCCCACGCCGCCCGCCGCCACTCTTCCCAACCGCCAACAGCGGGCTGCGCGGCGAGCGGTGGCCTTTGGGGGAGGGCGAGGGGAAGGGGGGGGGGGCGAGGCCTGCGGGCGGCCCACCCCCACCCCACAGAGGCGGGGCGGCGGGCGGCGGGCGGGGAGCGCCGCCCGCCCCGGGCGGGCCCGCCGCGCCCGGCGCCCGGCGCGACCGCGGGGCGGCGAGGCCGAGGGCCAAGTCCACGGCTTCTCCGCCCAGGGCGGCCAGCTCCCGCTTGGCCCGGTTGGCCCCGGAGACGGCCAGGGCGAACAGGGAGGGCGACCAGGCCGCCGGGCTCTTGGGCGGGCGGGGCGGGAGGGAGGGCAAGGGAGCAGTGGTGGCAGCGGCACCGCCGCCCCGGGCCGCAGGTGGCTTCTTGGCCGGCGAGGGCGCGGCGGCGGGGGTGGCCTTGGCGATCGCCCTGGCTTTGGATGGTGAGGCTCGGGGGGTTGGGGCGGGCGCCGAGGCCGGCCGGCCCGCCCGGGCGGCGCCCCGGCCACCGCCTGGAGAGGTGGCCGGCGTGGGTGCTTTTATTGCCGCCTTGCCCTTGTCTTCGCCCTTGCCCTTGCCGCCACCATCGCCACCCGTGGCTGTGCGGCCCCGGGTGGCTTTGGGCATGCGGCGCGTGAGGTCGTGCGCTGACGCGAGCCTGGTGCGACGCGGCGTGCGCCTGGGAGGAGAGAGAGAGAGAGGAGTGGGGGGTGAGCAGGCAGCGACCGCAGGGGTTAATTAGCACCCGCCGTCCGGCTGAAAAATATGGGCGGCGCTCGTTTTTTGTTTGTTTGAAGGGGCCAGACTGATACCTGGCTCCCGTTGAGGATGGTGTGTGTGTGCTCCAAGGGTGGACGATGGGGCGCACGGGGCCTGTGAAAAAGTTGTTGTGGCGTGCGGCGCTGAGCACCAGAAAATCCTGCTCTCTCTCTCTCTCCACTCCCTCACCGTGCGAGTCTGTGTGTGCGAGGGGAACAAGAGAGCGCCCAGCTGTGTGCACGCCCCTCAGGTGCGCGCGGGGGGGAGTGTGGACACACACAGGGCGCCCCGTGAGAAAAGAGTGAAAAAAAAATGGTTGAGGAGCGACGGCGCCCCTCTCTTCACTCGGCTGTTTGCTGGCCTCGCCCGCCGCCCCTTCTCTCAGCCACCAAGCCATGTACAACGGCGTCGGCCTCACTACCCCCCGCGGGTCCGGCACTTCCGGCCACGTCACCACCAACTCGTTCAACCTGCGAGGCGGAGGCGGCGGGCGTGGGGGTGGCGCTGGCCGCAGCGATGGTCGCGGTGGCCGCGGCGCGGGCGCCGCTCCCTCACGCCCCCGTCCCGCCGACCCGGCCATCCTGGAGCACAACCGGCGGCGGGCCATTGAGATCAAGCTGGCCGAACTGGCGGACGCACTGGAGGAGCAAGGGTACGGGAGGAGAGTGAGATGCCAGGGATGCACGCGCTGGTGTCTTTTCTCTCTCTCTCTCTCTCTCACACACACAACGCCACCCTCTCTCCCATCTCCACAGGTACTCCCAGGCCGACATTGATGCCCAGGTGGCGGAGCTGCGGGTCCAGATGGTGGCGGAGGAGGCGGTGCGGGCGGAGGCAGCGGCGACGGCTGCTGCCAGGCCGCCGCCGCCGGCTCGGCCTGCCGCAAAAGTGGGCGGCCCCGTCCGGGAGACGCACGCCCAGGCGGCCGCGAAGGCTGCCGACCTGGAAAGAGTGCGAGCGGCATGGGGAATTCGGGCCGACCACAAGGAGGGCGATGGCTTTGAGGAGGGGCGGGCAAAGCGGCAAAGTGAGAAGGAGGCACCCCCTGGTGGCGGCCCAACCCGCGGCGCCCGCTCCTCTCGCTCGCCCAAACGGCGGCGGCGGCGGCGGAGGTCGGCCAGCTCGTCCTCGTCCTCGTCCTCGTCCTCATCTTCGTCTTCGTCTGATTCCGGCACCTCCACCAGTAGCGGGTCGTCGTCGTCCACCTCCTCTAGTTCCTCTTCCTCTTCCTCCTCTTCCTCTTCCTCCTCTTCTGACAGCGAGGGCGGTCGCCGGGGTCGTCGCTATCGCAAGGCTGGGCGGCGGCGGCTCCGGTCGGGCAGTAAGGAGCAGGGCGGTAGCGGCGATGGCGCCGCGGCCGCCCGGTCGCGGTCTCGCTCCTCCTCGCCTGGTGCCGAAAAGAAGGGTGGGGGTGGCGGGGAGCGTGCCGCCCCGCTCACGCCGCCCCGTTCCTCGTCTGGGTCCTCCTCCTCCGGGTCGGAGGACTCACGGGGGCGGCCTTGAGGGCAGATGGATAGTGGCGTGTGTGTGAGTGAGAGCAATGGTGCGCGTCTGTATCACAAAAAATAACCACATTTTCATTTCCTCCTCGTCCGCTTGGCGGCCGGCGCTGCCTTGGCCGGTGGTGCAGCCGCAGCCGCAGCCGTGGCCGCGCCCGCCCTGGCCTTGGCCTTGGCCGGGGCCGGCGCCTCACTAGCCGCCCCTCTTCTCTTCTTGGGCGCCCCCCGCACAAAGACCAGCCTGTCGCCGCTCGACGAGCCCTCATCGAAGCGCCACTCGCCCGCCCCACCTTCGAAACCTTTCAGTTGGCCCACGACGCTCAGCCCGCCCTCCGCCACAAACCGGGCCAGCGCGCCCCGGGCTGCCTTGGCGTGGACGGCCGGCCCCGATAAGACAGCCGTCACGACGCGGGTGCCCGGGCGCAGGTGGCCGCCCACCGCCTTCCAATACTCCTGGGAGGCCGCGTTGACGAGCACCCCCGTGCCCGGCGCCGCGCCGGCCGCCTTCTCCGCGTCAGCCAGGTCGTCCTCCAGGGCGGCCGCGATGGTCGGGCCCCAGTACTCGTACAGGGAGGCCGCCCCGCCGGCCAAGCCAGCCGGCACGCCCGGCACTCGCAGGCTGGACCCCATCTCCAGGCGGTAGGGCTTGATGGTGTCGGACGGCCTGAGCAGGCCGTACAGGCCCGACAGGATGCGGACGCGCTCGTCGGCGGAGGCTGGGTCGGACAGGGTGCGCGCGGACAGGGCTTTGAAGGCGGGGCCGTCCATGGCGTGCGCCGCCGCGACGGCGGGCTGGGCCGCCCACCCCCCGTACCGGCCCGCGTTGAGGGCCGCCAAAGCAGGGCTCAAGTCCATCATCCTCGCCAGGCCCGCGGTCGACGCCTTGGCGAGCTGGGAGGCGAGGACGTCGGCCAGGGCTGCGAAGCGGGGGGCCGCCCGTGCCGCCGCGCGGGCGGGCTCGTCCAGGCGCATGGCCTTGGCGGGTGATATGATGACGATCATTCCTTTCTGTTGTTTGTTTGAGGGAGTGGGTCGTCTCCGGGGTGGAGAGTAAGGAAAAAAAAAAAGCGGCCCGCGCTCAATTCGCTGCTCAACGGCCCGATATCAGGGGCGCAATTCGGGTCGGCGGACGTTCGCAGGCGGTTTGGAGTGTGGGAATGCGCTGGAGGGTCGCAGAGGTCGACGCGGACGGGTCCGCGTGCGTGGCTCGGGCGTGCACTTGGTGAAAGGCAAGGCAAACAAAACAGCAGAGTAACAGGGGAGACTGCCTCCCCACTCTTCCATCCCCACCGGCGAGACCTATCCCATCACCACGACCTCGATGCATCTCACGTACGACTTCCTATCTACCCCCTCCCGCCCCGTGCCGCCATCACTTTCTTCTTCTACCTACCCCCTCCCGCCCCGTGCCCGCCCGTGTTGCCTCACCAAGTCGCGGAACTCCTCCCACCCCAGCTGCCCATCATCATTCTGGTCGCCAGCCGCCACCAGGGCGGCCGCCTCGTCCAGGCGCCCACTGCCCAGGCCCATGGAGGCCAGGGCGGCCGCGACCTCGCCCGGGCACAGCCGCCCACTCCCGTCCGCGTCAAATGCCGCAAAGGTCAGCGCCAGCTCGTCATCGGCCGTCAGCGCGCCCGGCTCGGCGGCGGCGGCCACAAAGGCGCCCGCGGAGAGGCCGCACGTGGTGGTGGAGGTGGCAGAGGACGGGCTGTCGCCGCCGCCGCCCGCCTCCCCACCATTGTAGGCAGCCGCGCATACGGCCTCGGCGGCGGCCGCTTCCGCCGCGGCCCGCCCGGCCTCGTCCCCCGCCCGGAGGCCGCCCGCCCGGGCCAGGCCCGCCACGAGCTCGGCCGGGCTGACCCGGCCATCCCCATCCGCGTCCAGCGCGGCAAACAGCTTGCGCAGGCCCGCGGTGCGGGTGGGCGGCAGGCGGCCAGCCGCGTGCAGGAGGGTGGCCCGCCTGAGCGCGTTGGCGGCGCCAAAGCCGGCGACCCGGGTCAGGACGACCGGGTCCAGAGCGGGCGGGGTGGCCCCCGGGGAGGGGGGCGGGGCCGCCGCGGCACAGGCGGCAGCAGGCGCCCCAGCCTCACCGCCGCCCGCGCGGGCGGGGTGGGGGTGGTGGCCCACAACCCACGGGTGCGCGAGCGCGTCCGCGGCCGTCGGCCGGGTGGCCGGGTCCCGGTCCAGGAGCTTGAGGACGAGATCCTTGGCGCCGGCCGACACGGCGTCCCAGGGCGGGGAGGAGACGTCGATGGCGCCCGCCAGGATGGCGTCCATGACCGCCCGGTCATCCCTGCCCCAGAAGGGCGGCAGGCCGGACAGGGTGATGTAGAGGACGACCCCGCACGCCCAGATGTCGGCGGGGGTGGAGTAGGCCCGGCGGAGGACCTCCGGCGCGACGTACGGAGTGGAGCCGACCAGCTCGGCGAGGGGCGGGTCGGCGGGGCCGGGTGCGTAGGTGGCCAGGCCAAAGTCGGTCAGGCGGAGGGCCGGCGCGACCAGGCGGGGCGGGAAGGGGGTGGGCGGGGTTGGGGGGGCGGCGGGCGAGGCGCCGCCCCCGCCCCCGCCCCCGCCCTCGCCGCCGACGGGCCACGCCAACAGAAAGTTTTCGGGCTTGATGTCCCGGTGGACGACCCCCAGCTGGTGGCACCGGGCGACTGCGCGCAGGGCCGCGGCAAAGGCGGCCGCCGCGTCCGGTTCGGGCAAGGGCCCGCCGTCGGCGATCACGTCAAAGAGCTCACCGCCGGCGCACCGTTCCAGGACGAAAAAGGCGGACCGCGCGTCCTCGCCCCAGTCGAGCAAAGCGACGACACCGTCGCCCGCGCACAGGGCCAGCGCCTCGGCCTCGGTGCGCGCCTCGACCGCGGCGGTGGGGGAGGCGAGGGCGGCCCGGGGAATGACCTTGATGGCGACGGGGCGGCCGTCTTTCCGGCGCGTGCCGGCAAAGACGGTGCCGAAGGAGCCTGAGAATGGGGAGTGGTGGGGTTGTAGCACCGGAATAGGGTTTGAGAGGAGAACGCCGCGCCGAGCGGTGCGCGAGGGCGGACCCATTTTTTTCAGGGTAGGGGCGTGAAATACGCCTTCTTCTTTTTTAGCTTACCTCGCCCAAGCTCCTCTCCAAGCAGCTGGTACCCATTCAAGTCCGTGATCGTCGCGTCCGGGAAGATGGTGGCGGCCTGGGCGTGCTGGGGGGCGTAGCGGTGGTTGCGCCGGACAAAGGTACCCTCTTTTTGGCCGGCTACTTCTTGGCCGCCTATGACCGGCACTGTCTCTGGTCCATCCCGCTCCTCTCCGGGCCCAGCGCCCGGTGAAGTGGTGGAGAGGGCAGCGGGGCGTTCAACGCGAAGGATTACAGGCATGGCAGCGGGCTTGCCCGGGAGGCGCAGAAGGCCAGGCCGCAAGCCCATTTGGCGAGCGAGAGAGTGAAGAACATTAATCAATTGACGCACTCTTATAATTATTTTTTTGGGATGACCTTCAAAGTCCGCGTCAAGCTGCCCTCCCGCCCGCCCACGGCGGGGGAGGGCGGCGGAGGTGAGCTGCCTCCTCGTCCTCCTGGCGGCAGACCATCCGTCCCGCCAGCGGTTGACCCCGTCCCGACCGTCCCCATCCCCATGGCGTCCGCGCCCGTCTCGACCTCCACCCTCTCCCCAGCCGGCATTGCTGCCGCGCACGCCAGGGGCTTGGTCGCCTCGCCCCTCCTCGCCCCACCCCCGCCCGATCCCCAAGCCCGGTGGGTGGCCGTCCTGGCGGGCGTGCGCGGGTTGGCGGGCGCCGCGGGCGACGGCTGCCTGGTCGAGGTCGCGGGGAGCCTGGTGGCGCAAGCCTATGAAAGAAGGGCTGCCGCGGCCGCCACCACCACCGACGCCGCCGCCGCGGACGCCCCACCCCTACCCGACAGGGTGCTGCTGGACGATGTCCTGGCGGTGGCGGTCGTGTCCCTGCCGCCTGCCTGCCTGCGGGCGGAGCTGTTCAAGCCGCTGGCCGAGGCGGTCGGGGGCGGGCGGGTGGCCTATGGCCGCCGTGCCCCGCCCTTCCACGCCCTGGTCTCCGCGTGTGGGGGGGCCGGGGGAGCTGGCGGCGATGGTGGAGGTGCCGGCAGCAGTGATGAGGAGGAGGGCGCCGGCACCGCTGCTGACGCCCTTGACGACGGCCCGGCGGCCGTGCTGGGGGCCATCGCGGACGCGGCCGCGCGTGCGGGCACGTCTGCTGCTGGGCGGTCGTCCCTCGCCGCCTGGGCCGCGGACACCCTGGTGGCCTGCCCGGCGGGCGCGTCCCGGAACCGGCGCATGGCGGGGCTGGTTCGGGCGTCGCCGGCGCTGGCAGCCGCCGCGGCTGGCCGCCACGCGGCGGCCCTGCAGCCCCCTGCCGCCTGGGCAGCCCTGGGCGCGGGCGGTGGTGGTGGGGAGAGTGGAGAGGGCGTGCACCCGGCCCTGGCGCCGTGCGTGGCGTGCCTGGCCAGCGCGGGCAGCCCGGAAGATGTGGCGAGGGGCGTGCGAGCAGCCTTGCGGTGCGCATCCCCCGCCCGCCGACTGGCGTCCTTCGTCGACGCCGTGGTGTGCAGCAGCGGCGGCGGCGGTGGCCCGCCCGGGGCCAGCGCCCGGGTCGGGGCCGCCCTGGGCGCGCTTGCCACTGCCATGCCCGCCTCCACCACCGCCGCCGCGGCCCTTGAGGCCCTGCTCTCCCGCCCCGGCTTGGAGGCCGCCCTGGACCCGGCGGACGCGGTGGGCGGTGGGTTGATGCAGGGCGGGCACGCACCCCCCGCCCTCCTGGCGGCTGCCTGGGCTCGGGCGGCCGCGGCGTGGCTTGGACGGCAAGGCACCAGCAGCAGCGTGGATGGTGATGCAATGGCAGCCACGGCCCGCGCCATCTGGCTGGCCCAGTGCGCGGCCGTGGTGGGGGGCGGGCACGCCGGCAACCCCCCTGCCTCGTCCTCCTTCACCCCCATCCTGGCAGCCGGCCTGGGCGCGGCCGGGGCGGCCCTCCCGCTGCCGGCCGCGACGGCCGTGGCGACAGCCCTGCTGACGCGTGCGACCGGAGTGTCACCCGCGCTTGCCGTCCAGGCGGTGCGCGCCCTGGCGGACGGGGTGGGGCCGGAGCGCGGGCCGGGGCTGCTGGCAGCGGCTGGGGCGGCAGCTGTGCGGGTGGCCGCGGCGGGGGCGCTAGTCGAAGGAAGGAGGAGTGAGGGCAGCGAACGAGTGCTCGACGCTGGCTGCGCAGTGATGGGGGAGGGCATCATCACACAGCGGCCGGACGTTGCCCGGGCGCTGGCGGTGCTGGCAGCCATAGAGAGATGATAAGAAAAAAAAAATAGAAAGGTTTCGGTCGAGTCGGGTACGGGCACACTCTCAACGCGACGCCCCACGCACGCGGCCGCGTGCTTACACGGCTCACACGCAAGCCCAGCCAGAGCCATGCAGCTATACGCTCCACCCGGACTGCGCCGCCCGGCTCCCCTCGGGCGCCCCCAATGCGGCTGCCGCCGCTCGCTCGCGCCGCCGCCGACAGCGTCGACTGCTGGCCCGTCCTTCCTCCAAAAGCTGGGGCGGGTCATCACGGAGAAGGCGCAGTCCGACCTTGAGCGGCTCACCAAGGGGGCATCTAAGACCCGGGACCGGCTCGGGGTGAGAATTTACGGGGGGGTGGGTGGGGTTGGGGAGGAATTCCGTGGCTAGCTCCCACCTGACGCGCCACTTCCCTCTCCCTCACACCCTTCTCTCCCTCTTTTCCATTCCGTGTAGGTCGTCGACGAGCTGTTCGCCTACTGGACCCTGGAAACCTCGGAGGACGCCCTTGAAGAGCTGGAGGAAGCCCTCATCGCCGCCGATTTCGGCCCCCGCACGGCGCTGAAGGTCGTGGACGGCGTGCGGGACGAGGTGCGGGCCGGCCGTGCGGCCGGGCCAGCCGCCCTAAAAGCCGCCCTCAAACGGGCGGTCGTGTGCGCCCTGACCCCGACTGCTGATGCGTCGGGCGCCGACCGCGCCGCCCTGAACCTTGCCGCCGCCTCCACGGCCCCGCCCGCCGTCGTCATGATCGTGGGCGTCAACGGCGGCGGCAAGACGACGACCCTGGGCAAGCTGGCCGCCCGCCTGGGCGCGGCGGGCGGCAAGGTCATGCTGGCCGCGGGTGACACCTACCGCGCCGCGGCGAGCGAGCAGCTGCAAGGGTGGGCGGGGCGGGCGGGCGCCCAATTTTACGGGGCGGATGGCGAGGGCGCCCGCCCGGACGCGGTGCTGTACCGGGCCGTCGGCGCGGCGCGGGAGGCGGGCTGCGACGTCCTGCTGTGCGACACGTCCGGCCGCCTCCACACCAACGGCGCGCTGATGGCGGAGCTGGCCAAGTGCGGGCGGGCCCTGGACCGGGCCTCCCCCGGCGCCCCGCACGAGACCCTGCTCGTCCTGGACGGGACGACCGGCCTCAACATGGTCGCCCAGGCGCGCGAGTTCAATGAGACGGTCGCGCTGACCGGCCTGGTGGTGACCAAACTGGACGGGACGGCCCGAGGGGGCGCGGTCGTGGGCGCGGTCGCCGAGCTGGGCGTGCCCATTAAGTTTGTGGGGGTGGGCGAGCGCGTGGAGGACCTGCAGCCATTCGATGCGGCCAGCTTCGTGGACGCCTTGTTCCCCACCGAGTGATTTGTAGACGTGTTGTTGACAAGGGGACGTTTTTTTTATTTAAAAAAAACCCGGGCAGCATGGGGGAAGAGCACAATGAAGAATTTAAGGCGTACGCACACATTGAGGCAGCAGCGTGGATGGTTGCAAGGCGCTGTGCCGTGGGGCGCGGTGGGAGACAAATGAGAACTGCGAACGACAGG
>Ga0315276_10003321_pt1 | contig 14743 bp, 13 predicted proteins | sample YL17G05_0_MG_FD_204542 | JGI IMG/M metagenome (GOLD analysis project Ga0315276, IMG submission 204542) | Sediment microbial communities from Yellowstone Lake, YNP, Wyoming, USA - YL17G05_0 | ecosystem: Environmental > Aquatic > Freshwater > Lake > Sediment | place: USA: Wyoming | collected...
GGCCGGAGGATCACGGCGATCGCGGAGCGGCTCTCGGCGGTCGAGGAGCGGACCATCCAGAAAATGCTCCGATCGGGCCGAAGCACGCTCGCCCTCCTGGTCGTCCTTTTCCTGCTGGGAACAGCGGTCGCTGCCCGGGTCGTCCTGCTGACTGCCATCCGGCCGCTCAAGGAGCTGGAGCAGCAGATGCAGCGGATCGCCGCCGGCGAGTACCAGCTGCTCCCGGCCGGCTCCGGAGACGAGATCAGCTCGATGAACAGCGCCTTCAACCGGATGACCCGGGAGGTCTTCGCGCACCGGCAGGAGAAGATCCAGTCGGAGAGACTGGCGGCGCTGGGCACGGCGCTGGCGGGGATCGCGCACGAGATCAACAATCCACTCTCGAACATCTCGACCTCGGCCGAGATCCTCCGAGAGGAGAACCAGCGGGCCAGCCCCGGGGAGCGGCAGGATCTGATCGAGCAGATCATCTCCCAGACCGATCGAGCCACCGACATCATCCGGTCGGTGCTGGATTTCGCCCGGGACACCGGCCTGGAGCGGCGATCCACCAATCTGGCGTCGGCCATCCGCGGCTCCTTGATCCTGGTGAGCCACCAGATGCCCCCGCAGATCTCGGTGGGCGTCGACGTCGCGCCGGACCTCGAGGTCCTGGCCGACAAGACCAAGCTGGAGCAGGCCTTCATCAACCTGCTGACCAACGCCATCGACGCCCTGCGCAGCGGCGGCACGGAGCGCCGGATCGCGGTCTCGGCGCGACCGGCTGGAGAAGGGATGGTGGAGATCGTATTCCGGGACACCGGCGCGGGGATCCCCCGGCACCTCCTCGGCCGGATCTTCGACCCCTTCTTCACCACCAAGGACGTGGGCGAGGGAACCGGCCTGGGCATGTACCTGACCCACCGGATCGTGCAGCAGCTCGGCGGCACCATCCTCGTCGAGAGCACGGTGGGTCAAGGCACGGCCGTCTTCCTCCGGCTGCCCCGGAGCGATTCCGGCCCCGCGCCGCTCGGAGCGGTGCCGGGGGCGGGGCGCGGCTAGACCATGGGCGACAATCCGGTCCAGCGCGCGAAGGCCAGGCTCCTCATCGTCGACGACGAGCCCATCGCCCTGCGGAATCTCGAAAGGGTCCTCGCCGGAGACGGCTACCAGGTCTCGACCGCGCCCAGCGGCCAGAGCGCGCTACGCCAGCTCCGCCACCAGGCCTTCGACGTGGTGCTCACCGATCTCCGGATGGAGAAGGTCGACGGGCTTCAGGTCTTGAAGCGCTGCAAGGACATCGACCCGGACGCCGAGGTGATCCTGATCACCGGCTACGCGGCCATCGAGACCGCCATCGAGGCCATGAAGCAGGGCGCCTACCACTACCTCGCCAAGCCCTTCAAGCTCGAGGAGGTCCGGAAGGTCGTGGGGGAGGCGGCAGAGAAGGTGGCGCTCAAGAAGGAGAACCGCAAGCTGCGGGAGACCGTCGAGAACCTCAAGGACCGGGTCGACATCATCACGCAGGATCCGGGGGTGCTGAGGGTCCTGGACACGGCGCGCGACGCCACCGCGGCCGACTGCAACATCCTCATCACCGGCGAGTCCGGCACCGGGAAAGAGCTGATCGCGAGGTACGTCCATCGCCACAGCCTCCGCTCGGCGTCGATCTTCCTGGCCGTCAACTGCGGGGCCTTCACCGAGGAGCTCCTCACCAGCGAGCTCTTCGGCCACGAGAAGGGAGCCTTCACCGGGGCGGCAGGGCAGAAGAAGGGGCTCGTCGAGGTGGCCCACGGCGGCACCCTCTTCCTGGACGAGGTCACCGAGATGAGCCCGTCCATGCAGGTCCGTCTCCTCCGGGTCATCCAGGAAAAGGAGTTCATCCGGGTGGGCGGCACCGAGCCCATCGCCATCGACGTGCGCTTCATCGCCGCCACCAACCGCAACGTGCAGGAGGCGATCGAAGCCGGGGCTTTCCGCCAGGATCTCTACTACCGCCTCGCCGTCGTGACCCTGTCCCTGCCGCCGCTCGCCGAGAGGCGGGACGACATCCCCATGCTGGCCCACTTCTTCCTCAAGAAGCACGCGGAGAGGATGGGGAAGAAGGTGGATACCATCTCGCCGGAGGTGATGGAGCTGCTCTCGGGCTACGGATTCCCGGGGAACGTGCGCGAGCTCGAGAACATCATCGAGCGCGGGGTGGCGCTGGCGAAGGGCCAGACGCTCGAGACCAGCCACCTCCCCGACGACCTGAAGAAGATGCGCCTCAAGGTCTTCCGGCGAGGAGCGGGTCGGATCCCGTCGCTGGACGATCAGGAGAAGGCCTACATCCAGTGGGTGCTCGAGGAGGCGGACGGTAACCGCTCGCGGGCCGCTGCCATGCTCGGGATCGACAGGGTGTCCCTGTGGCGAAAGCTGAAGCGATATGGCATCGGGGAGCCTTGAGGGCCTGGCCCCTTTCTTGCGTTGAGATGGGACCATGCCGCGAAAGAATGTGCTGGACGCCCTCCTGGAGGCGGTCACCTTCGCCGAGGCCGGCGAGACCGAGACCGCCCGGAGGCTGGCGGCCGAGATCTTCCCGGAAGAGGCGGCGGGGCGGCGGGCAGGGCGAATCCTTGCGGTGAGCGGCGCCAGCGGATTCTCCACGGGCATGATCGAGGACTCCCTCGGCATGGCGGAGCGGCTCGACTACGGCCTCATCGCCCTCAGCGTTCCACCCGCCCTTGCACAGCTCTCGGCCGAGCAATTCCGCGCCAAGGCGGCCGAGCGGGGAATCCCGTTCGTCCACGCGACGAGGACCGGCGACCCAGAGGTGGCCGTGGCAGAGATCAGCAGGCAGTTCAAGAAGATAGCCTTCTTGCTGATCGAGAGCGACCTCGCGTCCAGGGCCCGGTTCGCGACCGTGAGCCTCCCCATCTTCTACCTCGGAGCCTAGGCGATTCGGCTGTTGCTCCGTTGCATTGTGCAACGCTCGGAGCCTCCTTTCTCATCCGACCGCCCTTCCTGGTGGAAAGCCGTCCCCAGGGGAGATCGGCGACCGCCGCGTTGCACAGTGAAACAATCGGCGGTAGACGAAGGCCAGGGCTCGGCGGGCAAGGCCCTGGAAGATCGGGGTGAAGATCGGGGTGCGCGACTCGCTGGCAATGGCACGCGGGCTGCAAATACCGTCCTTCATGAGAACGCTCTTCGCCAAGCTCGAGGCCCTGTGGACCGCTGTTGCGTTCGCCGAGGAGGGTGATGTCGAGACGGCAAGGCGAATCCTGCGGGAGGCGGAGAGTCTGGAGCAGCCGCCCCGTGAGCGAGCCGAGCTTGCTCGCCTTTCAACCGTTCCCGTCGCGTCGGCCATGCGGGGTTCCCAGGCGTAGAGTGTGCGGCCGGCGCCGCTCCCCATGAGCCGCAAGCGCGCCTCGTGGGTCCCCAGGGTGCTGGTGTTCCTGGGCTGGTGGCCCAGGGTGAGCCGGGAGACCTGGCGTGGGGACCTGATCGCCGGCCTGACCGGTGCCATCGTCGTCCTGCCGCAGGGGGTGGCCTTCGCCACCATCGCCGGGCTCCCACCCGAGTACGGCCTCTATTCCGCCATTGTGCCGGCAGTGATCGCGGCGCTTTTCGGCTCCTCCTGGCATCTGGTCTCGGGCCCGACCACGGCCATCTCGATCGTGGTCTTCTCGGTCGTCAGCCCGCTCGCCGAGCCCGGCAGCGCCGAGTTCATCTCGCTCGCCCTCACCCTCACCTTCATGGTCGGTGCCATCCAGCTGGCCATGGGGCTGGCGCGCATGGGGACCCTGGTCAACTTCATCTCCCACACGGTCGTCATCGGCTTCACCGCCGGCGCCGCGATCCTGATCGCCACCAGCCAGCTCAAGAACTTCTTCGGCGTGGCCATTCCGCGGGGCGCCTCGTTCGCCCGGAGCATCAGCGCCCTCCTGGCGCAGGCGGGCGAGATCAGCCCCTACGTCACCGCGGTGGGCGTCATCACCCTCCTCACCGGCATCCTCTTCCGGCGCTTCCTCCCGCGCTTCCCGTACCTGATCGCCGCCATGCTGGTGGGCAGCCTGGCGGGCGTGGCCATCGGCAGTCTCTTCGGGCCGGCCGCCGCCGCCGCCATCCGAACGGTCGGAGCCCTGCCCGGCACCCTGCCCCCGCTCTCCCATCCGGCGCTCTCGGCCGCGACGCTGAAGCAGCTGAGCGGAAGCGCCCTCGCCCTGGCCCTGCTGGCGCTCACCGAGGCCGTGTCGATCGCGCGAGCCATCGCCATCCGCTCGGAGCAGCGCGTCGACGGCAACCAGGAGTTCATCGGGCAGGGGCTCTCGAACCTGGTCGGCAGCTTCTTCTCGAGCTACGCCTCGAGCGGCTCCTTCAATCGCAGCGGGCTCAACTACGAGGCCGGAGCCAGGACACCCCTGGCCGCGGTCCTGGCCGCGGTGTTCCTGGTGACCATCCTCCTGCTGGTTGCGCCCCTGGCCGCCTACCTGCCGGTGGCCGCCATGGCGGGCATCCTCTTCCTGGTGGCCTGGGGGCTCGTCGACGTCCGCCAGATCCGGAGCATCCTGAGAGCGAGCCGGTCGGAGACGGCGATCCTGCTGGCCACCTTCTTCTCCACCCTGTTCCTCGAGCTCGAGTTCGCCATCTACGTCGGCGTGGTCATGTCGCTGGTGATCTACCTCAACCGCACTTCCCGGCCGGTGGTGGGTGCCCTGGTTCCCGGTCAGGAGGAGTGCTCACAGCTCAAGATCATCGAGGTCCACGGCTCCCTGTTCTTCGGGGCGGTGAGCCACGTCCAGCAGGTCCTTCAGGCCATCGACCTCGACCACCCGCAGCAGAAGCACGTCCTGGTGGTCGCCAGCAGCATCAACTTCACCGACGTCGCCGGCGCCGAGATGCTGGTCCAGGAGGCCCGGCGCCGCCGGAGGATGGGCGGCGGGCTGTACCTGGCGGGGGTCAAGGGGCGCACCCTGGAGCTCTTGCGCCGGGGCGGCTACCTGGCCGAGATCGGCGAGGAGAACGTCTTCGCCAGCCTGGCCCAGGCCATCGAGCAGATCGACCAGCGGCTGGACAAGACCATCTGCCAGCGCTGCCAGACGCCGGTCTTCGAGAAGTGCGCCAGCCTGGCCTCCCGTGACCCGAAGCCTCGCCGGCCCGCCGCGGCCGCCATCGAGGCCGCCATGACGGCGGCGGTCTTCGCCGAGGCAGGCGAGATGGACACCGCCAAGCGGATCATGGCCGACGCCCGGCGAGCCGAGCCCGCGGATCGGCAGGGCCCGCAGGGCGATGCGCCCCGGAGCGACAAGGCCCGAGGGCCCGATCGCTCCTGACCTCTGGGCGCCCTCGATCCCTTCACTGTCCGGCAAGGCCTCGGATGGCGACCCCGGCAAGGCCGGCCGCCAGGATGACCAGCGGCTCGGGAACCTTCTTGGCCCAGATGAGCATCGCCAGCGTGGCGAGGGCGATGGCGGCGGTGGGCAGGTCGGCGATGGCCCGCCGCCCCAGCACGATGGCCGATCCGGCGATGGCCCCGGTGGTCGCCGAGGTCACGCCGGCCACGAAGGCCTTGATCTGCCGGTTCCGCGCGATGCGTCGGTAGTGGGGCGCCGGAATCACCACCAGCACCCAGCAGGGCAGGAAGACGCCCACGGCCGCCGCCGCCGCACCGAGCACGCCCGCGACCAGAAATCCGATGAAGGCGACGGTGATGACGACCGGCCCCGGGGTGATCATGGCCACGGCGACCGCGTCCAGGAACTGCTGCTCGCTGAGCCAGTGGAACTTGTCGACCACGCCCCCGTGCAGGAAGGGGACGATGGCCAGGCCGCTCCCGAACACGAAGGACCCTGCCTCGGCAAAGTAGAGGAAGATCTGCCACACCAGGCCGGGGTCGGCGACCCCCACCAGGCCGGTGAGGAGCCAGGCCGGCAGCAGCCCGGCGAGGCCGGATCGCGGCCCCATCCCGGGCGGCGCCCGGACCATGAGGACCAGGATGCCCGCGGCCAGGAAGAGCCACATGATCTCGGAAGCCGTGAAGGCAGTGACCAGCCCGAGCGCCGCGAAGATGGCCCAGAGCAGCCGGTCGTTTCCCACGGTCATCTTCACCAGCTTCACCGCGCTCCGGGCGATGATGGCGATGACCGCCGCGCCGATCCCGTAGAAGGCACCCCTCATCCAGGCGAGTCCGCCGAAGCGCACGTAGAGCCAGGAGAGCGCGAGGACCATCAGGAACGAGGGAAGCGTGAAGGCCAGGGCGACGAGGGTCGCGCCGGCCGTGCGGGCCTTCACCCAGCCGAGGTAGATGGCCAGCTGGGCCGCCAGCGGTCCCGGCATGAGCTGCGCCAGGGCCAGCCCCTCCAGGTAGTCCTCCTTGGAGATCCAGCGCCGCTCCTCCACCAGATCCTTCTGCATGTGGCCGGCGAGTGCGATGGGGCCGCCAAATCCGGTGGTCCCCAGCCAGAGGAAGTACCCGACGAGCTGGGCGAGCGAGAAGGGCACGGGACCGGTGCCCGGCACGGCGGGCGTCTCGATCGACGGAGGCGCCCCGGTCACGTGGGCTCCCGCCGGGGCGGCGCGCCCCGGGTCCCGGAATGGAAGTCGTCGAAGAGGGCCGTGCTTCGGGCGAGCCGGTCCTCGTCGGCGGCGTGGGCCGCCGCGATGCCCGCGACCAGGTGGGCGACCCCAGGCGCCTCCTCGCAGCCATACTTCGCATCCTTGAGGTCGATGTCGTGGATGACCTGGGCCAGGCGGCGGAGGCCCGCATCGACGAGCCCGAAGCGGGCCATGAGCACCTCGAAGGTGCAGAGGTCGCCCTCATGGGTGAACTCCGCCTCGAACATGTCGAAGCGCAGCTCGCCCTCCGAGGGCGCGTAGCCCTTGGCGGGGACGAACTTGAAGGTGGCGGCGGGGTCGATGAAGCGCCGGATGAGCCAGGCGCTGGCCATCCGGTCCACCTTGATCCCTGTGCGCGTGACCCAGGTCCGGCCCTGGACTTCGTCGGCGCGGCAGGAAGGTGAAGCCGCCTCTGGCACTTCCGCTCTTGGCTTCATGCGCTCCTCCAGGCCGGACAGTAGACCCTCGACCACCTCGCGGCCGGGTGCACCAAAGAAGTCGATGGCAGCCGTCTCGCCGAGCCGCTTCTGCAGGCGTGCGACCTGGCCCGCCAGCTCGGCGCGGCGGTTCTCCGGAGGCGGGCCCCGCCCGGGAAAGCTCGCCCCGACCGAACGCACCTGCATCGCCAGCTCGCGGTAGTCCGACTCGCGGGCCGACTGGAAGATCTCCGTCACCTGCCCGTCGTCGAGCCCGTCCAGAAATCGCGCCTCGACCATCGAGGCCTCGCCTTCCCCTTTCACCACCTCCTGCAGGACCCAGCGGAAATCCTCCTGGGCCTCGTCGCTGCGGGGCAGCGCGTAGACCGAGTTCTTGATGGCCACCGCACCGATCCTCTGGAGCTGGCGGCCGATCTTCACGCGCAAGTAGGCGGGATTCGGCGGGATCTGGTGGATGAGCAATACCCACTGGGCCTCGACCGCTCGCGCCAGCTGTTTCGGGGCACGCATTCGGTGAAGTATATACCAACTGTATCCTGACGGTTCAACTAGTTTACGGGCGCCCCCCCACGCCTGGGGTCTGCGCGCCGCGTGCTATGGGACTGCATGGACGCACTGTGGCTGCTCGAGGGTCCCCACGAGGCGCCGGGGTGGCAGGCCCTCGAGAAGGACTCGCGGGCCAACACCATCGACCTGCTCATCTTCGATCGTACCGCCTGGGCACTGCTGCGTGCGGCGGAGGCGCCGGCCGGGTACCCGGGGCTCTTGCCGACCGCGCCTGCGGACGGCGTCTACCTGGACGACCGCGGGCGAGGCGTGTACGTCGCCGGCGGCCAGGTGGTGGCGGGAGCGCGCCAGGTCCTGGCTGCCCTGGGACCGCAGGCGGAGGAGCTGCTCCAGAAGCTCGGCGACCCGGACACGGTGCTCGAGCGCCTGGGGCGGGTGCGCTGACCCGGGCCGATCAGAAGCTGTCGGCGAGCCCACGGAACTTCGCCCCCGTGAGCAAGAGCTGCATCACCTTCACGACGTGCCGCTTCTCCACGGCGATGAGCGCGTCGAGCGTCTCGTCGGGCCCGAGGACCTCGCGCACCGCCTGGTAGTAGGCCAGCGTCGCCTTCTCGAGGTGCAGGGCCCGCTCCAGCGCGTCGTCGCGGTTCTTGATGGCCTCGACGTTGGCGGCCAGGCCCTTGTCGCCCGAGAAGATCTCGTCCATGGCCATGGCCCGCAGGTAGTCCCGCTGCTCCGCCGGCACCGTCTTTCCGGGGAAGCGCGGGACCAGCCGGTCGTGAAGAGCCCGGAACAGCTCCCCGTGCTGGAGCTCGTCCTGGCTCAGCCCCTCGAACAGCTCGCGGAGTTCGAGGTCGGCGGCGAACTTCCGCGCCAGCGCGCGGTAGAGGTCGGCGCCGATCTCCTCGGTCTTCATCGCGAACTCGACGCACTTCGCGGCAGTCAGGCTCTCCTGCATGGATTCCCCTATTCCTCAGGACCAGCGAATGGTGTCGAGCGCGGCGCAGCGCTCGCGGTCGGCGATGGCAGTGACGACGGCTTCCGGGCCCGCCTGGGCCGGGATCTCGACCACCTGCCGCCAGCCGAGCTCCCTGGCGCGCCGGGCCGCCGAGGGCTCCAGGCAGTAGACCGGCAGCTCGCCCTTCTCGCCGTCGAGGGCGCCCTCCTCCTCGAGGGCCTCGACGTCCCGGGGGCTCCGCAGGATCCACCCGGTGAGCGGCGCGGCGGCGATCACCACACGGGCGGCGGGGCGCAGCGGCCGCGGCATCTCCAGCAGCTCGGCCCCGGCCCGGTCGAGCGCCGGGCCGAGCTCGCCGGCGGGAGCGAAGAGCCCGAGCCGCTCGGCCGAGAGCGGCCGCCGGGCGAACCAGTCCAGTGCCGGGGCGTGCCGGACGGTGGGCCCGATGACGAAGATGGCCGGGGGGCGAATCCCAGCCGCGATCCCGGCCGCGTGCAGCCCGCCGACGGTGCTCACCACCGTGCGCTGGCCGGCGCTGGTGCCCTGGGCGATCAGGGCTGCCGGGGTGCTGGCCGGCATGCCGGCCGCGACCAGCTTCTCCACCACCTCGGGCAGGGCCGAGACCCCCATGTAGCCCACCAGGGTGGCGTGCCGATCCTGCGCCAGCAGGTCCCAGCGGACCTGCGGGCCCTCTCCCTTGCGGCACTCGTGCGCAGTGACCAGCGTGACGCGAACCGACTCGCCGCGGTGGGTGACCGGGATACCGGCGCAGGCGGTGGCGCCGAGGCCGGCCGTCACCCCGGGGAGCACCTCGTACGGAACCCCCACCCGACGGAGGGCCTCGGCCTCCTCGGCGCCGCGGCCGAAGACGAAGGGATCGCCGCCCTTGAGGCGGACGGTGCGCTTTCCAGCCAGGGCCAGGCGCACCAGCAGTGCGTTGATCTCCTCCTGCGGGACCGAGTGGTGCCCGACCTCCTTTCCGACGCAATGAAGCTCCACCGCTTCCGGGAGGTCGCAGGGAAGCGCCGCGGCGGCCAGGCGGTCGTAGACCACGGCCTGGGCGGCCAGCAGGCGCTGGCGGGCCCGCACCGTGAGCAGGCCGGGGTCGCCCGGGCCGGCGCCGACCAGCGACACCAGCCCCGGCCGCGTGCGGGGGGCAGACCCAGCCCGGGCGGCGCGCGGCAGGAAGGCCACGGCCGAATTCCCCGACCGGCCCCGAGCCGCACGACTGGCTTTCCCCTCACCCCGAGGCTCGAGCAGCGCCGCGGTCTCGTCGGCCCGGGGAACGCGGGCCCGGAGCTTCTCCACGTCCACGCTGGCGGCAAAGAAGGCATCGAAGCGGCGCTCAGCCTCTGCGGGCGGGAGGCCACTCCTCCGCACCGCCTGGCGGAATCGCGCCGCCGCGTCGATCCACTCGCTCCACTCCGGGCCGAAGCGCCGCTCCAGCACCTGCCTCAGCCGGCGCACGGCAAAGGGCGCCCCGCCCTCCGAGGCCACCGCCAGCTGCAGCGAGCCGCGCTCGACCCGGGCCGGCAGGTAGAAGGTGCAGAGCTCGGGAACGTCGGCCACGTTGACCCAGATGCCGGCCGCCTCGGCCTCGGCCGAGACCCGGGCATTCACCTCGGGGTCGTCGGTGGCGGCGAAGACCAGGGTGAAGCCCTTCACGTCGCCGGCGCGATGGCCCCTGCGCAGGAGCTCGACCGCGCCGCGCCCGGCCAGCTCCTCGAGGCCCGGGGCGGCCTGGGGCGCGATCACCGTCAGGCGCGCCCCCTGCGAGAGCAGTCCCTCGATCTTCCGCAGCGCCACCTCGCCCCCGCCCACCACCAGCACCGGTCGGTCGCGCAGGCCGAGCATCACCGGGTACATGGCGCCTCCTCAGTGGGGGCCGTCACGCCGCCAGCTCCTTCCGCACGCCGATGGCGATGCGGTAGAGCACCGTCAGCACCAGCCCTCCGAACGCGTAGACGCCCAGGGTGATGACGGCCTCGCGCCCGGTGGGCCAGTACTCGGTGATGTGGCCCAGCGGCGAGGGCACGAAGCCGGTCACCACCATCCCCAGCCCCTTGTCGATCCAGAGCGACCCCACCACCGCCAGGCAGGCCACCACCAGGAGGCGCGGATGGCGCCGGGCCCGCGGGATGAGGAGCAGCACCAGCGACAGCGCCGCCAGCCCGAGCGAGAGCCACATCCAGGGCGCCAGCACGCCGTGCCCGTGCAGGCCGAGGTAGAGATAGGTGAAGTGCTCGACGTGCTCGGGGATGTCGCTGTAGAGCGCGGTGAAGAGCTCCAGGGCCACGAAGAACAGGTTCACCGACATGGCGTAGGCCACGATCTCGCCGAGCTTGGCGATGGCCTGGTCCCCGGGGTCGAGCTTGCCGAAGCGGCGCACCGCCAGCGCCAGCAGGATGAGCAGCGCCGGGCCCGAGGCGAAGGCCGAGGCCAGGAAGCGGGGGGCCAGGATGGCGGTGAGCCAGAAGGGGCGCGCCGCCAGGCCCGCGTAGAGAAAGGCGGTCACGGTGTGGATGCTGATGGCCCAGGGGATCGACAGGTAGACCAGCGGCTTCACCCAGCGGGGCGGCGGCTCCCCGGCGCTCTCGGCGCGAAAGGTGGCCCGCGAGAGGGCGATGTTGATGAGCAGGTAGCCGTTCAGGACCAGCATGTCCCAGAAGATCATGGAGCGCGGCGTGGGGTAGAGCAGCACGTTCATCACCCGCCGCGGCTGGCCCATGTCGATGACGATGAAGAGCAAGCACATCAGCACCGCCGCGATGGCCAGGAACTCGCCCAGGATGGCCATGGGGCCAAAGGCCTTGTAGTGGTGCACGTAGTAGGGCAGCACCACCATGACCGCCGAGGCCGCCACCCCCACCAGGAAGGTGAACTGGGAGATGTACAGCCCCCAGGGGACGTCGCGCGAGAGCCCGGTCACGCCCAGCCCCACCGAGAGCTGTTCCAGGTAGGCGACCAGCCCGACCAGGGCCAGCGCGACCAGGAGCGTGATCAGGGCCCAGTAGGCCCGCCCGCCGGTGAGTGCCTTCTCGAGCATGGCGACCTCAGAGAACGTAGAAGACGTGAGGCGAGGTTCCGAGCTGCGGCCGGCGGCGCGCCATGGCCCGCTCGCGGAGGAGCGCCGACACCGGCGAGCCCGGGTCGCCGGCGTCGCCGAAGATCAGGGCCCCGCAGCTGAGGCCCTCGCAGGCCTCCACGCACAGCGGCCGCTTGCCGGCCGCCAGCCGCTCCGAGCAGAAGGTGCATTTCTCGACCACTCCCTTGGTGCGGGTGGGGTAGTCGGTGGGCTCGCCGACCAGGTGCGGCCGGGGATCCACCCAGTTGAAGGAGCGGGACCCATACGGGCAGCCGGTGATGCAGTAGCGGCAGCCGATGCAGCGGTGCTCGTCCATCATCACGATCCCGTCGGGCCGCCTCCAGGTGGCCTCGGTGGGGCAGACGCGCACGCAGGGCGGATTGTCGCAGTGGTTGCAGAGCACCAGGGTGGGGCGCTCCCGGGCGGCGGCCGTCAGGTAGGGAGTGACCTGCTCGGGGAAGACGTTTCCGAACGGCTCCTTCCACAGCCACTTGATCTCGTGGCGGGGCTCCTTCATCGCCGGGACGTTGTGACCCCGGTGGCAGGCCTCGATGCAGGCCGTGCATCCCTCGCGGGTCAGGCACTTCCGTTCGTCGATCACCATGGCCCAGCGCTTCCCGGTGGCGGCGCCGGGTGCCGGGGCGGCGGCCGAGGCGCGCTCCAGGGCCCGGGCGATGGGCACGCAGGCCCCGGCGACGCCCAGCCCGGCGACTTGCAGGAAGAGGCGCCTTCTCATGTCCCCCTCCTCTTTCTGTGGTGACAGTCCCAGCAGAAGGCCTCGACCGCCGCATACTGGTGGCAGCGATCGCAGAACTTGGCCGGATCCGTGTGGCAGCCCAGGCAGGTTCCGGTGAGACTGATCTGGTGGCGCTGGCCGTTGCTGGCCAGGTACTCGCGCTCGTCCCGCCGCACCACCGCCTCGCGCCAGGCGTCGAGCATCTCCATGTGCCTGGCCCGCATGAACGGAGTGGGCTCGATGCACTCCTTGGCGTCCAGGGGCCGCTCCAGCACCGGCGGTTCGCCCTTCCCGCCGCCCGCCCCGTACCAGACCGGTCCGGTGACCAGCCCGGCGAAGAGGCCGAGCCCGAGCACGACCTTTCCGGTGTCATGCATGGCCGGCCTCCGGTCGATCTCCGCGCAGCGGCTCCTTGCGGAAGTTCAGGGTGCGGTCCTTCTCGCCCTTCATCACCAGGGCGTTGGCCACCAGCTCGGTGACCCCGGTGACCTTGACCCCGGGCGCCCAGAAGTCGCACACCGTCGTGAGGGTGGCCCGGTCGATGGCGCAGATGGCCGCCAGCTGGTTCACGCCGTGCTTCTGCTGGACGTGGCGCACCGCATTGCCGCGCGGGAGGCCCCCGCGCAGCCGCATCTCCATGTTCTCGTCGGTGCCCAGGCCGGCGCCGCCGCCGCAGCAGAAGGTCTGCTCGCGGATGGTGTTGGCCGGCATCTCGAAGAAGTCCCGGCACACGCTCTTCAGAACGTAGCGCGGCTCCTCCAGCAGCCCCATGGCCCGCGAGGGGTTGCAGGAATCGTGGTAGGTCACCCGCCGCCCGTCGTTGCGGGTCGGGTCGAGCTTGAGCTTCCCGTGCCGGATCAGGTCGGCGGTGAACTCCATGATGTGGATCATCTTGGTGGAGCGGGCGTGCTCGAAGCGGGTGCCGGTGATGGGCGAGACCGGTACCTCGAGGTGGTCGGCCGGCCCGTTCATGGTGTCCATGTACTGGTGCAGCACCCGCCACATGTGGCCGCACTCGCCGCCCAGGATCCACTTCACCCCGAGTCTCTTGGCCTCCGCGTAGATCTTGGCGTTGAGCCGCTTCATCATGTCGGCGGAGGTGAAGAGGCCGAAGTTCCCACCCTCGGAGGCATAGGTACTGAAGGTGTAGTCGAGCCCGATCTCGTGGAAGAGGCTCATGTAGCCCATGCAGGTGTAGGTCCCGGGGTCGGCCAGGAAGTCGCCGGAAGGGGTGACGAAGAGGACCTCGGCCCCCTTCCGGTTCATGGGGACCTCGACCTTGACGCCGGTGACCTCCTGGATGTCGTCGGCGAAGAACTCCAGCGTGTCCTTGAGGCCGTGCGGCTGGATGCCGAGGTGGTTGCCGGTGCGGTGGCAGTTGGCCACCGGCTCCATGATCCAGTTCACGCCCAGCCCGAGCAGGTGCAGGAGCTCGCGGGCCATCATCGTGATCTCGGCGGTGTCGATGCCGAACGGGCAGAAGACCGAGCAGCGCCGGCACTCGGTGCACTGGTAGAAGTAGTAGAACCACTCCTTGATGACCTCGGCGGTGAGCGGCCGGGCCCCCACCCAGTGGCCCAGGAGCTTGCCGGCGGCCGTGAAGTCGTTGCGGTAGATGGAGCGCAGCAGCTCGGCCCGGAGCACCGGCATGTTCTTGGGGTCGCCGCCGCCCAGGTAGAAATGGCACTTGTCCGCGCAGGCGCCGCAGCGCACGCAGATGTCCATGAACACCTTGAAGGAACGGTACTTGTCGAGCCGCTCGCGGATCCCCTGGATGATGATCTCCTTCCAGTCGGGCGGGAGCTTCCAGTCCGGGCTGACCGGCGACCAGTCCCGGGGGTGCGGGAAGCCGATGTACTCGAGGTTCTTGGGCTTGGCGGGCCAGATGAAGCTGCCGGGCCGGAAATCCACCGGCTGGCTCATCCAGTCCTGCGCGGGCGTGCGCCGGTATTCGAGCTGCACCAGCTGCTCGGGCTGGTAGAACCCCACCTCGTCTGGCTTCGGGGCCTTGGCCATGCTCAGGCCTCCTTCTCCAGAGGCAGGCCGGCCTCGCGCATCCGGTCGCGGAACTCGTCCTCGTACTCCGCGTAGGTGTGCACCGAGACCGGCTGGTTCCAGGGGTTCAGGTGGCGCACCTCGCGGCTGTTGGCGGTGAGGTTGCGAGTGGGGGAGAAGAAGACGCCGGCCATGTGCATGAGCTTGCTGAAGGGCAGGTAGGCGAGGAGCGTGCACACCAGGAACAGGTGGGCGTGGAAGGCCGCCCCCAGCCCGGCCGAGGAACGCGGTGCGAGGTGCAGGAGCCCCATCACCATGGCCTTGGCCGCCGGGACGTCGACCTTGGCGACGTGGCGCAGCCAGGCCCCGGTCAACCCGATGGCCAGGAGCAGGAAGAGCGGGAAGTAGTCGCTGGCCAGCGACATGTAGCGCAGCGGCGGCGAGGCCACCCG
>Ga0315276_10003322_pt1 | contig 14739 bp, 12 predicted proteins | sample YL17G05_0_MG_FD_204542 | JGI IMG/M metagenome (GOLD analysis project Ga0315276, IMG submission 204542) | Sediment microbial communities from Yellowstone Lake, YNP, Wyoming, USA - YL17G05_0 | ecosystem: Environmental > Aquatic > Freshwater > Lake > Sediment | place: USA: Wyoming | collected...
CCTGCCCGAACACCGTGTACTGCCCGTCGAGCGCGGCCTGCGGTGTGACGCAGATGAAGAACTGCGCGCCGGCGCTGTCACGGTTGCCGGGCACGAGCACGGACGACACCGCGCCGCGGACGTGGACCCCGGCGCCGGGCTCGAAGGCGAGCATCTTCAGGCCGCCGGTCCCGTACTCGCTCGCGCGCGCCGGGTCCTTCGAGAGCGGGTCTGCGCCCTGGATGATCCCGTGCGCGATCAGCCGGTGAAAGGTCGTGCCGTCGTAGGCGCCCTCGCGTGCCAGCTTGATGACGTAGCCGACGTGGTTCGGGGCCCTATCCGCCAGCAGATCTATGACGATGCGGCCGGCGGTCGTATCGAGGACCGCCTGCTTGCCGGTCAGGTCCTGGATCGGGAGTGCGGTCGTGTAGAGCGGCGCGGGCTTCGGCGCGGGCTTCGGGGTGGGTTTCTGCGCGGTCTGCGCCGGCGCGGGTTGCTGCCCGGCCGGGGCCGGGGCGGGTTGCTGCGCGGCCGGGGCCGGCGCGGGCTTCTTCACCTGCGCGAGCAGCGGCGCAGCAACGACCGCGAAACAGATCGCCGCCACACTCACCGCGGATATGCGACGCATGCATCATCCTCCGCCGGGAATTATAGCGGCCGAACCGTGTTGGGGTCAGACTCGATCTGCAGAAACGGGAAACGCCAGTTGCTCATCCAGCGACATCGAGTCTGACCCCATCTGCGGCGACATCGAGTCTGACCCCATCTGCCGCGGGAAGGGTCGTTCCTTTCCGGCGATGACCGCCAGTCGGTACCAGGTGTTCGCGGCATCCCTGCTGGAGGCGTCATGCGGGTAGAAGAAGGAGACGTTGTCGTTCCAGGCGTTCGAGAAGAACGTGCCGGCGTCGGCCCGTGCGTCAATCAGCGCGGTGCCGATCTGCGGGATGGCCATCGCCATCGCCACGCCCAGAGTCGCCACGACAGCTGCACCCCCCAAGACCGGTCTATCGGCTCGTTCCCAGCAGGACGGCGTTGATGAACAGCAGCTGGGTTGCCTCGGCAACCGCCCTGAAATTCGGGTCCTCGGCGAACGCGATGACGTGACCGCGGCCGATGGGCTGATCGATGACAAACGCCTTCTGTGCCAACAGATCGATGGAGTTCGGCCACGCGACCCCGCCGGCAACCAGGCGGTCCTTCTTCGCGTAGATGCCGACGTTGCGCCCCTTGTCCAGCTTGATCGGATTGAAGACGCGCGAGCCCTCGACCACGGCCTGCATCTCCTGGTCGAGGCCGGCGGCCAGCCAGTGCTCGCGATCGAGCGTCACCCGCATCACGGCGCCGGGCACCGACTCGGGCAGTTCGGCCTCGGGCTGGATGGCCTTCTCGTAATCGAACGGCTTGCCGACCTCGGCCGCTGGCTTCTTCGCGTCCTTCTCTGCGACAGGCGGCTGGCCGTCGCGCATGAGCGTCGCGGTGCCGAGGAGGCCGACCTTCTCGCCGGCGGCCCACTTCGAGGCGTCGGCGATCGTCACGAGGACGCCACCGGCAGAGATCCAGTCGCGCAGCCGGCGCACGTCGTCTTCACCGAGCGTGCCGGCGTAGGATCCGTCGGGCAGCACGAGCACGTTGTAGCGCTGGAGTTCGAGCCGGCGCAGCGACCCGGCGCGCACGACGGTCACCGGCATGCCGAAGCGCTGTTCGAGCACGAAGCGCGCCCAGCCGGCCGAGTCGCTGCTTGCAGGACGATCCCACAGCAACACGATCTTGGGCGCCTTCACCAGCGTGACCTGCATGCTCCCGAGCGACATGCCCTCGTCGACCCAGGTGCTGTCCAGCGGCACGACCTCGACCGTGTGCCGGGCGAGGATCGCGGCCAGGCACGCAAGCGCCTCGGGCGGGTTCTCGGCTACGCGGACGATGGCGGTGCCGACGTCGAACTTCCGCGGGCCGATGGTGAACGGCTCGCCGCCGGTGTGGATGCGCAATCCCGCGCGGACCGCGTCGGCCACCGCGGCGGCGGTTCCCGATCCCCAGGGCAGCAGATAGGCCGCCTTCGCCGGTCGCAGGGACGGCGCGGCGGGCAAAGCGGCGGGCGGCGCGGCGGGCGGCCCGCAAAGCGCCGCGGCTGGCGCCGCGTCCGCCGCGGGCAGTCTCCCGGCCCTCGCGGTGATCGGCGTCGCGCTGGGGACAACCTCGAGGTCGTAGAGCAGCGGCAGGCTCCAGGCCGTGACATCGTAGATCTGGTCGCCGAGCCGCTTCTGGCGCCGGCGCTCCTGCTCCTTGAGAAACTTCTCGTCCATCTTGACGTCGGGTTCCATCAGATTGCGCAGGAGCCGGAACGAGGGCTGCGCCGCCGAGACGGCCAGCGTGCCGGCGGGCAGCGTCCGTGTGCCGACCTTGACCGGTTCGTCGAGGCGCCGGACGTCGATCCCGTGCTCGAGGAGCTTGTCCCCGAACGCCTTCGCGCGCGACGGGTCGACGCCGGGCGGCACCAGATACTCGCGCGCGGCAGCCTTCTCCCCTTCCGCAATCGCGCTGCGCCGGTACTCGCGGTAGTCGCGCAGGATCGCCTCGCGATTGGCCGCCGCGGTTTCCACCGTCGAGAGCGCGGCGGTGACGTGATGGACGACCGCCTCGCGATAGGTGAGCAGCGTGTCGTCGTCTCGCCGGAACACGAGGCCGCGCGTGGACGCCTGCTCGAAGGTCATCGCCACCGCGCCGTTGAACATCGGCCAGGAGTCGCCGTACCCCGGGTAGAACGAGTCGAACACCTCCCTGGCGAAGAACGCGAAGCCGCGCGCATCGAACCGGCGCGCGTTCTCCTTGCCAATCGTGCGCAGCCAGTCCTGCTGCCGCGGCGTGATGTAGGGGTTGGCGGGATCGGCCGGCGGCGCGAAGTAGTAGGTGGCGTCGCCGCCCATCTCGTGCAGGTCCGCGACGATCTGCGCCGGGTACTGGAGCCCGAAGCGGACGCGCGCCCGCGTCTCGGCCTGCGACAGCGCCAGCCAGTCGCGGTTCAGGTCGAACAGGTAATGGTTCGGCCGGCCGCCGGGCCACGGCTCGTCGTGCTCGATCGACGCGGGCTCGCCGTTGGGCAGCGGGCCGCTCCCCTGCCGGTTCGACGCGATAAAGCGCGCCCGGCCGTCGGGGTTCTGCAGCGGGTCGATCATGACCACCGCGTCGCGCAGCATCATCTCGACCTTCGGATCGCCCGTCGCCGCGAGGAGGTGATACGCCTCGGCCATCGCCGCTTCGGACGAGGAGATCTCGTTGCCGTGCACCGAATGCAGGAGCCACACCACCACGGGCGCGTTCTTCACCAGGTCGCCGTCCTGCGACGGGCTGCCGCTATGCGGATCCGCCAGCGCGGCCAGGCTCGCGCGGAGAGCCTCGAGCCGGTTCGCCCTGACGCGCTGGGGAGTGCCGATCAGCGCCACGTAGAGCGGGCGCCCTTCGTAGGACCGCCCGTAGTCGATGAGCGTCAACCGTTCGGAGGACGCGGCCTCGAGGGCCTTGAAGTAGGCCGCGATCTCCTCAGGCGTCGAGATCGCGTCGCCGTAGTCGTGGCCGGTGATCTGCTTGAGTGTCGGAATCCGGCTGTCGTAGTGCGCGCCGGGCGCCAGGTCGAGCGGGTTCTGCGGGGCCTGCGCGGCGGGCGCGGCGGGCGCCGACACGAGCACAGCCATCAGCATCGCAATGATCATCGCGACTCCTTGGTGGCTGCATGATACTCCGCGGATAATTACTCCGGGACTGATTTCGGCGCGTCGGCGTCCTTCGCCGGGGTCGCCTGCTTCCCCTGGCGGTCGAGGTAGATGAGCCACGCGCCGCCGGCGACGAAGGCGATTGGCCACCACCGCCCGAGCCACTCGAGCGACACGCCGAACATGGTGTTCGTGAAGAACAGCAGGCCGAGGGCGACCAGCGCGACGCCGCCCACCAGCGAGCCGCGGCCCGGCGTGAGCGCCATGTCCTCCGGCAGATCCATCGGACGCAATCCGTCGAGCGCCTGGTTGTACAGACTGGCGCGGCGGCCGGCGTCGACCAGATTGAAGAGGATGAAGAACGCCAGGAACATCACCGCCGGAGGCTCGACCCGGTGGAGCATGTTGGTCGACAGCACGGTCATGATGACGCACACCACCGCGATGTTGCGGAAGGCCTCGCGGTAGTAGCCGACGTAGACGTGGCCCAGGCCGGGCATCAGGGCGAGCACCACCGCCCACATGACGGACTTGCGGCGGGGGTCGTCGACGTAGCGATCGCGGCGCTCCGGCGGCGCCGGCGGATACACGGGCACGGGCGGCGTCGGCTGCGGAATCTCATACTCGGTCGTCATACATCGCTCCTTGCACCAGGTTTCATGACTCGTTCTTGCGGCCGGGACCCGGGCGCGCACGCAGGGGATGGAACCGTCTCCAGTGACCTTACTGAGGAGAACGCGCCGTGTCGCCGCGAGGTTCGGTCGCTGGTGGCGGCGTTCCGGCCGCCGGCTCGCCGGCGGGCTCGGATCCGATGATCCAGGCCGCCGCGCGTTGCCACAGATCGATGAACGCATCGACGACCTGCGCAAGCCGGCTGCCAACCCATCTCGACGCCAACTGCCACGCCGCCTCGAACGCGCTCTGCGAATCCGTCGAGGATTGGCCGGCCGTCGCCGCAGTGGCGTCGCCCGCGGACGTGTCCGCCACCAGGATGGCGCGCCAGGTCTCCAGGTCCTGGCGCAGACTGGTGGCGGCCTTGCCGATCGGCTGCTGCGCGATCGCGTTCATCCGCTGCGAGCCCCATTCCCAGGCACTCAGCGGGCTGCCGGCCGCCAGGACCAGGCAGAGCGTCACGGCGTAGGCGACCTCCCAGGCGAAGCGGGGCCGGCGCACGAGCGCGCGCCAGCGCTGGGCCGCCCACGGCGCATGCCAGCGCTGGGCCGCCGGGCGCCGCGAGGTGTGGAGGAGCACACGCTCGGTGAACCCGGGGCCGGGGTCCATCTCGGCGAGATCGCGCAACTCCACCGCCAGCGCTTCCGCCTCGCTCGTGCGCGCCAGCACGCCGTCCCGGAAGGCGGCGTGATCCTCCCCAAGCCACGCCTGGTCGCCGGCTCGAAGCGCCTCGGCGAACGCGCGGCACTGGGCGCATCCGCCCAGATGGGCGGCGATGTCCGCGCGGGCGCCCGCCGCATCGGCGTCGCCGATCAGCAGCCCCCGGCAGCGATCGCAGGTGATGGCGCTCATGCGTCACCCCGGCTGCGCGACAGCGCAAGCACCTTCTCGGTCAGTTCGACGCGCGCACGGCTGGCCCGCGATTTCACCGTGCCGACGGGGATGCCCAGGACCGACGCGACATGCTGCACCGACAGGCCGTGCACGTCGCGCAGCACGACGATCTCGCGGTTGATGGCGGAGAGGCCCCGTAGTGCGGCGTGCAGCAGCGAGCGGCGGTCGGACGCCACGGCCTGCGCCTCGGGGGTCGGCGCGTGGTCGGGCAGGTCGGCCAGCATGTCTTCGGAGACCGTGAGCGCAGGCGTGCGGACCTTGCGCCGGCGCAGATAGTCGACGGAACGGTTCCGGGCCACGCGGAAGAGCCACGGCAGGAACTGGTCGCCGGTCACCCATTGATCGCGGGTTTCGTAGAGGCGGACGAAGATCTCCTGCGCGAGATCGCGCGCCTCCTCGCGATCGCCCACGTAGCTGTAGGAGAGCGCGAAGATCCGGCCCTGGAACCCGCGCACGAACGTCTCCCAGGCCAGGGGCTCGCCCGATCGGCAGGGTTCGACCAGGGCGGCAAGTTCGGTGATGTCCACGGTGTCCCGGGGGCTCGTGGCATCGTCGCACACAGGCCCACCTGGAGTAACGCAGGGGAAGGGCCGGGGGTTCCGTCCCCATTCGTGGGTGCCGGCTTCCGCCTTCGCGAACGCTTCGGCGGACTCGCCGTAGCCTTGGCGGAGGCGGTCAGCCGGCACCTCTCACACCAGCAGCCGGCCGTGCTCCATCACCATCCGGTCGTCGAACCAGACGGTCGGCTGCTTGACCAGGCCGTCGAGGTGGCTGGCCACGCGGACGCTGCCGCCCATCGACTTGTTGTCGCCGAAGGCGATGTGAATCGTGCCCATCACCTTCTCGTCCTCGAGGATGACGCCGGTCAGGATCGCCTTGTCGTTGGTCCCGATCCCGAACTCCGCCACGGTCCGTGCATCCTTGCCATGAGGCTCCAGCAGCGCGATCAGCCGCTTTGCGGACTCGCCGCCGGTGATCTCGGTCGCGTACCCGTCGACAACGACGATGCGAATGGGCTGGTCGACCAGGCCCACGCCGGCCATCGATCCATCCACGACCACGATGCCGTTCGAGCGCCCTTCCACCGGAGCCAGGTAGGACTCGCCGGTCGGCAGATTGCCCCAGAGGCCTTTCTCGCGGAACAGCCCGGAACTGGCGTGCGCTTCGCGCCCCTCGATCGGCATGATGATGTCGGTGCCGGCAGGCGCCGTGACGCGCACCGTCGTCGTGGTGCGCATCAGGGCGCAGATGCCGAACGTGCGCGCGGCAATCGCCTGGTAGTCGGCGTTCATGCACCGCACCATGATCTCTTCGGTCACGCCCGGCAGCGTGGCGACGCGCACGCCCTTCGCGCTGGCCGCACGCCTCGAATCGGTGTGCGTCAGCGACTTCGACGTCGGACACAAGACCAGGTCCACCTGCGTCATCAGCGCGGCGACTTCCGGCGGCGGTTCGGCCCCGTTCGACTGGCGCGGCAGCATCTCGACCAGCAGCACGTCGTTCCCGAGCGATCGGGCCGCCTCGAAGAGCGCGTAGCCGATGAGACGCAGCGGTGCGTCGGTCACGACGAGGATACGTTCGCCGGCCCGGGCACCCATGCAGTCGCGGACGGCAACGATGGCTGCGGATTGGAGTGCTGCAGAGATGACCATGGCGCCATTCTACCTCTCGACGCATCTCGAACGTCCATCGCATCGGCCGAGGCATCGGCCCAGGGCCGACCAATGGCGCTCGCCTTGGTCGAACAACCCGGCGAGTGACGTCTGGCTGGTGTTGACGGCGGGCGGCCATGTCGCGCGTCGCGCGCCGAGCGCGCGGATGTTGATGGCGGCTAGCGGGTGTACTCCTCGATCCGGATGACTTGAAGCCTCACGCGCCCGGCGACGCGGCTGCTCAGGCCGAGCGTTCTCACCGAGCGAGGATCGTAGGCGAACGAGAACCACTGGCAGTTGTGAACGACGTCGGCGATCTCGCTCCCGACCGCATAAGCTGATTCACGCGCATCGGACTTGTGGAGATGGCTCTCGGCCGCCGAATACACCACGCCCTCGATGTGCACCGGGCCGCCCTGGCTACTCCCGGACGAGTCGATCTTGAGTTTGCCGTTTGCCGCAAGCGCCGGGTAGTTGGAATAGACGACATCGTACGGCTGGCCCGCCGCAGCCTGCGCCGCCGTCGTGGCCACCGTGGAGTTGCCGTTCGTGTCCGTGTACAGACTCTGCCCCGGCGACACGAACGACGGACCTGTACGATTGCGCCAGGCCAGCATCTCCACGGGCACGTTGACGCCCACCGGGCCGTTAACGATGATGGAACCCTCAAAATGCAGCAACGTCGTCGACGGCCCGGTGAGGTTCAGGGCCGACGACACGTACAGCAGCGTGTCGGCGAGCGGGTTCCCGATGAACCGGATCTCGTAGAGATTGGTGCCGACCGCCGGGTTGCTCGTGCCGTTGGCGGATCCGAGCGGAACGAACGCGCTCGGATTGCTGGCATTCGGCACGGTGATGGAGCGGGCATTCGGAGTTCCCGCGCTGGTCATGTAGTGGATGACCTGGATCGGGATGGCCGTGTTCGTTGTTCCGCTGGGGTAGGACGCCCCAGGCATGGTATACGCGGCGCCGTCCGCCGGTCGTCCCTGGGCGTAGGTCTGGGCGGCGCTGATCAGAGCGTTGAGCGTGGCGCCTGTCAGGCTCCGGCCCGCGGCGGCCGCCGCCGACGCCGCGGCGGCGAAATCAAAGGTCGGGAACGGGACGTCTGCCGGTCCCGGGACCGTCTGCACGACCGGCGCGCTCGCGACAGTGGTGATCGGGTCGGGATCGCCCTGCTTGCCGCCGGGAGTCAGAATGGTACTGGGAACGGACGTGGTTCCTGAGGCCGGGCCGGTATTGGGCGCGACGATCGTGACGCCCTCGACCTGTCCGGTGATGCTGACGCCGCGGTCGACGAGCACGCTGGAGTTCGAATGCACCGAGGTGTTGAGGGTGAGCCCGTAGTTCACATGATTGTGGTTGTCGAAGTGGATCTTGTTGCCGAACAGCGCATAGGACAGCGCGGCGGTCGGTTCCTCTCGCACCAGCGCCACGAGGGTCCTCGTCCAGCGGGTCGTCTGGTCCGTGCCGACCGACGTCAGCGTGAAGGTGCCGTCCCCGGCGGCAGGGTCCCTCAGCGTGACGACGTAATTGCTGCCCGCCAGCGTCCCCGTGAACTGCCTGGTTCCCGGACGCGCACCGCCGGCACTGGCCGCGCCCAAGGCTCCCGCCAGGTACGTCTCGATGCCGCTGGGGCCGCCACCCGCGATCGAGCCGGCTTCAATCCGAAAGGCCGCGGCGTTGATACCCGCCTCGGCAGCCCCGCGGGCGACTTCCCCCCCGCGGGCGGTGCGTGCCCCGCTCATGTTGGACAGCAGCGCCATGCTCAACGCCCCGACCATGAGCGCGCCGACCATGCTCAGCATGAGCGCCCATATCAGGGCAGCGCCGGTCTCCTGCCTCACCATCCGCTGCCACGCCGGGCGGGTAGCCATGAGGATCGCGCTGGCCGCATCGTCTCGCTGCTTGCTCATTCAGCACCCCGTCGTCGTAGTAGTTTTCGTCTTGTCCGCCTTCTTGACTTTCCCGTCCACCGTGGCGGCGCAGCCGTCGGGATCGGTGTATGCCACCGGCGCTGTGGCCGCCTTTGTCTTCTTCACCTTCCCGATCGGAATCGGAGCATCCCCCGTCGAATCCACTTGGGTCGCACCCATCACTTCGACAGCAAGCTCTCCCCGGATGATTGTCGAGAGCGTTTGGGTGAGGACGACGTGGTTCAGTGTCGCCGACGCCGTCACCGTCACCAGCTTGTAGTCGAGGATCGTATCGGTGTTCGGGTCGACCAGGGTGTCCGCGTCGGCGGTGCCAGTCCCATCGGCCGCATCATCGATCGCCGTGATGGTGACGGTCCGCGTCGCGGCGGTCCCATCCCGCAGCGTCACGGTATCCGACAACAGGATGTCGCCGTTGGCCACGTTGTAGAAGGGTGTATCTACGGGATTGAGGACCATGTAGCCAGGCCCGGCTGGTCCTCCGACGGGGCGGATGCCGGCCTGCTCGAAGGGAATGGCCTGGACCTGTTCGAGCTTGGACCGGGCGCTGCTCAGGAGCTGGGTGTTCACGGAGGCGACGCCGTTCGACCTGGCGGACAGCACGTACATGGAAGCCACGCCTCCCGAGGCGACGACAACGATGAGCAGGGCGAACAGGCTCTCGACGAGCGAGACGCCCCGGTCGGAGCGCAGACCGCCCGCACAGGCGGCCTGGGGCAGGTGGAGCGAGTTGCTGGTGTTCATGTGTCCTCTACCGGATGTTGGACGCCAATGTCGGGTCGGGAAGGCCGGTCAACCCGTTTTCCTTGATAAGCTCCAGGGTCCTGGGCGAGATCAGATCGAAACCGATGTCGCCAATCTCGACGGTCGTCCTGCCCAATCCCTGCCGGGCGACCTGGGCGACCACCAGCGACAGGGTAATGGAATCGATCGCAGCAACCTCGACGGCCGTGTTGATGATACCGTCGGCGGTCTCAATGTTCCCGAGCTCGTTCTCGTCCGCGGTGCCGTTGACGTTGCCGCCCCACTCGGCTCTGTCGTAGGCCATCCCGAACGTATGGAATGCAGAGAACCGGAATGAGCGGATGTTGGCGCCTGTGAGCCCGCCCGAGAGGACCACTTTCCGAATGAAGGCGCCCGTCGCCAGCTTCCGGCCGCCGAGCCACAGGACGGGGTTAGACACGTCGGCGATCCGGTTGAAGTGCACCAGCGTCAGCGTCCAGAGCGGGTCCACCTGGGTATCGCGGTTCACGTCGTCCGCTTGCCCGTTGTTGTCGGCATCGACAAAGTCCTGGACGCCGTCTCCATTCAGGTCCTGCCGGACCAGACCGAGACCGAACACGTCGGCCTGGCCGTCGCCGTCGGCGTCGTCCAGTCCTGCCGACTCCGGCTGGCCGGCGGTGGCGCCCAGGAAGATCTGGGCGTTGTGGTTGGTGTCGACGTAGAAGAGCAAGGCGTCCCGCACAACCGGCTGACCCGCGACATCGAGGTCAAAATTGACGCCCAACGGCGTGTTGGGCACGGTGTTGAACTGGACGAATTCGGTTCGCAGGATCCGCGCCACGATTTCGACACCGCCCCGGCAGGTCGCCATGAGGTTCGACCTCGAGGATTCTCGCGTCGTCAACTGAACCACTGAGCTAAACGACCCCAGACTGAAGGTCCCTACGACCGTCAGCAGAGACATCACGATGAGCAGTTCCAGCAACGACAGACCAGTTTCGGGGGTCGCGCGGCTGGAGGGCAAGCGACGGCCGCGAGCCAGACCGTCACGTCCGCGCCGCCCCTCCGCATCGAGGGCGTTGGCCAACCAACGCGTTCCGCACCACGCCGACCGACAGAGGTCTGTCATCGCCCGAGACCATTGCAAGAACAGGTCCGGAGGAAGCCCGTTCGACGCTTGCGACGGAACTCATTCACCGCCAATGACTTGTGGAGAATGCCTCGATTCACGGCGACGAACAAATGGCGCGACGACTGCCTCGAATCCGGTCACGGTGTCACGAACTGAGGCTGGCACCCTCGGCGTCGTCCCTCGGCTGGGACTCGGCGACCTTGCGCAGGCGGTTGAACCACAACGCCGCGTCACCGGGGGTGTCAGTGCCTGCGTGAATCCCATGGTCTGGACGTCACCCAACATCGGCGTGCGCGGCGGCAGCGACGCCGTCGTGACGACGTCGATGGATACGGATTGCCGGCCTGTACCACGTCTCCATGCCGGAGCGCGGCGCGGGATTGTGAGGGGATCGGATCGATCGAGCGTGGCGTTCGGATCACCGGACGCCGAGCTAATTGGTTGTGCTAGAGTCGAGGTGCCCTGAAGGGCAAAGGAGCCGGTCATATGGCGCATGCGATCGATGGTCTCAAACCTGCCGGATTGTGGAAGTATTTCGCCGAACTTTCGAGAATTCCGCGCCCGTCGAAGCACGAGGCGGCGGCGGCCGCCTTCGTGATCGACACCGCGAAGAAGCTGGGGCTGACGTGGGCCCAGGACGCGGCCGGCACGGTCGTCGTGCGCCAACCCGCGTCGGCCGGGTACCAGACCCGGCCGATGGTGTGCCTCCAGGGCCACCTCGACATGGTCCCCGAGAAGCGGCCGGATAAGCAGCACGACTTCCTGAAGGATCCGATCACGCTGGTGCGCAAGGGCAACACGATGATGGCCGACGGCACCACGCTTGGCGCCGACAACGGCGTGGCCGTGGCGACGAGCCTCGCCATCATGGCCGACTCCTCGCTCGTGCACGGCCCGCTGGAGTTCCTGTTCACGATTGACGAAGAGACCGGCCTGACCGGCGCCCATCACCTCGAGCCCGGTTTCGTGCAGAGCAAGACGCTGCTGAACCTCGACTCGGAAGAAGAGGGCGCGCTCTATGTGGGCTGCTCGGGCGGCCGGGACACGATGGGAAGCTGGAAGCTCGACACCGACACGGCGCCGGCGGGCACGGTGGGCATCGAGATCAAGGTGGGCGGCCTGCGCGGCGGCCACTCGGGCCTCGAGATCGACAAGGGCCGCGGCAACGCGATCAAGATCCTCAACCGCGCGATCATGAAGGTCGCACAGCTTGGCGGGCGCCTGGCGCGCATCGACGGCGGCAACAAGCGCAACGCCATCCCCCGCGACGCCGTGGCGCTGATGTTCGTGCCGAACAAGCAGCTCGCACTGGCCCAGGCCGCCGTCTCGGCGATCAACGACATGTGCCGCGCGGAACTCTCCAGCGTCGAGCCGAACCTCGAGGTGGGCCTGGCGCCGTTCAAGGGCCGCTGCAAGGTGCTCAAGAAGGGCGTCCAGAAGAGGCTGACGATGACGCTGTCGGCGCTGCCGCACGGCGTGATCAAGATGAGCGCCGACATCCCGGGCCTGGTCGAGACCTCCACCAACCTCGGCGTCATCACGACCAGCAAGAAGGACATCTCGGTGGCGACCAGCCAGCGCAGTTCGGTCGCCTCCGAGATCGGCGAGGTCGCCGACACCGTGCACCACGTCTTCGAGCTCGGCGGGGCGGCGGTCACCGGCTCGGACGGCTACCCCGGCTGGAAGCCGAACCTGGAATCGCCGATCCTGAAGACGGCCATCGCCACCTACAAGCAGCTGTACGGCAAGGAGCCCGAGGTGAAGGCCATCCATGCCGGGCTCGAGTGCGGCATCATCGGCGAGAAGTACCCGGGGATGGACATGGTCTCGTTCGGGCCGACGCTGGAAGGCGTGCACTCGCCCGACGAGCTGATCCACATCGACACGGTCGAGAAGTACTGGGACTTCCTGCTGGCGATCCTGAAGAACGTCAAGTAGGCAGGGACAGAATTCAGAAGACAGAATTCAGAAGACAGAATTCAGAAGACAGAAGACAGAAGACAGAAGACTGAATGCGGGGGCCGGCTCGCGCCGGCCCCTTCTGCATGTGCCCGGATGCTTCGCGCGATCGCCCCTCAGCGCGCCGCGGCGAACAGCGCCAGGCCGTGCACGATGGACACGGCAATGGCGGCGATGGTCAGCACCACACACACCCCGGCGGCGGCGAGGTGATCGATCCGCTCGGGCTTGAGCGGGTCGAGGATCTTCGCCATCAGCCAGCCGCCGGCGAACCCGCCGGCGTGCGCCCAGTTGTCGATGCCCGGCATGATCAGCCCGAACAACCCCATCGTCAGCGCGTACTGCAGGCCTTCGCGCCGCGCCATGCTGCTGCCGGACCGCTGACCGTAGAGCACGACCGCGCCCAGCAGGCCGAAGACCGGAGCCGACGCGCCGACGGTGAAGCCGGCACCGCCGATGATCGGGATGCCGCCGAAGACCAGCCACGCCACTGAACTGGCGGTGAAGCCGACGACCCCGGCCACGGTGTAGATGATGACCATGCGGCCGGCGCCGTAGAGGTCGGCGCAGGCCGGGCCGAGCTGCCGCACCCACATCATATTGAAGAGGATGTGCAGCAGGCCGCTGTGCAGCCAGCCGGCGCTGAGCACCGTCCACCAGCGGCTGAACTCGAAGACCGGCACGCCGCCGCTGGCGCCGAACAGGAAGAGGGTCTGCGTATTCGGCGCCAGGAACGAGAAGATCCCGTTCATCCGGATGCCGCTCCCCGAGAGCAGCAGCATCGCGACGTAGAGCCCCGACGAGCCCCAGAGGATGAGCGGGACGAATCCCATGTCGTTGCCCAGGCGGCGCAGCAGCGACGCGAAGCCCCACAGGCCGGGATTCCTGCGCCCGCAGTTGTAGCAGACCTGGTCGTTGACCCCGACCAGGTTGCCGCAGGAGGTGCACACCACCGAACCGCTCGTTTGACGTCCGAACATGAGTCCTCGTCGGCATCATACCCCGGCAGCCGAGGGGCAGCCGAGCGTCTTGACACGTTCGCGCCCGGACCGCCAGACTGCACGGATTCAACCATTCACTCCGTCGACAGGAGCCCGTGCCATGAAACGACTGCTCGCCGCAGCGATCGCGCTCTCCATGATGGCGTGCGCGACCACCAGCAAGACGCCTCCCCCGCAGACCGCACCCAAGACCACGACCCCGGCCCCGACCCCGGCGGCCGCCGCCAAGCCCGCGCCAGGCGCGAAGCCCGCGACCCCCACGCCGACCACGGCACCACAGGCGCCGGCCGCGGGCGCACCTGCGGCAGCCCCTCGCTCCCCCGATCAGGCCGGCGCGCCCGAAGGCGCGCAGCGCCCGGACCGCCCGGCCGCCGGTGACGCCCCGGCCGAGCCGAAGCCGTACGACAAAGTGATCACCAAGGAGGCGAAGTCCGACGAGGGCGTTTTCACGGTGCACCGGATCAAGGAGAAGGTCTACTACGAGATCCCGAAGAAGGAATTTGGCAAGGACTTCCTCTGGGTCACGCAGATCGCCAGGACCACGCTGGGCGTCGGCTACGGCGGGCAGGCTCTGGGCAACCGCGTGGTGCGCTGGGAGCGGCGCGACAACCGGGTGCTGCTGCGCAGCGTGTCGTACGACATGGTGGCCGACCCCTCGCTGCCGGTCGCGAAGGCCGTGCAGGCGGCCAACAACGACGCCATTCTCCAGGCGTTCAACGTCGAAGCGGTCGGCAAGGACGAGGCGCCGGTCATCGACGTAACGAAGCTGTTCACGACGGAAGTGCCGGAGTTCAGCGCCCGGACACGGCTGCGCGCCAGCGGGTTCGACGCGAGCCGGTCGTTCCTCGACCGCATCGTGTCGTTCCCCGAGAACATCGAGGTAGAGGCGACGCACACCTACACCGCCCAGGCTCCGCCGCCCGGACAGGCGGCCGCCCCCGCGCCGGCCGGCCTCGCCGCCAGCGGCATGCGCCCCGGCAGCGCGTCCATCGTCATCCACTACAGCATGGTGAAGCTGCCCGAGAAGCCGATGCAGCCGCGCATCTTCGACGAGCGTGTCGGCTACTTCTCGGTCGAGCAGCAGGACTT
>Ga0315276_10003323_pt1 | contig 14739 bp, 22 predicted proteins | sample YL17G05_0_MG_FD_204542 | JGI IMG/M metagenome (GOLD analysis project Ga0315276, IMG submission 204542) | Sediment microbial communities from Yellowstone Lake, YNP, Wyoming, USA - YL17G05_0 | ecosystem: Environmental > Aquatic > Freshwater > Lake > Sediment | place: USA: Wyoming | collected...
CAGCTGACAAAAGTTTTTCTAATAAGAAAAACACTCTGGCTTGCTTTGTCACGCTTGCGCGCATTGCAAAATTTTCCCGACTGCTGCACCCCGTAGGGCTAGGAATAGTGTCTCAGATTCCTTCTCAGGGCCTCTCCGCTAAGAGCCCTTACTGATCATTGCCTTGTTAGGCTTTTACCCCAACAACTAGCTAATCAGCCGCAGCCCCATACTTAGGCTCGAGTTTCAAAAATATTTCATTCCAGAGAATATTTTCTATCAAGTATTAGACTTAGTTTCCCAAGCTTATCCTTGACCTAAGTGCAGGTTAGCTACGTGTTACTGAGCAGTTCGCCTTCTTTCGAAAGACTTGCATGTCTAAGTGCAAGCCAGATAGCCGCAGCCTCTAGCAGGATAAACTAGATTTTATAAGACATCTAAAAATAAATTTTAGATGAAAAAATGCACATATATCCTCCTATTAGCTTCAAGCTTTAACTATTACTGACTATTAAGTCAATTTATTGGTCAAACTTTTTAAGAGTTTGATTTAACGAGAGAAATAACTATAACATTGCCTGTACATCATACCCTAACTTTAATTATCGAATTTATTAAGGCAATCATTCTAGCTAACATTTTAATAAAAATTGTCAGTTTAGGATGTTTATAAAGCTTTCGGTGTTTTATCGAGGGAAAAATATATACAAGAAGTAGTGGAAAATTGAATTAAAAAATAATTAATAATAGCTTTGCTGAAATGCCTTTGTTTTGATATATAATTCTGATGCTCATTAACTCTCAATCTTAGAAGCTCCTCGATTAAAAAATGTAAGATTAATGAATCTTGTTTAATAATAGTTTAAAGCAAATTCTTATGAGGTTTTCACCACAGCCTTATCAAAAAATTATCAGCCCAATAACAAAACTAGCAAGATTTGCAATAAAAGATATAAGCAACGATTTATTTATTTTAATATTCAATAGCTGATTATAAACTAACGCCTCAAATAAAAAAACTAAAATTTCTCCGGTATAAACATAATAACTAACATTAATATAAGGTGGAAGAACAAACCAAAGGTATGGGAGAGTCAAAGCAGATGCTAAAAACCCTATAAAAATTATTTTAACACTCTTAATTTTTAGCTTAAAAACATATTTTACAAAAACAAATAAAATTGAAATTTCAATAATTAATGTAAGCAGGAGTGAAATTAAAAAAAGAGTTTCGTAGAGCATTTTAAATTTGTAAAGTACTATTGATATTTATACTTAACTATTAATTATCGAGATTTTTTATTAGTTGGCTCAAGCAAATTAAGATGGGCGCGGCGATTAGATATTAACTTTCATATTTTGCTTTAAGTTTATAGAGCTTTTATACTCCGCTCGCTAAAAAAGCCCACCAAGGTTTTATAACTTTAACGTCGCCAGTTTCAGCATCAACCTGCGCCTTAACTCTCGCCATTATCTTGAATATTCCTAAGAATTTTCCCTGTTTGTTTCCAGTTAATTCATAAACAACTTTATCTTTTCCCACTTCTTTTAAAGTTATATTAAATCCTAACTCTCCTAATCTCTCAATTGCTTTTGCAGAAGCTGTTTCAGGCATAATTTTAATTTCAGCTTTTCTGCCGTTGGAGAGGTTTTTGTAACATTTGTTGTTTTCTTCAGAATCGCAGAATTTGTTTTTTCCCTCTACACACACATTATTATTACATTTACATGATAAATCTGTTTTTTCTTTACTCTCTTCGGAGCATACGTATTTATCACATACAGTTTCTGTATAATTCTGGCCAATTCTTTCACACTGATATTTACAGGTACATTTATTAAAAACAACTTTACAATCTTCCTTCTTATCACAAAGACTCCTAGTAGCGTCTATTTGACCACACTTATTTTCTACACATTTTGTTATAAAATTTCCAGCAAATCCTCCACAAAAATCAGGGCATACTTTTGAAGGATCTGTATCAACATAATTTTTATTTCCAGTAAAACATTCTCCAGTAGTTATATGAACTCCGCAAGCACAATCCTCATCTTTTGTGCAAGAGGTTTCACTTTTATTTTTTCTTACAGATTCACATTTATTACTTTTACATTCACAAGAAATAGTATAAGGAAGCTCGTAAGGAGGTCTTTCACAGAACTTTATTTCCTCCTGATTTTTGTTAATACAATCACCACAAGAAGTAACTTTACAATCAGCTTCATTAGAACATGATTTGTTTTCTTCAGGATTCACTGCCTTCAAACATTGCGTCTTGCTTGCAAAAGTTTGTAAGCCTAAATACATATATAATCCACAAAACTGCTTCTGTGAGCAGTTTTTATTATCATTATCAAACCAGTAGAGGTTTTTGCATGAAGTATCTGAAGCATTTTCTTTTTCCACACATTTGTCATTTTCGCATTCACATGCTTCAGGAAGATTAACCTTATCGCAATTGACAGCAACTTCCTCTTTTACACATTGCGCTTCAACAAAATCAGGGTATACAAAAGCATTTTTGTTTACACAATGATAACCTACACCACAACAGTTATGTAAATCTTTTATCACACAATCAGAATCTTGTTGACATGAATAATTTATTCCATTATAATAATCACTTAAATTTGAAGGAGTTACACAATCAACGGCAGCCACAACACATTGCCCATTTAAACATGAATAAACATCACCACACTCAGGAGGAACAACTCTTACAGGAGAAGAATAACAATCTTCTTTTACAGTGCAATTTTTTGCGCTCACCACCCCCAAAGCCATCACAACTACAAAAATCATGCTAAATAATAAAATCATCTTTTTCATAATATATGATGCAGAATATACTTTATAAAGATTTTGATAACTTCAAGCGGGATTGAAGTTAATTAAATCTGCCTTAAATCCCAAATCTCTTGCTTTTTCTTTTACCATTGTATCTACTGTTTTATTATATTTTCTTGCACAATAATTTGCCATCTTTAGATTGTACACTCTAACTACTTTTTCTTCAAGAGCTTTAATTCCAACATCACCAAAAATTCTATCATCAAGAATGTCATAAACAAGAAAATGTATATTCAAAGGCACTCCAGCTAAAAAATTTTCAATTCTTGGCTCTAATTTATTCTTTTTAATATAATAAATTTCTTCTAGTGGAATAAAATCAATCTCTAATTCTCCATTAAAGAATTTCGGATTTCCAAATCTATTTTTATTTCTTTGCCAGCCTGCTGGGAGAACTAATTGTTTTCTTGCTTTTTCTACAATAAGATCGAAATCTTTTGTTGTTTTACCAGTCCTGTATAACCCTTGTACAAGAGTTTTATACAAAGCTCCGCCGATAAGCCAGATTTTTCCAAAAGAATTTTTTCTTGTTATTTCTAAAGCATCTGTAAAAGATTCGTCTCGCAAAATTTTTTCTTTTACAATCATTAATAAACTTTTTTTTGTTAATTTCATAAACCTATTTAAGATTATTATCTTATAAAAATTATTATAGTAGATTATTATATTAGAAACTATAAAAATAAGCTAGGCTTAAAAGAATATGAAATAAGCTTTAAAAATAATTCTATAACAGAAAGTATATTACTAAGAAACTTCAAACTCCTTCTTTTGCTCCTCTTTCTGTTCTTGTTTTTCTCTCTTCTCGCCTCTCTGGGGCATCTTCGACTTTTCCAGCAAAATCTTCTACTCTTAATTCCTTGGCTTCTTTTTCTTGCCCTTGTGTTTTTAAATACTCTCTTGCAATCAGGTAGAGGATTAAACCTAAAGGTTTTTCAGCTTTATTGTTGCATGGAATAATTTTTGTTGTTCCAGTAGTTAGATTATTAGTATCGCATAGCGCTATTACTGGCTTTTTAATTTTAACAGCATCATGCAGAGCATTTTTGTCAAGCCAAGGGTCGCATACTATAATTAATTCAGCTTCAAAAAAATCAGGCAATTTTAAATTTGTTATTACGCCAGCAGGATATTTTTTTGTAAAAACTCTTATGCCTGTAACTTCAGAAAACTTTTTAGCAGCTTTCCATCCAGCCTCTCTTTTACAAGCTAAGAAAATGTCTTCAGGCTTAAAATTTTTTAAAAACTCAATCGCTTCTTTTAATTTTTCATCTATAAAATTTGTATTTAAAACAGCTAACCCGTCTGCTCTTCTTTTATAAACATACTGCCTCATAAGAGGAGTTACTGCTTTTGTTCCAAGATGCGCAGAGTATTTAACATAATCATCTAAAGGGAAAAGAGTCTTTTCAGCTCTTTTTGTTTTTGCTTTTTCTTTTAATTCTCTCTCTAGATCTTCCAGCTTTATTGGTTTTTCCTCTATTTTTTCTGCTAGTTTCTTTGCCTTCTCTTTTAGTTCTTTTAATTTTTCTGTTTCTTTAGTTTCTTCTACTTTTTTCCCCTCTGTTTCTGTCTTCGCTTGAGAAAAGATGTCTATTCCTAACTCTATTTCTGGAAATTCTTCTGTGTTTTCTTTTCTCTCCGAAGTCTTTTCGTTTTCTTCCCGAGGCTTCTTTTCTAAAGAAGGCTCTTCTAAAAGAGAGCTCTCTTCTTTTTTTGTCTCAACTGCTTGGGCTTTCTCGCTGCTATCCTCGCTCGCCTTTTCTTCTTTAACTTCTTCTTTCTTTTCTGCTTCAACTTCGGATTTTTTCTTTCGTGGCATATTTCCTTTGAGAAAAAGTAATTTATAAAGGTTTGCGTTTTAAAATTTTCTCTGTAAACTTTTCTGCGAGGCGATAATACTCACCAATCTGTTTTTGAGATAGTTTTTTCCTTTTGTTATACAAGTTGTAAAGCATTTTTAATCGCTCTTTCTCGTTATTCGATAAGCTGATTTCATTAAGGCAGTTGTTATAATTAAATATTAATTTTTTTGTCTGGAAGTAAACTATAATCTGCAATTTTCTTCTTATATGGGAAAAAATTCCTTTTGTCAGCTCAAAATTTTTTATTTTTTTAAAATACCCAGATAATTCAACTTTATCTTTTCCTTTTACATATTTTCTAATATCTTCTTTAGAAGGGAAATTTTTTATAAGATATTCTTTCAACTTTTTAAATTCCGGAGTTGAATATAAAACTCTTGAACCTTCTTTACTTAATATTGTAATGCGAGTACTCCAACTTACCCTCTTTTTAACATACTTTTTGAGGCTTCTTGTAGTGTGAAGATATTGTGTGCGAAAGTTTTCTGAAGATAATTTATTAATCAGAAATTTTGTTTCTTTCTTTAAATCTAAACTATTCAACTTTTTTAGAAATATCATTGTGTCAATATCTGATTTTCCTTCTCTGAAGTGTCCGGTATTTGCAGAACCAAAAACTAGGATTGCAACTAAATTATCGCAATATCTTTGTAATATAAACTTCTTTATTTTTTCAAGTGAGTTCTCAAGAGACATTTTAATGTTTTACAAACTTTTCTCTATCTCAATTATTCTTTGCAGTTTTGCTTCTCTTTCTTTTCCCAACACGCCAGTTTTAATAAAATTAGCTCCCCAAGCTACTGCAAGGTCAGAGATTGTGTTGTCCAAAGTCTCGCCGCTTCTATGAGAAAAAACAGTTGCAATTTCTTGTTTTTTGCAAAAATCGCAAATTTCTTTAACTTTCAGGAGCGAGCCATTTTGGTTTGGCTTAACAATTAAAGCATTTATTGATTTATTTTGAAATGCTTTTTTTAATCTTAATAAATTTGTGGCAGTTAAATCATCTCCAACTATAAGGGGTATAACTTTTTTTCTTAAAACAGCAAATTCCACAAAATCCTGCTCTTCAAGGGGGTCTTCTATATAGTGCAGGGCGTAATTTTCTGCTAATTCTGTGAGATAATCAATTTGCATTTTGGGGTTTAGTATTTGAGGCTTATTTTTGTAAATATAAAAACCATCTTTAAATAAACTTGAAGATGCAATATCTGTGCCAATTTCAACTCTGCAGCCAGCTTCATCAGAAAGAAAATCAGCAACTTTACTTAGTATATCCAAGCACTCTTCGTTATTAAGAGAAGTAGACCACGAATTTTCATCATTTAATTTTCCTTTAGATTTTCTTAATTCTAATATTTTCCCTATTTCTTCATGTGCTTTTTTCATTAAAAAAGCATTATCACAAAAAAGTTTTGTTCTTGGAATAATTAAAAACTCTTGAAAATCTGGTTTCTTGCCATTAAGCTCCTTTGTATGCAAGCCTCCTCCAATACAATTCCCAACGGGATATGGAAATTTTTTTGGCTTTCCTCTTGAAAGAAATTGCCATAATTCTTGTTCTTGTTCAGCTGCGAGTGCTTTCAAAATACTCGCTTCTAAAGCAAATAGACTATTGGCTCCTATTTTTCTCTCTGTCAAAGCTTCAACTTCCCTCAAGTCTTCAAATTCCTCTATTTTTAATTTCTCCAGTGTTTTTAGCTTGATGTTATTAAGAAAATCTATATCCTGCTTTAAACTTTTGGCATAAGATTTTGCTTCGAATTTCCCTTTGCTTTTCCCAGATGGAGCACTGCTAATGAACTTGCTTCTGCCAGCTTCAATAGAAACCTCTATTGTTTTTTCTTTTCTTGAATCTAAAATCTTTCTTGCCTCTATTTTTTGAATTTTCATTAATTAAATAAGAAAGGGGGATATAAAAAGCTTGTTTTTTCGTTAAAAACAACTATTATAAAATTTTATAACAAAACTTAAAAACTCCTTTTTATTGTTTTTTCTATGAAAGTTACAGAAAAGACGATTCCTGAAATAGAAGCAAAGTTTAATGCGCTTTCTCCTTTTCTTAAAATGGAGTATTTAGAAGAGTGTTCGAAGCAGAATGCAGACTTAAACATCAAAAGATTCTGCTGCAAGAAATTGGCTGAGCTTTATGAATTCAGGCAGATGTTCTCAGAAGCTGCCAAAAACATGTCCAGCTTAGCTGATATGGCAATTACTTTTAAAGAGAAAATCAGCTTTTTTTTAAAAGAAACAGAGTTATGGATTAAATCAAACCAGTATGATATAGCAGATGAGACATACAGAATGGCTATTGCTATAGGCAATACAAAAGAAAAAGAAGAAGTGAAAAAAGCTGTGAAAGAGATTTACAACAAGCAAGCATTTTATTTTGAAAAAACAAATAAAAATGCAAATGCCTTGAAAATTTATGAAAAGCTATTGCATATTGTCGAGGAAGGAGAGAAACTTGAAGTTAAGAAAAAAATCCTTCCCCTTTACAAAAAGCTCGGCAAAATTCATGAATATACTGTTTTGGAAGAGCAGATAGGGTAAGAATAAAAATCAATTTTTGCCTGCTCAAATTAGTGGTGTGCCTCATCAATATTCTTTTCAATTAGCTGAATATCTTTTTTGTCTTTTTCCCTTCCAAATGATTTTTTCCATGCAAGGACATATTTTAGTTTAACAAATCTTATTCTTTCAAAAATATCCGCATCATCAATTAAAAGATTTACATCTTCAAACCAAGGCAACCAATTTTTATAAATCTCTATAAAGCCAATTCTAATTAACTTGTCATTTTCTTGAGGATATCTCTTGATTAATTTGTTCCATAAATCCAATTTTACTATAATATCTATATCCTTGCTATTTCTAATCCCCCGTATTGCTAATGGACCGCTCCCAAAAACAGCATATTTATCATTTGGAAGATTTAGCTTCTTTAGTTCAGCTAATTGTTTCTTAAAATTGCCCATAGACTGATAGAATTGGTTCGCCTTTATTAATTTTTCCAACGATCATATGATAAGAATTTATAAATTTGTTAAGCTACAATTTTATGGTATAACATTAAAGAAATTCTCTGCACCATAAATCCAACCAAATCAGAAGCTGTAAAGATATTTTCTTATAAATTTTGATTGATAATTCAATTACAATAATCTTTATAATCTCTTTAAATAAAGAAAGTCTATGGGAAAACAACTTAGTGCAAGAGAGTTTATATCATCTTTAGGAAAATCATATTTTCATGGAATAAGACAGCAAACTACTGGAATAAATTTGGCTAATCTTTCTACTGATTCAAACGCTGGAGAATCATTAGGGTGTATTATGGGATTGGAAAGTATGAACTATGCTTCGGCTCTAGAAACTTTTGTTGGGAAAATGCCAGACGAAAAAGGAGAATTTTTATTATCACAATTAATAACTAAGATGCAGATGGCTTATTCTTTGCGAGAGATTGGTGGAAAACAAATTTGTGGTGCAATTGATAGAATCTACGAAACATACTCTAATTTAGAAAAATATTTTAAAGAACCGGATTAAATCTCGCTTTCTTCCCCGCCTTCTTCCCCGCCATCAGTTTCATCTTCTGGCTTTGCCAATTCCATGATTTCCCCTTCTTCAACTATATCTTTTTCTTCTTCCCCTTCTTTTTCCTCTACTTTTTTGTCTTCGGTCTCTGTTTTTTTCCCTTCTTGTATTTTAGCTTCTCCCTTTTTCTTTTTCTCTTCTAACTCTATAGCTTCTTCTTTGCTTATTTTTTTAACTGCCTCCTCTGCTTTTTTAGGAAAAGGCCTTTTCACTGTTATTGGCAAAACACCTGCTTCAAGTTCAAATTCAGCAATTTGGATAACATCATAGTTAATTTCTTCTAATTTCTCTTTATCTATTTTCAGCAGTACAGGCGCGTCCATTGCTAATTGCAAAGCTCTTGCTCCTAAAATTCTTGCTATTTCATATTTTGTGAACTGCTCTCCCATTTTTTCAAGCACCATTTTGATTTGTTCCCCCCCGAGTGTATTCTGTAAGATCATCAATACACGCCAAAACAACCGCGCGATATTGTGAATCGTTTAAGTATTTATGAACATTAACATCCGAACCTATGATTGGTTCTGTTCTCTCTTCTAATCTTCTATCATTTTCTAATACCATCTTAATCTTCTTCTACATTTATTACTATCTTATATTTACCTTTATATCCATCTTCTTTAGGGGCAGTGGATTCTGCATTGGCTATATAACCCCCTTTTCCAAGAAGTTGTTTCAATGTTCCTTTACAACCCTCTGAAGTGCATCCTTCTGTAGACCCAAATGAACCAAGGTTTCTCGGATCCCACATAACTTTTGCATCAAGTCCTTTATTTAGTAATTCATCTGAGCTAGTAATCCCAATAGCATTACATACCTTAGCTTCTTTTCTTCCAACAAACAACTTAACTGTTATTTTTTTATCTGCCATCTTAATCTTACTCCTTTTTTCCCTTTAAATTTTTTTCTATTTTATCAAAAATTTCTTTTTCTATATCTTTATATTTTTCTTCTGCAAAATCTATAATTTTTAAAACTTCTTCTTCACTTAATGCTGTTTCGTTTCCTTTTTGCATTGCATTAATCTTTATATCTTTCTTATTAGAAGATAAAGAGATAGTTAATCGCGCCTCGCTTGAAGCTTCTTCTTCTCTTGAAGGGTCTAAAATAATGCTATTGCCTATTTTATGGAAAGTGAGTGTTAAAGGAACATTTTCTGTCAAAGGCAATTTTTTAGCTGTTAACTCACCATAAGCAACTCTTTCTGTTTTTTCATCATACTTAGGCATTTTCGCGTCTAATAAAGCAGCGATTGCAGCAAAGCAGCTCGCATCCAGCAAATTTCCATCATCATTTATAGAGTATAAATCAATAAAAACATTCCAAACTTTTTCTCCTTTTTTAACGCACAATTTTTCAAAATCTATCATTCCGCTCTCTCTAATCCCTCTATCAACAATTCTAGCTATTTCTATTGCATTTATTCTCGGCGGCCCATAATCAAATTCTTCAGAGCTCAATGGAAGAAGCTCTACAGTTGTTATCATTGTCCCCTTTCCTTCGTTATCAGGGTATGGCACGCCTACATCTAATTTTATTCCTGCAACAACTTCTGTGTTTCCTAATTTAACTCTTGCGCTTCCTTCTGCATTTTTTGAAACTCCTGTTTCAATTTCTATTTCCCTATGCTCAAGAAGCTTTCTGCCATCAAATCTTTTTCCAGCTTCTAAGTAGTCTTTTATTCGCTTTTTTGTTAAATTTGAAATTTCCATTTTTAGTTTGTTCCTCCGCATACTAAAATTGCTTCCCTGCCATCATACCTCTCCGCCATATCATTAAAAAATAATCTTACATCTATTTGTTCTATTGCCATTACTAATCTATCTTTTCCTCTGGGGACATTTGTTTCATCAACTCTCCTCGCTCCCGGTAAGGGATTAGCATCAATAATAACATTTAACTCTCTAGCTTTAGTTATATAGACTTGTTGTAATTCTGTCATTCTCATTTTATCATATTTTGTTTTCATTTTTACTCTCCTCGCACCTCTTTTAATGTTTTTTTCTGCAATTCGTAAATTTTCTCGCAAGCTTTTTTTCCAGCTTCAATTGCTTCTTTTAGTTTTTCACTGCTTGTTTTCCCGTCTAACTGCAAAAGAGTTATTTTTTGGCTATTGCTTAAAAAAGCCATGGGTATGTCTGTTGCTCCCTCGCCGTCTTCATAATCCTCTTCTTCTTTGATTAAGTCAGTAACTATTTTATCATCTATCTTGCCAATAGAAACAGCTGAAACAAGCTCTGTCATTGGAATTCCTGCATGTGCAAGAGCAAGAGAAGCTGCGTTTATTCCAGCGCATCTTGTCGAAGCATTTGCCTGTAAGACAATAATGTGAACATCAACAACTGTATTTTGAAAATTTTCAATTTGCAAAGCAGGAGCTAAAGCCCATTCTGTAACTTTGCTTATTTCCTGGCTTCTTCTGCTTGGCCCTGGTTTTTTTCTTTCGTTTACAGAAAATGAGAGCATGTCATAATTAACTCTTAAAACACCTTTTTCAGGATTTTGCAAGTGTTGTGGATGCAGAGGCTTTGGCCCATATACAGAAGCAATAGCTATTGTATCTCCAAAAGCAAATAACGCACTTCCGTCTGCCCTCGGCACAACCCCAACTTTCGCTTTCATTTCTCTCAATTCATCAAATTTCCTTCCATCCGGACGTTTTGTGTATGCCATTTTATTCTTTTGATGCAATCTCCTCCAATTGTGCTTTCTTTTGTGTGTATATTAATTTTCCTAATTGTGCTGATTCATCTTCACCTAATTGTTCAAGTTGCCACATATGTTCACCATCTGCTTCAACAACAATTCTAGGCTCATGCTCAAATTGATTAATCTCACTAACTATAATAATTCTTTCATCTTTATCATGTATCTTAAGAATGTCTTCTGCAAGAGGGGTTAAATTTGAATACTCTACACCTCTAAACTCTGTTCCATCTGCATAAAGTCTATTTAAACTAGTTGCACGATATTTCCAACCACTCCAATTATCATTAACAATTTTTCTTAATTTCTGCACGTTTACTTTTCCAGTCCCAAAATTTTTTGCCATTTTATTCTTCCTCCTCCTTTGTTTTTCTCTCCGAAGCGTCAGAAATTTTTGATTTCTGAGCATGTCGAAATTCTTCTGAATTTCGAGCACTGCCAAAACTTTCAGTTTTGGAGCTATCAAAATCTTTCGATTTTGAAGTCTCTTTTTCTAAAAGAGAGCTCTTTTTCTCGCTTTTTTTATTTTTCTCAAGCCAATCTTTTGTTTTTTCTGTCAAGCCTTCTACAAAAGATTTTTCTGTTACAAACAAAATTGCTTTTTCTGCGAATAATTCATCTTCCACTTTGTTTCCTTTAATCCAGATTATCCCGTTCTGTCCTACTGTTATATCACAATTTGATTCATTCTTTATTAAATTTATCATGCTTCCTTCTTTTCCTATAACTCTTGGAACTTTATTACTGTTTATTCTAATAATTATCCCGTCCTCAAGCTTGCCGAGATTTCTTCCTATTGCTGTTAGGTCTATGCCTTTTCTTTTAATGCTAAACACTTTAACTGCGAGCATATCTCCAATATCATAGCATTCTGACAAATCATTTTTATTTACAAATTTTGAAGCTTCCATTGCAGGCAAAAAAGACTGGTAGGGAGCATCTATATCCATAATCCAGCCATTGAATGTTATGTCCAGCACTCTTCCTATAACAACATTTCCTTTTCTTGGCATATAAGCTCCTGAAAGAGGAATTATTTTAACAAGCCTTTCAGCTTTGTCTGCCAAGCCAAATCTTAATGCAATTATATCTTTGCCTTTTCTTTCTGTCCACTCCCCAGGCAGATAATCTTGCCCAGAAGCTATAATTTCTCCAGGAATAACAATCTCTCGCTTTTCCTTTTTATCTTCTTCATGATTTTCTTCTTCTGTTTCTGATTTTTCTTTTGCTATCATTCTCCAGCCTCTGATAATACTTTATTAAACATATCATAACTCTCTGAAACCCCTTCTGTGTGCATAGAAGAGTAGTCTTCAACGAAAACTATCCATGGCTCTCTACTATCCATTTGATAAAATGTGCTTTTTATTTGAGGTGGTTGTGAATTTGATATTCTTTTTAGAGTAGCAATAGCAGGGAAATCTGCTCTGTAGGTAGCTGTATAGAAGTCAATTAACTCTCGGGTTCCATCTGGATGTACTAACCAATTCCCTTCAGTTAATTTTCCTAAATCCTGCGTTTTAACTACAATTGTGCTTTTATCAGCAACTTCAATTTCTAATCTTCCTGTTGTTTCTTTAACTATAGTTCTTCCCCCCATCTTACTTTTTTCCTCCTTCTTCTAGCTCCTGGCTTATTGCAGAGCCATGAGTTATAGCATTTAATTTAGCATAAAAATCATCTTGCAATCCAACTGGAAGATTAATTATGCATTCTAAGTCGCCATTTGAAAGCCAATTCTCTTTTTCTTTGTAATCTGAAAGTATTCCATAAATTTTTCCAGTATGCAATGCAGGAATTCTTAATTTCAATTTTTTAGTTTGAATTTTTATCGGCAAAATTACTTTTAACTTTTCAAGTATTCCTGAAATTTGCTGTTCCATAGGCTTATTGTCTATACTCACTCCTGCTTGTTCTATTGCAGCAGAAATTCTCTCGGCTGTATGCGGCTTTTCTGTTCTTGGGTCAATAGCGTATCTTGACAAGAAATCAACTATTTGCTTTTTCTTGTTTTCTCTTTCTGTGTCTCTGTATTCTTTTGGAACAAGAATTTCTCCGGATTTAATTATTTTTTCTGCAGCTGTTTTTATGTCTTTTACTCCAAAAGCTTCTTCTAAGTCTTTGTCTGAAACACATAAACCTTTTTTGCTATCATAGAAAATTTTGTTTACAGCTAAAACATTATCTATACTTATTGGCTTTCCTTGTTTTAACTGCAAAGCCTTGTCAACATCAACTAAAGTTTCATAATGTTTTCCTTTAATCTTAATTCTTGCTATAACTTCAGTCATTTTAATGCTCACTTAATATATTTTTTCAGCCTCTCTCCAGAGATTCTTTTTAACTTTTTATCATTTTTTTCAATATAACCTACATCGAATCTGTCTATATCAAAATTCTTTCCTAAAACCTCTCTAAATATCCTCAAAGCTAATTTTATAGCATCTTCTATTGTTAGGTCATCCCTGTATTTTTTTCTTAAATGCTCTTTAATTTTTTCATCGTTTTCACCTATTGCCATGGCTTTGTATGCTACATAATTTCCAGTGATGTCGCTCACGAATAATTTTTGTTCTGTGTTTATTCCTGCTATCATAACAGAAACTCCAAATGGCCTTGCTCCTGGATATTGTGTGAATGCTTGCATTACATTTGCTATTTCTTTAATAACAGACTCTATGTCTATAGGTGAATCATAAGTAACCCGGTGTTGTTGAGAGATTACTTGCACTCTTTCTATTAAAATTCTCGCATCGCTTAAAATTCCTGCTGCGCTTGCCATTATATGTTCATCTACTTCATAAACTTTATTTGCAGAAGCAGGCACAATTAATTCATCTTTAATTCTTTTGTCGGCTATTATAACAACTCCGTCTTTGCATACAATTCCTACACTCGCGCTCCCTAATCTTACGGTTCTTTCTGCATACTCAACTTGCAGAATATGCCCTTCTGGCGAGAACATAGTCGCAGCTCTATCATAACCCATCATCTGGTGCTGCATATCTACAGGCATTTCTACCATTTTTTATGTTTTAAGAGAACTGAATAATCAGTTAAAATTTATTTTATCCTCCTTACCAAAACCAGAAGAAAAGTGGCTTTAAAAAGCTTGCTGTTTGGGGTTTTTAATTGAGTTTAGTGCAATTAAAAATGGATGACAAGAGAAAGATTTAAAAATGTTAGAATATAAAAAATATTATGAAAGGATTTTATGAAACTGCCAGAAATTTTTTACTTAAAGCAATTGCTTATAAGTTTGATGTTAGAGCAGGCGTATCTGAAATGTTTGCAGGTATAGAGCCAAATATGAAATTAGCAAGAGATTTATCACAATTAATAGCAGATGAATATTCTGGTAAAAATCCAAATGAAGAAAAAATAAAAAGAGTTGCTGAAAGACTTCAATTTCGTCAGGGAATTTAATTAGTTCTCGAATCTTCAGATGGGGATTTACCTCAGCTTCTTCAAGCTTCCACTGACTTTTTTAATCTTTATATTGCAAAACAAAAAACCAGCTCTTACTCTGTCCAACTCCTTTCTGTTTATAGCTAAGATTATCTTGTTCTCACTTCTGCTTATTATCTTTGGAGAGGCTTTTGCATATCCCAAAATACCAATATAATCCAAAATAGCTTTTTCTATTTCTTTCTCGCCAGCATTTTCTATTAAAAGGTATCTTTTCTTTTCTCTATGTGAAGGTTTTAGGAGTTTCATTTTTTAATTAAGGTCCAATTATCT